>ERZ1034915.1577-NODE-1577-length-12134-cov-4.024340_pt1 | contig 12134 bp, 7 predicted proteins | sample MGYA00520592_ERZ1034915 | MGnify/ENA primary metagenome ERZ1034915 (study PRJEB33766, sample SAMN09781787) | gut metagenome | biome: gut microbiome | host: Homo sapiens | place: Madagascar | study: EMG produced TPA metagenomics assembly of the PRJNA485056 data... | reverse complement strand
GTCAGGTACCCATCAACGACATCTCCAATTTTCGTGCCCTCAAGGAACACGTGGCGAGATTCATCGGCCCAGCGCTCGGCTTTGTCGTTCGCGCCCTTGCCGAAGACCTGCATAGCCACCGAGACTTGGCCCGGCATCACACCGTCGGCACCGTAAACCCACGTCACGGTGTCACCCGCTTGCAGCGTATAGTTGCCAGCCATGACGTTGGCAAGCTGGCCGTTTATGAAGAACTGCCAGTACTTCCACGTGCTTGCATCAACTTGCTCGGAGCTGAGCGTGGGACCGCCTTCAAACGGAGACGTCAGCGAATTGAGGTACCAGCCGTACGAGCCCGTACCCGTGTCAGCCTTGATGCCCGCCTGAGCAAACATCAGCTCCGACAGGTCGGCCGCGGTGGAGCCTTCCGGCATGCTGGCGGTTTGCGGGGCCGCCCACATTTGCTGAGCGCCATCGGCGTCCTGGCCCACTACCTGGAAGGACACGGACAGCTTGTCGGAAGGTGCCGGGTCGCCGTACGCGGAGTAGCACCAGATGACGGAGTCGCCCTCTTCAAGCTGGATGCCGCTTGCGCCGGCAGCAGCCTTACCGTTTACGAACAGTTGCCAACGCTTATCCGTCGTGCTAGAAACAAGTCTCAGGTTTTCATCGAACGGCGACGTGATGCTCTTCATGAGGAAGCCATCCGCCGTGTCCGGATCGTAGTCGGCAACAAGACCGACTTGATTGAACAGCTTGATGGTCATGTCGGCAGCGGTGGAGCCGTTTGCCAGCTCGAAAGGCTGCGCGGCCGCCCAAGTCTGTTGGTTGCCCTGCGCGTCAACGCCGATAACCGAGCACGTGGCATTGACAATGGGGTTGACGATGCCGCTGGTGCCGATTACGGTGATCGTCGCCTCCACCTGCTGATTCGCCAGCTTTGCATACGTTGCGTTGTCGGGATAGCGCTGGGCGTAGCGGGCGAACTTCTCGCTGGAAAGCGAGGAGGTGATGGTTACCTTCGTGTTGTATTCCGGCTGTTTGACCAGCAGGTTTTCGGAGGCGATAACAGCACTGTTGCTGGATTTGAACAGGCGCCAATCGTTGCCCGACATGGAATCGTAGCCCGGCAGCTCCACCGGCACGATTCCCTCGCCAGCCGCATCGGTGGTCACACGGTCGTAGCTCCAAGCAAGGTTGCCGTCGGCATCAAGATAGGCCTTCTGGAAGGCATGCAGGTCGGAGGTGACCTTCGATGCGTCCTGGCCGTTCAGAATAGCCTGGGCATAGCCGGTCTTCGCCTGCTCCATGAGCGCCAGCTCGGCGTCAAGGTCGGCCTGCGAAAGCGGGGCCACCGCGTAGTCGAGCGTTTTCGAGGCCGTAATCTCGGGGTTGGACTTGTCGGTGACGGTCAGCGTGATTTTCGTATTCGCGGGCTGCTCGCCGGGCTGCGGTTGATACACCGTGCCCTTATAACCGTTGAACGTCACGTCATCGGTGCTGGCCGCGTACTTCACCTCATAGTACTTGCCGTCGATGTCGAGGTTGCGCGTGGTCGGCATCTGCAGGTCGGACGTAAGGCCATCCTTGTTGGCAACGGTGTCGGTGCCGTAGTTCTTTACCTTGTCGTAGGTGAAACCGGCGTCAACCTTGGCTTGCAACGCGGCCTTTTCGGCGGCCACCTTCTGGGGGTCGCCCTTGACCGTAATGGAGAAGGCGTGCGATCCCGTCGCCTCGGCGCCGTTGCCGCTGCCGCCAACGTTCGGCATGAGTTTGACCGTGGCAGTAAGCGTGACGGCGCGATCGGATGCAGTGCGCACCACCTTGCCGCTGTAGTTGCTCCAACCGTAGCCGGAAATATCGACCTGATTGCTATTCGATTCCCACGTAACCTCGAACTTGTTGTTGGAGCCGGCGCGGTACGGCAGCGAAAGGTTACCGGTGACCGCATCGGCCGTATCGCCCGATGCAAATCCAATAGCCAGATCCTGCGCAGCGTTGTCAAGCAGCTGCTCAAGCATGTCCTCGTTCCACGGCACGGTGATGTTGCCGGGCTTGTAGTCGATAGACTGGCCGTCCTTCGAAAGCGCGAAGGAAACGCTGGCCGAACGCAGGCTGTCGAAGGTGTAACCCGAGTAGTCGTTCGGGTCCATGTAGAAGTACGTGATGTTGCCGTTGGTGTCCTCATCGGCGGAGATGCCGACCGTGGCCTTGTCGTTAGAAGCGGTGAAGCTTGCCGACTTGACCTTGACGGAAACACCTTCGAAGCCGAGTTCGGCGATTTTGGCGGACAGCACGTCGTTGATGTTCGTGTCTTGGCCGTAGGTGGGCGTGGGCTTGAAGTTGGCAGCAGAAAGCTTCTGCGCCAAGGCCTCAAGCGAAGTGCGGTCAATAACCGGGTTGGCGAACACGGTTTCCACGCGCGAGGAACCGCTTTCGGCAACTACCTTGAGGTACTTGCCCGCGGCGGCGTCGGGAACGGAGATGCTTGCACCCGATACGCCTTCAAGCTGCGAAAACACGCCATCGGCGGAATCGGCGGCATACCAGGTGAACGTCACGCCGTCGGAGACGGTGATGCCCGTGTAGGAATTGCCGTCGGCACGGACGGTTTGCGCCTGCGCAGTGACGGTGTCGCCAGTGATGACGTGCGTGGAGGAGCTGATGGACTGCGGCGTGGTGGTCACGCGCAGCAGGTTGTACTGGCCGGCCGGGGAGACCGTGGTGCCCGACGCCCACTCGACGGTGTTGTCGAGCGAATACGCCGTGACCTTGAGCGATTTGCCGATGAGCGCTTCGCCGATGGTGAGCGAGCCGTTGGCCGCAACCCCTTCGGTCACCTGCTGCCAATCAGCATCGCCTTCGCCCTTGGCGTACCAGGTGTAGGTAAGCTTGGCGTCCTCGGGGGCATCCTTGTCGTAATAGCCGCTGGCAACCTTGGCTTGCGGGGTGATGGTTGCACCCACCTGCAGCAAAGCCGAGTAAGCGTTCTGCAGCTCGACGGCAGAAAGTGTGTACTGGCCGGCGATGGTGACCGGGCCGAGCGGGTCAACCGCCGTGGTGCCCGAGCCGTAGGAGCCCGGCTTCTGCGTGCTGACCGCAGTGCCGTCGCTTATGGCCTTGACGCGCAGGTACTTGCCCACCATGCTGTCGGTGACCTGGTACGTTGCGCCCGTAGCGCCCGCGATGTCTTTAAACGCGGAATCCGCGGTGGTTTTGGTGTCGGCGTACTGCCACTGGTAGCTGACGCGGTCGGTCGAGGCGACCTGCGTGTAGCTGCTCTTGTAGGCGGTAGCAGTCAGCGTGGCGCCGACCTTGGCCGAGCCGGTGACCTCTACCTTATATAAGGTAACGGAGCCAGGCTGCACCGCGGGGCCGACGTACGAAGACGTGCAATCGCCGAAGCCGCCGTCGGCAGCCGCGACGAGGTACTTGCCCTCGTAGGCATCGGTGACGGTGAAGCTGCGCGATGTTGCGCCTTCGATCCTGTTCGTGCAGGTAGCGCCGGACTCACCCCAGTACCACTGCCAGGTCACGCGATCGCTGTCGGATACATCGGTGCCCGAAGCGGTAGCCGTGGCAGTAATGGTGTCGCCCACGTTGACTTTGCCGGACGCGCTGAGCTTGACACTGCTGACGTTGACCGAACCGGGTGCAGCGATTTTGTTAGTTGGCTTGGTAGGGTAAGTGCTGCCGCCAACTTTCGCCGTGATGACACACTTGACGAAATTGCCCTCGTAAGCGGAAAGCGGAAGCACCTGGTTGGTTGCACCCTCGATGTTGGTATACGTGCCGTTCTTAGAATCGCTCACCTGCCATTGATAGGTGAGCTTTTCGGAGTCAATGTAGACGCCGCTAGCGGCACCCTGTTCCCTTGCAAGGGCACGAACCGTCTGGTCAGCCGTGTATATGTAGCCTGTCGAGCCGCTTTCGGCATCGGCAAGCACTGCGGAGTAGATGTCGACCGCGCCGGCAAGCTTGAACGGGCCGATGCCGTAGTCGGGGTAACTGCCGAAAGTAACGGTATTCGCGCCGGCCTTGGCCAACACGGTGATGTAGCAGCCGACGTAGTCGTCGGTCACCGTGAACATGGGACCGACGACGCCGGGAATGTCCGTCCACGTGGTGGAGGAGTTGGGAGCCGATGTGCCCTTATAGTACTTCCAGGTGTAGGTGACCTTGGAGTTGTCTACATAGGTGGGGCTGTAAGAAGAACCGGCGTATGCCGCCGCGGTCAGCGTGGCGCCGACTTCCTTGCTAGAAGCCGTCAGCTTAACACCGGCAAGCTTGACGGCGCCAGCGGCCATGACAGCTTCGGAGGTTTTCGCCTCGACGTCGTTGACGCCGGCGCTGGCGACAACCTTGATGTACTTGCCCTGCAGCGCATCGGTCAGCGTGAGCGTGGCGTCTGTTTCGCCTTCGATTTTGGTCCAGGCTCCGTAAGAGGAGCTCGAGGAATACCAGGTGAAAGTTACGTTGATGTCGGCAGAGGCCGACGTGGAGTAGTCGGTGTAGGCCGTAGCAGTGAGCGCGTCACCGACCGACGGAGTGGAATTGCTTAGCTTGACGTTGTACAAGCTTGCCTGGCCGGCCGCCAAGACCGGGCCGGGAATGTAGTTCGCGTTGACGCCTTCGCCATAGCTTTTCGCCGGGCCGTAGTAATCTTTACCGTTAGCGGTGACCTTGCAGATGAAGTACTTGCCCGCCATGTCGGACGCGACGGTGAGGCTTTGCTCGTGACCGACTTCTTCGGTGTAGGAATCGATGGTGCCGGATTTTTCCGTGCCGGCCAGCCACGTGTACGTCCACGTGCCGGGGTTGGCGATGGATTTCGTCTCGGTGTCAGGGTCGCCCCAGTCGTCGGTGGTTTCCACGTCGTCGTACATGTTGGCCCACAGCACGTCGCCCGCGGAGAGCGAACCGTATTTGTTCGACCAAGTGCTGTCCTTGTCCTGCTTGTCCTGGATGAAGACCTTCGCGGACGAGGTCAGCGTAACGTCGGACTGGACGGCAGGCACAGAGGCATTGTCAGTGGCGCCAGGCGCTTCGGCGAATTGCGGGGAAACTTGCGCCACGGGGGCAACTGCAGAAGTCGATTCGTCGTTCGCCTTGCTTTCGGCGTGCTGCTGCGCCTGTTCGGTTTCATGTTGCCGCGAAGCGGGCTGCTGGCTTGAGGCGGCTTCGCCGTTTTGGGCGACCTGTTCGCTGGCAGCGCCGCTTACCGCGTCGCTTGCGGCAGCATCGGTTGCAGCGTTACCTGGTTGCTGCGCCTCCGAAAGCGCCTGCTCAGCATGCGCGCCAGCGGCCGCCTGGGCATCTGCCAAGGCGGTAGAAGGCGTCATGGAAACAGCAAGCGTTACTGCCAAGAACACAGAAAGCGCGCGCTGACCAGGTGATTTCATTGTTGGAATTTCATGATCCGCCTTGCCAGGTGGCAGGGCAGCCTTGCCTGCTTCGTTGCAGGCTTGCTCGCCGCGCACTACGCGCGAGAACAACGTGCCGACGTTCATCGGTACCTCGCTTCCAGGGCTTTCCCGCGATGGATGGGCATTCCGACTTTGCTTCGTTTGAACGGCCCGCATACCTGCGGCGGTGCTTGCCGAGAAACAGCATCCACGCAGCGTTCGCGAGCGACCGATTCCCCAGCCCGTTCATCAGCGTATACGGTTCCTGGTAGAGCGTGGGATTCGCACCCGCATTCCCCCAAGCGTCCGGAGTTTTCCGCGCGCCCGCGCCGTGCCCGGCGCAACCATCTATGCCAATTTACAAACACGTTATTTTACCACACGCGCGCAGAAAAAGAGACGAAGGGCCAGGACGACTGGCCGCCCTTCGCCCCGTTTATGAGAGGCCGCGCTTTTGCTCGCCCTACATGGTGCGTTCGTTTGCGCTTGACTCTACGATTCTTGCGATGACATGGGCTTTTGGCCGGGCTGCATGATTTGGTCGACAAGGGCGGCGGCCACGCGCAAGCCGTCGCAGGCGGCGGACATGATGCCGCCGGCGTAGCCGGCGCCTTCGCCGCAGGGGTAGAGGCCGGTTTCGGGTTCAGGGGCGTTTTGCGCATCGGGATTGGGGACTTCGGCGGCCAGCTGCGCTTGCAGGTTTTTCCCGCGCACGATGCGTACGGGGCTTGAGCTGCGGGTTTCCACGCCCGTCATGACCGCTTGCGGGTCGGCGAAGCCGTGCAGACGTCGGTCGAGCAGCGGCAGCGCTTCGGCCATGGCGTCGGCCACAAACGGCGGAAGCGCGCTGCGCAGGTCGCACCAGGCTACGCCGCGGGCGTAGGTGGGGCGCACGTTTTTGCTGGTGTTTCCCGCAGCGTGCGCAAGGAAATCGCCCACGGTTTGCGCCGGAGCCTGATAGGGCTTCCCACCTGCGGCGATGGCAGCCTCGTATGCTGCGCGTTCCATGTTTCGCTGCAGTTGCACGCCTGCAAGCGGATCGGCGCTTTCGAAATCTTCGGGGCCGACGCCCACCAGAAGCGCGCTGTTGGCGTTGCGCCCGTCGCGCGCGAAGCGGCTCATGCCGTTGACCACGACGCCGCCCGGCTCGCTGGCCGCGCAGACCACTTCCCCGCCCGGGCACATGCAGAACGTGTACACGCCGCGACCCTGCTGGTCAGCGGCTTGTTGCGCCTTCTTCGCCTTCGAGCGCAGGTGCACCGACAGCTTGTAATCGGCCGCGCCGAGGGCGGGATGGTCGGCAGCTTTGCCATACTGCGCGCGGTTGATGAGCTGCTGCGGATGCTCGATGCGCACGCCGACCGAGAACGGTTTTTGCTCCATATGCACGCCGGCGTCGCGGATGAGCTCGAACGTGTCGCGGGCCGAATGGCCGCAGGCAAGGACGATGCGGCGCGCGGGGATGCGCTCGACGGTGCCGGCTGCAACGTCGGTGAGCTCGGCGGCGGCAAGTTCGCCGTTTTCGAACCGCAAGCCCGTCAGTTGAGTTTCGAACCGCACCTGGCCGCCAGCGTCAGCGATCTGGTCGCGCATGGTGCGCACGACGTTGACAAGCAGGTCGGTGCCGATGTGGGGCTTGGCTTGCCAGAGGATTTCCTCGGGGGCGCCGGCTTCGACGAACAGGTGCAGCACGTGGCGCGACCAGGGGCTTTTGATGTTCGTAGTGAGTTTGCCGTCCGAGAACGTGCCCGCGCCTCCTTCGCCGAACTGGATGTTCGTGTACGGGTTGAGTTCGCCGCCGGCGTTGAATGCGTCAACGGCGGCCAGACGGTCGTCGACTGCAGCGCCGCGCTCGACGACAAGCGGGCGCAGGCCGGCGCGCGCCAGGTACAGCGCGCAAAACAGGCCCGCGGGGCCCGTGCCCACCACGATGGGGCACGGCTCGGCAGCGGCACGCGGCGCGGTTGCAGCTTGCGGAACCTGCAGTGGCTGGTAGGGCTGGTGCGCCTTCACGTTCGGCGCGCCTTTGCGGCCGGCAGCCGCTTCGATTGCGGCGGCTTCGGCTTGCGCGCCGGTGGCTAGCGTCACGCCGAGGGTGGCCACGAAGTGCACATCGTGCTTCTTGCGCGCGTCGACGCTGCGCTTGAGCAGGCGGATTTCCGCGATGTCGTGCGGCGGGACGTTGAGCGCGCGGGCGGCGGCGCGGCGCACGAGCTTTTCGGCTTGCGGGCCTTTAAGTCCGGCGTCAAGCGACAAGGCGAGGTTTGAGATCTCGAGCATGGGTTCCTCCGGATTATCGGGCGCGGCGGCCGTTGCCGCCGGTGTTTTGACTGCATTGGGCACGCTGCGCGGCGGCATGACCGGCTAGCATACCGCTTGACCAGGCCCAATGCAGGTTGTAACCGCCACACGGGGCGTCGACGTCAAGCGCTTCGCCCACAACGAACAGGCCCGGGTGCGCCTTGGATTCGCACGTTTCGGGGTTGAACGCACCAACGGGAAAGCCGCCGCGGCGAACCTGGCACTGGCGCTCGTCGCCGATGCCTTCAACCGTGAGGGCAAACCCCTTGAGCGCCGTCGCCAGGTTCGCGGCATCGGTTTTCGCAAACTCGGCCGCAGGCGCAAGGCCCGCGCGTCGCAGCAGCACGCCGGCAACGGCCGGCAGCAGCAGGCCGCTGAGGAACCGCTCGCACGTGGGCGCCGCGCCAAGGCAGCGCTGCATGCGCTTGCGGCGCGCCAGAAGGAAGTGCTCCATCTGCTGCGGCGGGATATCGGGAAGGAAATCGACGGCCAGCGTGTCACCGGGGCGCGCCAGGCGCGAGAGGTTGAACACCGCCACGCCCGAGACGCCGTAGTCGCGGAACATCACCTCGCCGCGTTCGCGGGCGACTTGCCCCCCGCCGCGCATAAGCGCGATGGCGCCGCGCACGCGGATGTTGTTGAGTTGGCGCGTGAGCTTGGCGTCCGCTTTCGTTACGCGCAGGGGCCCAAGCACGGGACGCAACGGTTGGCAAGCTAGCGGCTCGGGCAGCTGCACGCCCGCCGCCGCTCGGCCGCCCACGGCCACGATGACCGCCGCGGCATGCCCCACGGAACGGTCGGCAAAACGGATGTTGTAGCAGCCGTGTCCGTCGCGCGGCGCGTCCACGCGCTCGGCACACTTGCCGACCTGGACGCGCACGCCGAGCGCATCGGCGCCGGCGCGCAGCACGTCAAGCACGCTGGTGGCCTTGTTCGCTTGCGGGTACAAACGGCCTTCGGACTCTTCGCGCACGCAAAGCCCCAGGTCGGAGAAGCGTTCGAGTACGGGATTCGCCGTGGTTGCTTTGATGGTGGCCCCACCGCGTTCGCTGACGTAGCAGCCCTGGAGCGCCATGAGCGCGTGGCCGACGAACTCGGCGTTGCGGTACACGTCGGCGCTGATTTCCGCGTTCGAAATGTTGCAGCGGCCGTTGCCCGTTGCCAAAATGGAGCGGCCGATGCGCTCGGCATCGACCTCGTATACGACGACGTTGCCACGTGCACCCGCGGCACGCAGCGTCAGCGCGGCCTCGACGGCGGCCATAAGGCCCGCCGCGCCGCCTCCTATGATTGCGATAGTATCCATGCCTGCGATTATACGGCGAAGCGGCGACTTGCGACCCCGGCCAGTGCGTGGCTTTGGCAAGATTTCCGGATTCCTGCATGGCGGGAGCCCCGCGGCCTTCGTCTTGGCAAGATTTCCGGATTCCTGTAGCGGCAAATCCCCTTGGAAGCCTGGAATTGGCAAGAATCCGGGGTTCCTGCACCGCTTAGGCCCCTTCGGCGCTACAGGAATCCCGGATTCTTGCCGCGAGGTCCGCTTCTCGGGCCGAAAGCTACAGGAATCCGCTTTTCTTGCCGCGACGCCAAGCGCAAGACGGCGCCCGCCGCAGCCGCAGGCGCCCATCAAGATAGCCTTGCAGCGGCTTTTCGATAAAGCGGGCAGGCGGCGGAGGGCCGGGCGGACGCAGCCGAAGATCGGGGCGAACGAAGCGAGCGCAGAAAGGCCGCCGCCCGAAAGTGGGACAAAACGGACTGTCCCTTTGTCCCATTGTCAGGTTTCGATTACCCTGGCGATGACTTTGAAATGGTTCCTCCCAGCAGCTCCGCGTTCTTCTTCGTGATGGCCATGTCCAAACCCGTGCCGTGCCCTGGATTGCGCTGACCGCGGCCGTTTCTTCGCGCGAGAACGTTTCGAAAACGTGCTTCTGGTACTCCTCGCTCATGCCGATGCCGGTATCCTTGACCGCGAAATGATACGTTGCGCACCCCGCTGGGGCCTGCCCCTCTTGCGTGACGCGCAGCACAAGCGCGCCGCCGTCTTTGCTGTATTTCACGCCGTTGCTGAGGATGTTCAGAAGGATTTGCGTCAGCTTCAGCTTGTCGGCGATCACGTCCTTGTTCGCGACGCCATCCATCTCGATGCGGAAATCAACGCGCTTGCCGTCGGCCGAAGGCTGGATGATGGTGCGAAGGTCGTCGATGAGGGCGAGCAGGTGCAGCGGCTTTTCTTCCACCTTCACTTTGCCGCTTTCGATGCGGCTCATGTCCAGCACGTCGTTGATGAGACTGAGCAAATGCTCGCTGGAAACGACAATCTTGCGCAGGTATTCCTTGACCTTTTCCTGCTGGTCAACGTGCGATTCGGCCAGCGAAGTGAAGCCGATGATGGCGTTCATGGGCGTGCGGATGTCGTGCGACATGTTGTTCAGGAACACCGTCTTCGATTTGTTCGCCTGCTGCGCCGGGCGGTTTTTCGGCGCCCCGTTTGACCAGCTGCCACAGAAACACCGAGAACACCAGCGACACCAGATCGTTCGAGACGAACGTGAGGTAATTGCTGGCTCGGGTTATGGTTCCCCAGAATAGGCCCGGCTGACCGTCGAAGCCCCAGGCGATAGCGTCGCTGACCAGCCTGGCGATGCAGACGAGTATCAGGATTTTCGTGACCCGTTTCTGCTTCAGCTCGTTTCTGAACAGGTACAAGATGACGCAGAAAACCAGGGTGCCCACACTTCGATTGCCGCAATCTGCATGCTTTGCATATTCGTCCACCGCCTATCCCTGCCATTCGCCCCAGATGCGCGCCGAAATCACGCGGTCAGCGGCGTTTTATAGACCACCCGCGCAAGAGCGGCGCGGACCATCCATCCCCAATTCACTCGTCGTAACGTATGCGAGCGCCGCCGTGTGCAAGAAGCAGCTCACATCGCGTTTTGGGGAACGAAATGACGGGAGCAGGATTCGAGCGTTTGGGCCGCCAAGCCCATGGCCTCCTGCAGAGGCACTACCGACTGGCACGTTTTCGAGCTTTCCGAGCCTAAATTCATTTGCGCGGGCGAAAAGGGCACAAAATTGAACTTTCTGTCGCTTCGAACGATCCCGAATGTTCGGAAAGTTCGATTTTGCGCCATTACGCCCCTGCTGAAGCCTTTCGAGCCGTGTTCGAGCTACGGAAAATTCGAAAACGTGCCAGAATTCCCTCGAAAACGTGCACGACATTCAGAAAGTTCAATTTCGTGCCGCATCACGTCATATGAGGCCTCGAACCATGCAGACAGCAAAAGCCTGGATTCGTGCTGAGTTCCATCGATCGTGCTGAGCGCCATCGAAGATGTTGACGACTTCTTCTTGGGTTAGCTCTCAAGAAGAGCGTGGCGAGAAATGGAGGCGGCGGGGCCGGGACGGCGCGCGACGTGCTGGAGCTGATGGCGCACGACCGGATGCTTCCCGGCAACAACGTTGTCATCTGGGGAAACACCAGTTACGCGCAACGTGCAGCGGACGCACTAGAGGCGCTCGGCGCAGCCGTGACGCGCCTTGGCAACGATGCGCGCATCGAAGGCGTGCTTGTCGAGCGCGACGGCGCCGAGCAGATCATCGCCTGCGACGCACTCGTCATTTCGCACGACCTGCCCCCTTGGAATAGCTGGCCAACGGCAAAGCTGAAACCGACCTGCCCCCCGCGTCCACTTCGGCGAGGGCACGACCGCGTAGGCGCTTGACGCCGAGATTACCCGCATGGGCGACGTGGTGATGCTGGCGTTCGACGGCGGCTCCATCAAGCGCAGCGGCCTGTACGACCAGGTGCGCGGCCAGCTGGAAGCGGCCGGCAAAACCGTCGTGGACTTCGGCGGCATCATGCCGAACCCCACATACGCTAAAGCCCAGGAAGGCGCAGCGCTGGCGCGCGAGCACGGCGTCACCGACATCCTGGCCGTGGGCGGCGGCTCGGTCATCGACTGCTGCAAGGTTGTTGCCGTGCAGGCGCGCGGCAACCTGATGTGGGACTCCGCCATGGCCGAGAACGGCATCTTGAAGCTCGGCCGCATCACCGACTTCCGGGCGCACCAGATCGAGCACCGGCTGGGCGCGTTCACCGATTGCAACCACGGCCAGGGGCTTGCCTGTGAGGAAACCGCCCGCAAGGCAACCGCAATAACGAAGGCCTCGCAGTTCCCATCGAACCGCAAGGCCTTTCGCATTGAACCTGGCAAACGACCTGTCCCCTTGTCAGCTTATGTCAGGTTTTACCGGCGCAACGCTGCTCGGGCTTGGATGCATTCGGCGGTAATGCTGATAGCGATTTCTTCGGGGGTTTCCGCACCGATAGCTAGGCCGATGGGCATGTGCACGGCGTCGATGTCTGCCTGCGGGATGCCCGCCGCAAGCATCTGCTGGCGCGCGGCGGCGATCTTGCGGCGCGAGCCGATAAGGCCCACGTAGGCG
>ERZ1034915.1574-NODE-1574-length-12143-cov-6.066760_pt1 | contig 12143 bp, 7 predicted proteins | sample MGYA00520592_ERZ1034915 | MGnify/ENA primary metagenome ERZ1034915 (study PRJEB33766, sample SAMN09781787) | gut metagenome | biome: gut microbiome | host: Homo sapiens | place: Madagascar | study: EMG produced TPA metagenomics assembly of the PRJNA485056 data... | reverse complement strand
CCGGTGAGCACTTTGCTACTAAGGTCGGCGCTGCCGACCGAGCTGCCGTCTCCGTCCGTTTCAATAATGCCCAGATCGCTGGCGATGCGTGCCGCGGTAAGCGGATGGTCACCGGTAATCATGACGGTGCGGATGCCGGCGCGATGCGCTTCGGCGACGGAATCGCGCACTTCGGTACGCGGCGGATCGATGATGCCGACCATGCCGACCCAGATCAAGTCGCTTTCCAGCACATCGCTTTGGTCGGCGATGTCGGCCACATGCCCGGCCGCGTTGATGCGCACGCCCGGCACGTCGGTGAGCGATGCTGTGCCGAGTGGCCGGTACGCCTGGCCCAGCGTACGATACGCTTCGGCGGACAGGCGTTCCACGGCGGCGAGGATCTGCTGGCGATCGCCTTGCGTCATCGGTCGTACGGCACCGTTGACCGCGATGCGGCCGCAGTAGCCGAGCAGCACGTCGGGGGCGCCTTTAGCAAAGACGGTGAGACGCCCGGCATCAGTGTTATCCTGCGCGACGACGGTCATGCGTTTGCGATCGGAAGTGAAGGGAATCTCGCCCACGCGCGTGTAGTTCGCGTACTTGCGATCGGCCTTCACCTTACGTGCGGCGACGATAAGCGACACTTCGGTCGGATCACCGACAGCCTCCCATGCCGATGAGGACGCAACTAAATCGCCAGCAGCTTCGACAGCGCCGAAAGTCACGGTTTCGCGCAATTCGCCGTCGTTGGCCAGCGAGCCCACGGCGAGCGTGGCGACGGCTTCGACCTGTGCGGCGGAAGCGGCGGAACCAGACAGAGCAGCGTCGGGAATCGCAATCATTCTGCCTTCCGGCGCATAGCCGGTGCCGGTCAGCTGCACCTCACCGCTCGGCGTGACCACGCGTTCCACCGTCATCTCGTTGCGGGTGAGCGTGCCGGTTTTGTCGGAGCAGATCACCGACGCGGAACCGAGCGTTTCCACGGAATGCAGTTTCTTGACGATCGCATGATGTTCGGCCATGCGGCGCACGCCGAGCGCGAGCACGACTGTCAGAATCGCGGCGAGCCCTTCCGGCACGGCCGCGACGGCCAGCGAAACGGATAGCAGCAGCGAATCGATTACGTCGTGGATGTCGTTGAAGCCTTCGGTCAGCGCAAGCGCCACCAGCACGACCGCCGCGATAATGCACACCGCGATGCCGAGAATCTTGGAAACGTAGTTCATTTCCTTCTGCAGCGGACTGTCATCATCATCCGTGGCCTGCAGAAGGTCCGCGATTTTACCGACCTGCGTGCGCATGCCGGTGCTCGTCACGATTGCGCGGCCGGTGCCTTGCGTCACGGACGTGCCGTTGAACACCATATTGGCGCGATCACCCAAGGCCTTGGCTTCGGCAAGTGTGTCGACGTTTTTGCCGACCGGTACGCTTTCACCGGTCAGGCTCGCTTCCGCCACGCGCAGGCTGGCGGCGGCGAGCAGACGTCCGTCGGCGGGAATGGAGTCGCCTTCACCGAGCACGACCATGTCTCCCGGCACCACGTCGACGGTGTTGATGCGTGCGATTTTGCCGTCGCGCAGCACGTTGGTTTGCGGCGCGGTCATTTGGGAGAGCGCTTCGACGGCTTCTTCCGCTTTCGATTCCTGAATGTAGCCGAGTACCGCGTTGACGATAAGGATAAGCACAATGACGATGGCGTCGAACGGCAGTATTTCGCCGCCTTCCGCGCCTGGCGCAGCGTTGGCTTTTTCGATGAACCATGCGATGAGCGAGATGCCGGTGGCAGCGAGCAGCAGGTAGACGAGGGGGTCTTTGAACTGCGCCAGGAACTTCTTCCATTTTGGCACGGGTGGTGCGGATGCGAGCTCGTTCGGCCCGTATTGCGCGAGTCGGCGTTCAGCTTCGGCTTGGCTCAGACCGGTGTTCGGATCGACGCCGAGCGATGCGGCCACGGCTTGCGCGTCGGCAAGCGACGGGTCGATTTGTGGCGGCTGCTGGTTTTGCTGATCCTGCCGAATCTGCGTGCGATCGCCCGTAGCGGAATCGCCGTCAAAATTGGCATGGGACTGGATGGACTGATCTTTCTTGCGATCATCCATGGTGATCTCCTTGGGAGCGCCGCGGAGTAGTCAGCTCTCCCCCGTCTTACGTATGCCTCGAATCGCGGAAATCGAAAATCCGCGGAATCGCAAGCATTTTGCAAAGGCGAGGCAACGCTGCGCGGTTGTGGGCACCGGGCGGACGCCATCGGCGCATTCTGTTATTATCGCACATCCTCGGCGTGTGAAAAATGGACATGTGGCGGAACGATGCATGGCACGCGACGGGTGCACGATACCATGAAGTGTGATATATTATCGGTAGTTAGTAAAATTCATTACTAAACGGTCGTGCAACATCGCACGGCGCAACCGCAACGATGCAGTGACACCAAGTAATACAGGGGGATGCAAGATGGCAGATACAGCCGAACTCGCAATCGTACATGCAACCACGGCAAGTGCAAGCTGGCTCACCGATCCGACGGTGTTCGCAGCGAACCGCAAGCCGGCACATTCCAGCCACCGATATGTCATCGGCGAGACGAGCGAGCCGAAGCAGAGCCTTGACGGCGAATGGAAGGTTCGTATCGAACAAGCGCGCAACGTGGACGTGGAAAGCGCTCCGTTCGCGGCCGTCGATTTCGAGGATGGCGATTTCGGCGCGATCGAGGTGCCGGGCCACTTGCAGATGGCCGGCTATCTCAAGAACAAGTACGTCAACATCCAATATCCGTGGGACGGTCACGAGGATCCGCAGGCGCCAAATATTCCGGAAAACAACCATGTGGCAATCTACCGCCGTCGATTCGCGCTCGACGCGCAGCTTGCGCGCACGCTGGAAAACGACGGCACGGTCAGCCTCACCTTCCACGGTGCCGCCACCGCGATCTACGTATGGCTTGACGGCACGTTCGTGGGTTACGGCGAGGACGGATTCACGCCGAGCGAATTCGATGTGACGGAAGCGCTGCGAAACGGCAATGGCAACGCCGCCGATTCCCCCGAAGCCGAGCACACGCTCACCGTCGCCTGCTACGAATATTCGAGCGCATCCTGGCTGGAAGACCAGGATTTCTGGCGGCTGCACGGCCTGTTCCGTTCCGTGGAACTCGCCGCCCAGCCGCGCACACACGTCGAAACCATGCAGATCGAAGTCGACTACGACACGACCGGCATCACCGACACCGCCAAGCTGGACGCGACGCTCGTCCTGCGCAATCCAGCCGGCGCGGCGACCATCGAAAGCGCGCTGTGCGACGGCCATGGGAACGTCGTATGGGAATCGACGCAGGCCTGCAACGGTGAAATCACGCTTGATTCCGGTAAATTGTCCAACATCGCGCCGTGGAGCGCCGAATCGCCGACGCTGTATACGCTGACCGTGCGCGTCATCGGGCACGACGGCGCAACCATCGAAACCGTGACGCAGAACATCGGCTTCCGTACGTTCCGCATCGAAAACGGCATCATGACACTCAACGGCAAACGCGTCGTATTCAAAGGCGCGGACCGCCACGAATTCGACGCGAAGCGCGGCCGCGCCATCACCCGCGAGGACATGCTTTCCGACGTGATCTTCTGCAAGCGGCACAACATCAACGCCATCCGCACCTCGCACTATCCGAACCAGGAATATTGGTACGACCTATGCGACAAGTACGGCCTGTATCTGATCGACGAAACCAATATGGAGACCCACGGCACCTGGGTGGCCAACAACGTCGAACGCCCCGAGGATGGCATCCCCGGCAGCCGCCCCGAGTGGGAGGGCGCGTGCGTGGACCGCATCAACAGCATGATGCGCCGCGATTACAACCATCCGAGCGTGCTGATCTGGTCGCTCGGCAACGAATCGAGCGCGGGCGAGGTGTTCCGCGCAATGTACCGCCACGCGCACGCGATCGACCCGAATCGTCCGGTGCATTACGAGGGGTCCGTGCACATGCGCGAATTCGAGGACGTGACGGACATCGAAAGCCGCATGTACGCGCATGCCGACGAAATCGAACGCTACCTGCAGGACGGCAGCCCGGTGCATACGGACGGCCCGAAGAAGCCGTACATCTCCTGCGAATACATGCACGCGATGGGCAATTCGTGCGGCAACATGGACGAATACACGGCGTTGGAACGCTATCCAATGTACCAAGGCGGCTTCATCTGGGATTTCATCGACCAGGCAATCGAAGCCAAACTGCCCGACGGCACGACGCGCATGTGCTACGGCGGTGATTTCGGCGATCGTCCAAGCGACTACGAATTCTCCGGCGACGGACTGCTGTTCGCCGACCGCACCCCCTCTCCGAAGGCGCAGGAAGTCAAGCAGCTGTATGCGAACGTGAAAATCGCGGTCACGCAGGACGGCGTGCGCGTCACGAACGACAACCTGTTCGTGTCGACGGGCGCATACGCCTTCGTCTTGCGCGTGCTGGCCGATGGCAGGCCGGTGTGGAGCGCCACGCGTCGCTTCGATGTGCCGGCCGGCGAAAGCGCTCTGTTCGATGTCGATTGGCCGATCGACGACTACCTCGGCAACGCCAAGGAGCTGGTTCTGGAGGTCTCGCAGCAGTTGGGCGAGGCGTGCGATTGGGCTCCGGCCGGCTATGAGCTGGCGTTCGGCCAGTGCGTGGTGGAGGGCGCGAAGGGTACCGATGCGACTGTTGGCACGGCCAGCGCGGCTAGCGCGGCCGACGGAGCCATCACCTTCGGCCGCTGGAACGTGGGCGTGCGCGGACAGGGCCGCGAGGTGCTTTTCTCCCGAGCGCAGGGAGGCATGGTCTCATACACGCTCGGCGAGCGTGAATTCGTGCTGCGTCGACCTTCCATCACCACGTTCCGTCCGCTGACGGACAACGACCGCGGAGCCGGGCACGCCTTCGAACGCGCCGCCTGGGCGGTCGCAGGAAAGTACGCCCGCTGCGTCGGCTGCGAAATCGCGCCCCGCGGAGAGAACACCGTGGAAGCCACGTATACATATGAATTGGCGATTCCGCAGCACACAAAAGTAACGGTCCGCTACGTTGCCGATACGGACGGCCGCGTTGAGCTCGACGTCGAGTATCCGGGCGAGAAGAACGGCGGCCTGCCTACGATTCCGGCGTTCGGCATCGAATGGGCGCTGCCCGTGGAATATTCGAATCTGCGATTCTATGGTGTCGGCCCGGAGGAAACGTACGCCGATCGCAAGCACGCGAAGCTGGGCGTGTGGAGCACCGATGCGCACCGCGACCGTGCGCCGTATCTGCTGCCGCAGGAGACCGGCAACCATGAGGACGTGCGCTGGGCGGAAATCACGGACGATTCAGGCCACGGCCTGCGCGTGAAACATGCTGTGAAACCTTTCGCGATGAGTCTGCTGCCTTATTCGAGCGCGATGCTGGAGGAGGCGCTACATCAGGATGAGCTGCCGAAGCCGAGGCACATGTTCCTGCGTCTGCTGGCCGCGCAGATGGGCGTCGGCGGCGACGATTCGTGGATGTCGCCGGTGCACGCGCAGTACCAGCTGCCCGCCGACCAGCCGCTCAGCCTCAACGTCCGGCTCGAACTGTTCTAAGCTAAGCCAGCTTCAGCCTCAAGCATAACCGCCGATTCGCGGCATAATTCCGGCCGACTTGCCAATAGGCAGGCCGGCCGATTCTGTTGATGGCTGAAAACAGGCAGGGTGCCTAAAATGAAAGCACGTCTTTGAAGCAAACGACGCCTCAAAGCATGTTTTTCTGAAGGAGGGCATCATGAGCTATCCAAATATGAATCCCGGCAATCCCGACGACCCCAGTCAACCACCGCAGCCGGGATACGGCGCCTATGCACCGAGCCAGCAAGCGCAGCAATCGCAACAGCAGGACGGTCCACAAAGCGGCGGACCAGATGCCGAGCAGACCCCTCGCTATTCCGGCAATCCATACGGCAACCCGTACGGCAATCCGTATGGATATCCGTACGGTAATCCGTATGGCTACGACCCGAATAGCCATAGCAACGACAGTGGCGAGTGGGAGCCGGTAAGCCCATTCAAACTGGTGGAATCGTGGCTGCCACAGCGCGCGAAGAACGCCATCCGCGGCGTGTACGGCGTGCTCGGCATCATGGCGATCGTCCTTGGCCTGGCACTGCTTATCTGGCCGGGCGCGACGCTTAAGATCGCCGCGATTGCACTCGGCGCGTACTTCGTGGTGTCCGGCGTGATCCGCATCGTCACCGCGATTGTGGAGCTTGGCCTGCCGGGTGGCTGGCGCGTGCTTGACATTCTGGTCGGTCTGTTGCTGACGATCGGCGGCGTGGTCATGCTGAAGAATTCGACCCTGTCCGGCGCCATGCTGGCAGTGCTCGTCACCATGGTGGTGGGCCTCGGTTGGATGATGGAAGGCGTGATGGCGCTTGTTGAATCGTGGCGCATGCCGAGTTCCGCATGGGCTGTGATATACGCGCTGATTTCGATTGTGGCCGGCTGCGTGATGCTGTTCAGCCCGCTGGCCTCCACCGGCTGGCTGATTCTGTTTGGCGGGTGCGCACTGGTGGTGCTTGGCATCGTGGCAATCGTCCGCGCATTCACGTTCGGCAGGGTCGGCAAGTCGAAGCGCGGATAACGTACACATCGCCCGAAAAATAGGCATCAATACAAACGGTCGCACGGCATGATTCCCGCATGTTTTGCGACCGTTTTCCGTTTTATGCGCAAAATCATCACATTCGTGGAATAATGGTGGACATGGTATCTACAATCACGGCACGCGAGCTACGAAACGTCCGGCTCACCACAACGTATCTCTCCGAGGGATACAACATCGTCGAGGTGAACGAGTTCTTCGAACGTTGCGCGGACGCGCTTGATGGCAAAGCCGAAATGTCTCCCGAAGAGGTCGAGCAGCAGATGTTCACGACCGTCCGGTTCACCAACGGATACGACATCGGCCAGATCGACGATCTGCTCGACCGCATCGCGGAGACCCTGCGCCATCTTCCCGTGGAAGAACCCGTCCAACCTATGCAGCCTGTGCAGCCGGCGGCGCAGCCCGTCCAACCGGCGCAACAGCCCATCGACGCGCAACAGCCGGCACAGCTGCCGATCGACTCGCAACAAACCCAATTCGTACAGCCAACACCGCAAACCCAGCCAGCGCAGCAGCCCGTGCCGCAACAGACGCAGCAACCCGTCCAGCAGACGCAGCCCGCTTCCGCGGCAACTGGCAAGGGCGCGATCGGCGCAGTGCTGCACGAAGGCAATCTGTTCTACGGAAAATTCCAATGGAATGGCCATCAGCACGTGCTGATCACAACCAAGGGGCAGGTGCTGGAGATCGGCCCGACCGACGTCGCCGGCTTCATTCTGCAGTAGCAGCCTGTAATCCGCGTCGATTCGCGCTGAATCGCTTTCTGCCGCCCAGCCGCTTCACATCGCGCTGTCGTTTCCGACAAATCGCACGCAATCGACATGCGCAGAAGAAAATGCAACCATATGTTTGCATTTTCTTCAAGATGACCCGATGAATTTACCATAAAAAAGACAATTGCGGCATGCCTTAACCATGCCGGCCTGCCTATAGTGAAGGCACAACAGAAAAACAACAGAAAAGCAAGAAACAAGAAAACAGCATAAAAAGCGACGCGCCGCGCGATGCGAGAAGACAGAAATAAAGAAGAAAACCAGCGGCCGTCCGAAAGGAAACATCATGAAGCACAATACTTTCGATCAGATCGTCAACTCCAACCTCGCTTCCGTCGACCCGGGCTTCGGCCAGTTCGCTTTCGCCAAAGTCTCCGCCGATCTGATGAAGAAGGTTCTCAACAAGTAAGGCCCTCAGGCGAAAGGCGGTGTGGTCAAGCCGCGTAAGGCGACCTCGCAGAGGCCGGCCGCGTAAGGCAGGATCCGGTTCGCCGTGGACAACACGGTGCGCGCGGATCTCCACTTTCCGTCCTTTCGATTACTAAAATCGCAAAGCGGGAGTGCGCGATTCCCAATCGAATCGCGCACTCCCGCTTTTTCATATACTTTTTATGCTTTATGCCGTCAGCGCAGCTTCACACGTCCGGCGTCAGCTCGCCAGCCGTCAGTGGGACGCGTCGTACTCCGTCTTCCAATTGTCGACGAAGGCCTTCTTGACTGCGCTCCAATCGCCGGTGCCCTGCGCGTATTCCAACATGGCGGAACCGAGCTGGTTCTTCCACTCCTCGGACGGAATCATGGCGGTCGGACGGGTGGAGACGGCCTCCTTGCCGGAATCCTGGTAGGCGATTTCGGCCTGAACCAGCGGATTATCGGACTTGACCTTCTCGAAGGACTTGAACGGCGTGGTCAGACCCATGTCCTTGGAGATCGAATCGATGCCGGCCTGATCGGTGACGACCCACTTCAGGAAGTCCTTGGTGGCCTTCTTGTCGGCATCGGAAGCCTTGTCGTTGATGCTCCAGTACGCGTCGGAATTCACGTCGAGACCCTGGTTCTCCTCACCCTTGACTCCCATGTAAATCGGCATCATGCCCACGGAATCCGCCTTGACGCCGGCTCCCTGCAAATCCGGCCACGCCCAGGTGCCGTTCTGATAGAACACAGCCTGGCCGAGCGCGAATTCCGAATTGGCGTCATCGCCGGTCTTGGAGCTGACCTGAGTCCTCGGGCAGGTGGAGTCCTTCAGATACAGATCGAAGATCTGCTTGAACTGCGGCAGATAAGTGCCCTTGATGCTGGCCGGCTGCTCGGTGATGTTGTTGTCGCGGAATTCGAAGTACAGCGGATTGTTGGCCAGGTGACCCTTGAAGCGCCAGTCGGAGCTGGAATCGAAACCAGTGGAGGTGAACGCGCCCTTGACGCCAAGCTGGTCTTTCTTGGCCTGGATGTCGTCCGCGACGGCCTTCAGGGTGTCGAAATTGTCAATGTCATCGACGCTTTTGATCTTGGCTCCGTCGGTAGCGATGTACTTGGCCAGCAGATCCTTGTTGTAGATCAGGCCGTAGCTTTCCACCACATACGGGACGCCGGCCACCTTGTCGCCATCCTTCAGCGCCATGGACTGATCCTTGAGCTGCTTGTACGGTTCGGTGTCGGACATATCCGTGGTGTAGGCCTTCCATGTCTGATAGTCGACCACGCCGTTGATCTGGAACAGGGTCGGAGCCTCGGACTTGGCCAGTTCGGATTTCAGCGTCTGCGGATACGTCTCCGACGCGGCGGTCTGCACCTTGACCTCCACGCCGGTCTCCTTCGTGTACTTCTTGGCCAGCGCCTTCCAGGCATCGTTGGTCTCCGGCTTGTAGTTCAGGTAGTAGACCTTGCCTTTGCCGTCGGATCCCGAATCGGAACCGCCGCACGCCGCCAGAGTGCCGATGGACATCGCCGCGATGGCCACCATACCGATTGCCGCTTTTACCGTGCGCTTCATGACCGCACCTTTCTCTCCTTGATTATTACCCTGTCGGCATGCGCAAGCTCCTCCATTGAGCCACGTCCTTGCAATTGCCGACTTCAAATATTGTGCGCTCAGAAACAAATTTTTGCAAACGCTTACATTTTTCTCACCCCCGAAGAAAAAACGACTTCCAAATAAAACGGGTTAATATTGTTGATTTATTGCGATTTTGCGATTTCAAATGCATTGAAATCGTTTTCGACACACCATTCCCCCGACGCACAACGAACCCGTTCGACGTACCGAATCGCCATCGTTGCGCCTTTTCTTGAACCGGTTCTTTTGCAATCGTTTGCATATTATTGTGCACATTCGTTTCGATACGTTGCGACCGCACGACGAACGGCACGGAACACGATTGCACCGACCGGCTTCGCGCGAACTTAACGAACTTGCCAGCAACTTAACAGCGAACTTAACAGCTGCGAAGTTGCTGTTAAGTTATGTTAAGCTTGCTGGCAAGTAGTTGGATTCATATCAGGAAGCGACCATGAACGCAAACGAGCTTGAGCATCTCATCCTGCAGATGCGCCAAATCGGGAACGATACGCAGGCATGCGAAGTCAAGGAATCGCGCAACAAAATCTCCGAAAGCATTCCCGACACGCTTTCCGCCTTCTCCAACGGCGACGGCGGCATCATCATCCTCGGCGTATCCGAAAAGGAAGGATTCACGCCGGTGAAATCCTTCAACGCACGAGCCATGCAGGAGGCCTTCAACGCGAAATGCGAGCAGATGACTCCCCGGGTGCGGCCGTTTCTGGAAATAATCCCCTTTGAGGGAACCAATGTCCTCGTGGCGCACGTGCCCGCGATGCCGCTCAAGGACAAACCGTGCTTCGTCACATCCAAAGGACGATACCAAGGCTCATACATCCGCACCGGCGATGGTGATCGCAAACTCACCCAATACGAGATCGACCGTCTTATGGAAGAACACGGTCAGCCCACATTCGACAACGAAATCGTTCCGCAGGCCACCTTGGATGACTTGGATCCCAATCTGCTTTCCCAATTCATCGCACGCCAACGGGAGCTGCATCCACGCATTTTCGGCACGCGCGACGATGAGAACATCGCCATCAGCATGCACGTCGCGAAAAAGGACGACGCGGGAACCATCCGACCAACGCTCGGAGGTTTGCTGGCTCTCGGCTCGTTCCCCCAACAGTTCTTTCCGAGGCTCAATATCACCTTCACCGCTTTTCCAGGCGTCACCAAAGCCGAAACGGTGGACGAGGACCGCAGATTCCTCGACGCGCAGACCATCATCGGTCCGATTCCTTTCATGATCGAGGATGCCCTGAACGCCGTCACCAAGAACATGCGTACCGGAGCCGTGATCGAAGGCGCATTCCGACAGGACGTGCCCGACTATCCACGCAAAGCGGTCCGCGAGGCGATCGCCAACGCGCTCATGCATCGCGACTATTCACCGGACGCCCGCGGCTCGCAGGTGCAGGTGAACCTGTATGCCGACCGTTTGGAAATCCTCAACCCAGGAGGACTTTTCGGCAATGTGACGGTCGACACGTTGGGCACCGTGGGCATCTCCTCTTCGAGGAATCAGTTCCTATCCAACATTCTGGAAACCACACCATACCCCGATGGCGGATATGTGGTGGAGAACCGGGGAACGGGCTACCAGGTCATCGAAGAGCAGCTGCAGGCCGCGCTTATGAATCCGCCGAAGCCGCTCAATACCTTGACGTTCTTCTCCCTGACCTTCGATAAGCGAAGAATGACGAAAAGCGAGAAGACGGACACCAATCCGTTATCCGTGGAGGAGGCGATCACCGAATTGCTGGGCAGGCGAAGCTCCGCGACTTCGAAGGAACTGTCCGAACTGTCCGGGCTGTCCCGCTCGACCATCACCAGTCATCTGCGAACTATGATCGCCAACGATGTCGTGGAGCCGACGGAGCCGGCACGCAGCCCGAAGCAACGGTATCGTCTGGTCAGAAAATAGCCCGTTTTCGGAGATTTCGCCAGCTTCGCACGAACTTAACGAACTTGCCAGCAACTTAACAGCGAACTTAACAGATAACTTAACCGCTGCGAAGTTGCTGTTAAGTTATGTTAAGCTTGCTGGCGCGTGCTTGACATTCTGGTCGGTCTGTTGTTGACGTTCGGCGGCGTGGTCATGCTGAAGAATTCGACCCTGTCCGGCGCCATGCTGGCAGTGCTCGTCACCATGGTGGTGGGCCTCGGTTGGATGATGGAAGGCGTGATGGCGCTTGTTGAATCGTGGCGCATGCCGAGTTCCGCATGGGCTGTGATATACGCGCTGATTTCGATTGTGGCCGGCTGCGTGATGCTGCTCAGCCCGCTGGCCTCCACCGGCTGGCTGATTCTGTTTGGCGGATGCGCGTTGGTTGCACTTGGCATTGTGGCGATCGTCCGCGCGTTCACGTTTGGCAAGGTCGGCAAGTCCGGCAAGAAGCGCTAACTACGCGTAGTTCTCCCGTATAGGCGATAAACCCATACGGGAGAACGCGACGTGCCGTACGATTGACATGATTTTATAGTTGCGCTATGCTAAGTGAAACGTTTCGACGAAACGATTCGATAGATAGCGGATAGAACGGCACAAAAGGGAGGCGAGACGCATGGCAGGCATCAAAGACGTGGCCCGCGAAGCGGGAGTTTCCGCCAGCACCGTCTCCTATGTACTATCCGGCAAGCTTTTAAATTCTGCGGAAACCACCGACAAAGT
>ERZ1034915.1569-NODE-1569-length-12159-cov-38.230254_pt1 | contig 12159 bp, 9 predicted proteins | sample MGYA00520592_ERZ1034915 | MGnify/ENA primary metagenome ERZ1034915 (study PRJEB33766, sample SAMN09781787) | gut metagenome | biome: gut microbiome | host: Homo sapiens | place: Madagascar | study: EMG produced TPA metagenomics assembly of the PRJNA485056 data... | reverse complement strand
TAAAGAAGCCATACACAAGCAAAAATCCCCTGCCCGTGCGGACAGGGGATGCGGTACTATTACTCGCCCAGATGCCAGATGTCTTTATTGTACTCGGCAATCGTGCGGTCACTGCTGAACAGGCCGGCCTTGGCAATGTTGATGACGCACTTCTTGCGCCAGCCCAGCGGGTCACAGGCGTAGTCGCTCAGGGCCTGGCCCTTGCGCACCACATAGGCGTTGAAGTCGGGCAGTGTCTGGAACCAGTCCTTCCAGACCAGCTCGTCGTGCAGGCGGCGCAGGTTTTCCTCATGCCCGGCGGCCAGCATCTCCGGCCCGACGAGGAAATCGACGGCGCGGCGGATGTTGGGGTCACCCTCCACCCACTGGCTGGCCTGATAGTCGCCCATCTCATAGCGGTGGATGACCTGGTCGGACGTCTGGCCGAAGATATAGATGTTCTCATCGCCGACCTGCTGACAGATCTCGACGTTCGCGCCGTCCATCGTGCCCAGCGTCAGCGCGCCGTTGAGCATGAACTTCATGTTGCCGGTGCCGGACGCCTCCTTGGAGGCCAGCGAGATCTGCTCCGACAGGTCGCAGGCGGGGATGAGCTTCTCGGCGGCGGTGACGTTGTAGTTTTCCACAAAGACGATCTGCAGATACTTCGACGCAACCGGGTCCGCCGCAATGACCTTAGACAGGGTCAGCAGGGCATGGATGATGTCCTTGGCAATCGTGTACGCCGGGGCGGCCTTGGCACCGAAGATGCTGACCAGCGGCGTGGCGGGCAGATGCCCGGCCTTGATCTCATGATACTGGTGGATCAGGTAGAGCAGGTTCAGCTGCTGGCGCTTGTACTCATGCAGGCGCTTGGACTGGATGTCGAACATTGCATCCGGGTCAACGGTGATGTTCTGCGTGCGGTGCAGCCAGTCGGCCAGTGCGCGCTTGTTCTGCGCCTTGACGGCGGAGAACTGCTGCAAAATATCGACATTTTCCGTGTAGGGCAGCAGTTTTTCAAGCTCGGCGGCGTCCTTGCGGAAGCCGGAACCGATGAGCTTTTCGATCTCGGCGGTCAGTGCCGGGTCGCACTCCAGCAGCCAGCGGCGGAAGGTGATGCCGTTGGTCTTGTTGTTGAATTTTTCGGGGTAGAGCTGGTAAAAGCCGTGCAGCTCGCTGTTTTTCAGGATTTCGGTGTGCAGATAGGCAACGCCGTTCGTCGAGTGGGTGAAGTGGATGTCCATGTGGGCCATGTGAACGCGGTCGTCCCCGTCGATGATGGCCAGACTCTCGTCGGTGGTGCGGGTGCGGGCCAGCGTGTCGAGCTTTTCAATGATGGGCATGAGCTGCGGCACGACGGCGTCCAGATAGGCGCGGGGCCACTTTTCGAGCGCCTCGGCCAGAATGGTGTGGTTCGTGTAGGCGCAGGTCTTTGTGACAATCTCGACGGCCTCGTCAAAGTCGATGCCCTTCTCCCCCAGCAGGCGGATCAGCTCGGGGATAACCATGCTGGGGTGGGTGTCGTTGATCTGGATGGCGGCGTAGTCGGCCAGATCGTGGTAATCACAGCCGCGGGCGGCGCACTCGGCCAGAATCAGCTGGGCCCCGGCGGAAACCATCAGGTACTGCTGGTAGACGCGCAGACGGCGTCCGGCCTCGTCGGAGTCATCGGGATACAGGAAAAGTGTCAGGTTTTTGTCGATGTCGGTCTTGTCGAACGTGATGCCGTCGTGGACGATGCTCTCATCAATGGTGTCGAGATCGAACAGATTCAGCGTGTTTGTGCGGCCCTCGTAGCCCGTGACGGCCAGCTTGTACAGACGGGCGTTGTAGGTCTTGCCGGCCAGCTCGACGGGATAGACCGTATCCGTTTTTTCCGCCCAGGAGTGGGCGGTCAGCCACGGGTCGGGCAGCTCGTTCTGGACGCCGTCCTTGAAGGACTGGTGGAACAGGCCGAAGTGATACCGCAGGCCGACACCGTCGCCGGGCAGGTTCAGCGTGGCGAGGGAGTCAAGGAAACAGGCGGCCAGACGGCCCAGTCCGCCGTTGCCAAGGCTTGGCTCGGGCTCGACCTCCTCAATATCGGACAGGTTTTTCCCGGCAGCGGCCAGCGCGGCGCGGGTGTCGTCGTACAGCCCTAAATTGATAAGGTTGTTGGACAGCAGCTTGCCGATCAGAAACTCGGCGCTGATATAGTAGAGCTTGCGGCCCGTGACGGGACGGACGCGGGCGGCGCTCTGTTCGCGGACGATGTCCAGCAGGGCCAGATAGATTTCCTGGTCGGTGCAGGCGGTCAGGGGCTTGTTGGTTCGGGCTTCCATCGCAGCAGTCATATTCATAAGAGGTTCCCTCCATTTGTGTATGGGTTTCTTGGGTACAACTTGGTTATACCACACAAAACGTGCATCTGACTTGCAAAATACCCGCAACTTATGGTACAATACTATCATGCGAGGTGAAAATATGGCGAAACAAGAGCGTTTACGCGAAGCAAAGCAACACGGGGCCGCGTGGTTCCCGTTCAATATCTACCCGTGCACGATCCCGAAGGACTTCCCGCAGGTGGCGCTGCACTGGCAGGACAGCATGGAGCTGGTCTTTGTCAAAAAAGGGCGCGGCATCGTGCAGGCCGGGCTGACGACCTACACGGCACAGGCGGGCGACATTTACGTGTTTGCCCCCGGCGTGCTGCACGCCCTGCGCCAGCTGCCCGGTGAGGCAATGGAATATGAGAACATCATCTTTGAGCTGGAGCTGCTGGGCGGCGCAGGTGACATCTGTGCCGAGAAGTACCTGCTGCCGCTGCAGAGCGGACGTCTGGCTCTGCCCATGCGCCTTGGCCCGGAAGACTGGGGCTACAACTGGGCAGTGCGGTGCCTGCACGCGGCGGAGGAATTCAACAAGATCAAAGACGTGGGATATGAACTCTGTATAAAGGGCGAGCTGCTGCTGTTTCTGGCGGCGCTGGTGGGACGTGCCGGAGACCTGCCCCCTGCCGATACCCCCGACACCCGGCGGCTGAAAACCGTGGTGCAGCTTGTGAATGAGGGCTACGCGGGGGCGCTGCATGTGACCGACGCAGCGGCGGCCTGCGGATGCAGCCCCAGCCATTTTATGCGCTGGTTCAAGAAAATGACCGGCCAGGGCTTTACCGAATACCTGAACGAGCAACGCCTGAACGCCGCCGCCGATGCCCTGCGCAGCGGCAGCGATACCGTGCTGGCGATTGCGGAGCAATGCGGATTTGAGAATTTGTCCTACTTCAACCGTCTGTTCAAAAAGCGGTACGGGATGACGCCGCGGGAATACAGGGGGAGAAAATAAAAAAGCCTTCCCCCGCGGGGGAAGGTGGCCCGAAGGGCCGGATGAGGGGCGAGTCTGCGGCGAAATCCCGTGAACGGGTGGCTGCGGAAGCTTTGCCCTCATCAGTCCGCTTCGCGGACAGCTTCCCCCGCGGGGGAAGCCTGAAATTATGCCTTTTTGCTGTAATCCCGTGCGCCGTAAATCGCCGTGCCGACGCGGACGATGGTCGCGCCCTCGGCGATGGCGGCGGCGTAGTCGTGGCTCATGCCCATGGACAGAATGTCCATCTGTGCCCGGTCATAGTGCCGGGCGTCGGCTCTGGCCAAAAGCTCCCGCATCTGTGCAAAAAAGCGACGGGTCTCGGTGTCGTCGGTGTCGGCGGGAGGGATCGCCATCAGGCCGCGCAGACGGATGTGCTCTCTGGCGGCGGCAGCCTCCAAAAGCGGGAACAGGCTGTCGGCGTCCACGCCGCTCTTGCTGGCCTCCTCGCCGATGTTGATCTCGACGAGAATGTCCTGCACCAGCCCCAGACGGGCCGCGGCGGCATCGATCTTATCCAAAAGGCGCGTGCTGTCCACACTCTGGATCAGCGCGGCGCGGCCTACGACCTTGTTGACCTTGTTCGTCTGTAAATGCCCGATGAAGTGCCCGGGCTTGCCGTTGTAAGCGTTCGCGTCGGTCTTTTCGACCAGCTCCTGCACATGGTTTTCACCGAACAGGTCAATGGGCAGGTCGGCGCTGTAGCGCACCTCCTCCACCGTGCGGGTCTTGCAGGCGGCGCAGAGGCGCACCTCTGCCGGGTCGCGGCCTGCGGCCTTGGCGGCAGCGGCCATCGTCTCACGGATCTTCGCGACGGCCTCGGCCATCTGCTGCTTCTGGGCTTCGGGAATCATCGCACTTCCTCCTGACTGTAAACGGCGCGGGAACCGCCGATGAACGGCGGACGGGTGCGGGCACAGAGCAGAATTGCCTGCCCGATGTGGTCCATCGACAAGCGCACCGGCACAGCCACGCGGCGCAGGTGCATACCGATCAGCGTGCCGCCGATGTCCATGCCCGCGGCGGCCCTGACCTCCTCCACAAGGACGGGGTCGTTAAAGCGCTGCCAGCAGTTCGTGGCCCAGCTGCCGCCCGCGTGGGGCTGCGGAATGGCCGAGACGATCTGATAGCCGTTGGCCTTCGCGGCCTCGCGCTCAATGACGATAGAACGGTTCAGATGCTCACAGCACTGGGCGGCCAGATAGACGCCCTGCTCCTGCAATGGCGGCAGCACGCCCGCCAGCACGGCAGCGGCAGCCTCCATGCTGGAATCCTTGCCGATGCGCCCGCCCATGATCTCGCTGCTGGAGCAGCCGACCACAAAAATGTCCCCGGTCTCGAGATGCGCAGCCTGCAGCAGTTCTTCCGCAGCCTGCCGCGCCTGCGCCGTAAGTTTTGCATAATCCACAGGTAATGCCCCCTTTGGTTACTATTATAGCAGGGGTGTCAATAAAAGAAAAGCCTTCCCCCGCGGGGGAAGGTGGCCCGCAGGGCCGGATGCGGGCGACCCTGCGGATGCTGCTCATAAATGGGAGGCTGCGGGCGCTTTGCCCTCATCAGTCCGCTTCGCGGACAGCTTCCCCGCGGGGGAAGCTTTTAGGCGTTTTTTGTATTAGTCTGATCGCTTTGCACTCGACCATCCCAGATTCAAAAAGAATTTCCCCTTGCAAAGTAAAATTCTCCGCTGCTGTACATCTTGGTAGACAATTTATCTCTGCTTCATCATACGAGACATGCGCTGTAACCGCCGCATTACCCACAAGAATAATCAACAGGATACAGAAAGCGAACACGTAGATTACACGGTCACAAAAATCCCAAAGCGTTTCACTTGACAAAATCCTCCCGCATGGGGGTGAAAATATCCAGCAGGATGCCCGCTTCGGTGCAGACGCAGCCATGCTCCACGCCGTCCTCCTTGAGGATGGTGTCGCCCTTGTGGACGGTACGGGTCACGCCGTCCACCGTGAACTCGAAGGCACCGGAGACCACATAGGTGATCTGGGTGTGGGGGTGGTGGTGCAGTGCGCCGACCGCGCCCTTTTCAAAGGTGTTCTCCACGCACATCAGGCCGTCTGTATAGGCCAGCACCCGGCGGGTGACGCCCGCGCCTGCGGGCTGCGGCAGAGTGTCCTCATGCAGGACCCAACGCTGTTTCTTTTCCGGCAGTTTCATAAACGTTCCTTCTTTCCAGGCCCCGCTGCGGGGCCGTTTTCTATTTCCATTATAAAAAGGCAGAACCCGTTTGGCAAGAGTTCCGCCTTTGTTTACAACTATAGCAATTTAACTTTTTAAAGCAACAGCAACAACGTTGAATTGCATATCGCAAATATACTGTTTGAATGTTGCGCTAATTTCTTGACTTGCGATAGAACCAACCTGCGTCAATTTGTCAAGCCGTCACATCCTCAAACTGACTGTTGTACAAATCGGCATAGAACCCGCCGGCTTCGATCAGCTCGTCGTGGGTGCCCTGCTCGACAATGTCGCCCTCGCGCATGACCAGGATCAAATCGGCATCGCGGATGGTGGAAAGGCGGTGCGCGATGACGAAGCTCGTGCGGCCCTGCATCAGGCGGTCCATAGCCGTCTGGATGCGCTGCTCGGTGCGGGTGTCAACGCTCGATGTCGCCTCATCGAGGATCAGGATGCGGTTGTCCGCCAAAATCGTGCGGGCAATCGTCAAAAGCTGCTTCTGGCCTTGGCTGACGTTGGAGGCGTCCTCGTTCAGCTCCATCTGGTAGCCGCCGGGCAGCGTGCGGATAAAGTGGTCGGCGTTTGCTGCCTTCGCGGCGGCAATGACCTCCTCGTCCGTGGCATCCAGACGGCCATAGCGGATGTTCTCCATGATCGTGCCCTTGAACAGCCAGGTATCCTGCAGCACCATGCCGAAGCCCTCGCGCAGGTCGCTGCGGTCAAAGTCCCTGACGTTGTGGCCGTTCAGCAAAATTTCGCCGGAATCCACATCATAGAACCGCATGAGCAGCTTGACCATTGTGGTCTTGCCTGCGCCGGTGGGGCCGACGATGGCGACCTTCTGGCCGGGCTTGACATTGCAGCTGAAATTGTGGATGACGGTCTTTTCCGGCGTGTAGCCGAACTTTACATGGTCAAACGTGACCTGACCGTCGATGCAGGCGGGATCGGCGCGGCGGGCGGGGTCGGCCAGCTGGTCCTCCTCGGGCTCGTTCAAAAATTCAAAGACGCGCTCGGCGGCGGCGGTCATGCTTTGCAGCATGTTGGACACCTGCGCCAGCTGCTGGATGGGCTGGGTGAAGTTCTTGACGTACTGGATGAACGCCTGAATATCGCCGATGGTGATGGCGCCCGCTGCGGCAAAAATGCTGCCGACGATGGCGACGGCCACATAGCCCAGGTTGCCCACAAAGTTCATGATGGGCTGCATCAGACCGGACAAAAACTGCGATTTCCACGCGGATTCGTACAGCTTATCGTTCGCGGCGTTGAAGTCGTCCAGCACGGCGGCCTCGCGGTTGAACGCCTTGATGACGTTGTGGCCGGAGTAGACCTCCTCGACCTGACCGTTGACAACGCCCAGTGTCGCCTGCTGCGCCTTGAAATACTTCTGGCTGAACTTGACGACCACCAGCACCAGCGCCAGCGAGACCGGCAGGATCAGCAGGGCGATCAGCGTCATTTTAGGGCTGATGGACAGCATCATGATGAGCACGCCGACCATCGTCGCAACGCTGGTGATCAGCTGGGTCACGCTCTGGTTCAGGCTCTGGCCCAGCGTATCCACGTCGTTTGTGATGCGGGACAGCACCTCGCCGACGGTGCGCTTTTCAAAGTAGGCCAGCGGCAGGCGGTTGATCTTTTTGCTGATCTGGTCGCGGAAGTCGTAGCAGACCTTCTGCGACAGGCCGGACATGAGCCAGCCCTGAATGAAGCTAAACGCCGCGGACAGCAGGTACATGCCCAGCAGGAACAGCAGCACCTTGCCGATGTAGGCAAAGTCGATGCCGCCCACGCCGCGCAGCTTGGCGATCCAGCCGGTGGCCAGCGCCGTGGTGGCCTTAGCCAGGATCTTCGGCCCTGCAATGTTGAAAATGGTTGACAGAACAGCAAAAACAATGACGACGACCAGCGACAGCTTATACTTGCTCATGGCGGCCAGCAGCTGGCGCAGCGTGCCCTTGAAGTCCTTGGCGCGCTCCGTCGTCATGCGTCCGGGTCTTGGCATATCACTCACCCTCCTTCTGCAAATTCAGTTCTTTCTGGCTCAGCTGGCTGCGCGCAATTTCCTGATACGCGGGGCAGCTTTCCATCAGCTGGGCATGGGTGCCCTTGCCGACGATGCGGCCCTCATCCAGCACCAGGATCTGGTTCGCGTGCAGCACGGTGGAGATGCGCTGCGCCACAATAATGACCGTGGCGTTGTCGGTTTTAGCCTTCAGCGCACGGCGCAGCGCCACGTCGGTCTTGTAGTCCAGCGCCGAGAAGCTGTCGTCAAACAGATAGATCTGCGGGTGCTTGGCAATGGCGCGGGCAATCGAAAGGCGCTGCTTCTGCCCGCCTGAGACATTGCTGCCGCCCTGGGCAATCGGGCTGTCGAAGCCCTCGGGCTTAGCGGAGATGAACTCCGTGGCCTGGGCGATCTCGGCGGCCTGCTCTGCGTCGGCGTCGGTGATGTGGTCGCCGCCGAACTTCAGGTTGGATGTGATCGTGCCGCTGAACAGCACGCCCTTCTGCGGTACATAGCCCAGCTCGTCGTGCAGCTGTGCCTGGGTCATGTCGCGCACGTCAACGCCGTCAATCGTCACGCTGCCCTCGGTCACATCGTAGAAGCGCGGGATCAGGTTGAGCAGCGTAGATTTGCCGCAGCCCGTGGAGCCGATGATGGCCGTTGTCTCGCCGGGTCTGGCCGTGAAGCTGATGTGCTCGAGCGCGTCCTCGTCGGAGCCGGGATAGCGGAAGCTGACGTCATGGAACGCCACAACGCCGTGGGTGCCGTCCGCGGGCAGTGCCTTGGGCGCAGCGGGGTCATGGATGGTCGAGGGGGTCTTGATGACCTCGTCAATGCGGTCCGCAGCCACACCGGCGCGGGGCAGCATGACGGCGACCATCGAGAGCATGAGGAACGACATGACGATCTGCATCGTGTAGGTGATGAACGCGATCATCTCACCCACCTGCATGCTGCCCAGATCCATCGCCTTGCCGCCGAACCAGACGATGAGCAGGCTCGTGCCGTTCATGATGAGCGTCATAAACGGCATCATGGCGACCATCGTGCGGTTGGTGAACAGCTGGGTCTTCATCAGGTCGGTGTTGGCCCTGTCAAAGCGCTTTTCCTCAAATGCCTCGCGGCTGAACGCGCGGATGGGCATAATGCCGGTCAGGATTTCGCGGCTGACAAGGTTCAGCCGGTCCACCAGAACTTGCATCTGCTTGAATTTCGGCATGGCTACGTTCATCAAAACGGCGATGAGCGCCAGCAGTGCGGCCACGGCCACAAAGATGATCCATTCCAGCCCCGTGTTGCCGCTGGCAACGTGCATAATGCCGCCAATGCCCAAAATGGGCGCGTAGGCTACCATGCGCAGCAGGATCACACAGACGAACTGCACCTGCTGGATGTCGTTCGTGGTGCGGGTAATCAGCGAAGCAGTGGAAAATTTTTCGATTTCGGCGTTGGAGTAGCCGACGACGGTCCTGAACACGTCGCGGCGCAGGTCACGGCCAATGGCGGCGGAGACGCGGGACGCGATAAAGCCGACGGCGACGGCCACGGCAACCATGAGCAGCGTTAAAGCCAGCATCTGGCCGCCCGTGCGCAGCAGATAGGACATTTGCACGTCATGGGCAATGCCCTGAGCGTCATATTCCAGCGCGACGAGCAGCATAGCCTGGCTGGACAGGCTGTCGGCGACGGTCTCGTCCAGCTGGGCGAGACCGTCCGTCAGCTGGCTCTGCAGCATTTCCCGTGCGCCGGGGGCCTGGGACGCGGCGGCCAGCTGCGTGGCGACGGCGTCGAGGTCATAGGCCGTGGGGACCACGGTGTCGGTGGTACCGGCGGCAGTGGCGGCATTCTTCGCCGCGGCCATGTACAGCACAACGTCCGGCGTTGTGAACGCATTTTCCAGCGCGGCGGTGTCCGCGTCCGGGTTCAGTGTGCGCACACCGTCCGCGTCGGGGTCGGTGTAGGCTTCGTCCGCCAGTGCGGCGTCGTCCTCGGACATGAGCAGCTCGAGCGCCTGCAGCGTTGTGCTGCGGACGGTGTCGGGCACGGGGCTTTCAATGCCGCCCTGCTGGATGCCGGTGTCCACAATTTTGCTTGTGTAGTCGGGCAGGCTTAAATCGCAGTATGCCTGCACGATGAGCAGCGCAACGACGGCCAGGCAGGCCGCCCAGTGCCGCCCCAGCTGCTTAAAAATTTTCGTCATGCGGGGGTTCTCCTTTCAAATCGGTTTTCATAGCGGCGTTCTCAGCCTCGATGGCGGCGAGCAGAGCGTCCTTTACGGCGTTGGCCTGCGCCAGCTGCTCCGGGGTCAGCCGCGCCATGATGCGGGCAAAATAGTCGTTCATGGCCTGCTCATTGGCTTTGCGGGCGCGCTCCCCTGCCGGGGTGATGCGCACCAGCGTCTTGCGGCGGTCCTTGGGGTCTGTCTCGCGGACGATGTGGCCGGTCTGCTCCATTTGACGCAGCCCGCGGGAAATCGCCGGCATAGGCTGGTGCGTCTGCCGCGCAATGTCCGAGACATAGATCGCGCCGTCGCAGCCGTGCTGCTCAATCAGATTGTACAGACTTTGCAGCATGCCATAGCGGCATTTGGGCTGCCCGGCCAGTGCCATGCGCATCCCGCGCTTGGACAGTGTGTGCAGCCGCGCCACAAAGCGGAACACCCCGCTCAGATAAGGGGTTTCAGTGCCCATTAGTGAACACCTCCTGTTAATAGTTGGCTTGTGTTAATTATTAAAACATGATAATAATACACCCTCCTGCACCGCGGTGCAAGAGGGCGTAAGGAAGTTTTAAGATTTGTTCATAAAGTGGGGAGAAGGGCCTCCCTTGTCAAAGGGGGGCTTTAGGCTTATTCCTTCACACACGCAAGATTGCTCAGCGTCACACCCTTGCACAGCCCCAGCGGCAGGGCGACGGACGGCTTGGTGATGGTAATGTCCTTAAAGACAATGTCCTCGACCTCATAGCCCGGCTTGTCAAAACCCGCGATCTCGATCGGGGCGGCATCGTGCCGGCTGCGGTCATGGTCCAGCACCTCGGCGGTCAGGGTCAGCCGCTCAAAGAAGCAGTGCTCGAGCTTCGGTGGGGCACCGGCGGGCACACCGTCGTCATTGTACGGTACGCTGTGCAGCATGACGCGGGGCGTGATGCAGTCCCGCACGGTCACGCCGCGCACATAGCCGCCGCGCTTGGGCGTGGCCTTGATCTCGATGCCGGACAGCGAGTTTGCCAGATCACAGTCCCAGATCTGCACGTCCTCCACGCCGCCGCTCATCTCGCTGCCGATGCAGATGCCGTGGCCGCAGTCGCTGCGGCAGTCAAACACCCGGATATGCGCGCAGGGACGGTTGATTTCGTTGCCCTCGGGGTTCTTGCCGCTCTTGATGGCGACAGCGTCGTCCCCCGTGGAGAACTCCGACGCAAACAGCGTGCAGTTCGTCGAGGAGTCCGGGTCCCAGCCGTCGCCGTTCCAGACGCCCTCGGACACAAAGGTGCAGTGGTCGGTCTGGATGTCGTCGCAGTAGATCATGTGGACATTCCAGGACGGGCCGTTTTTCAGCGTGATACCGCTGATCCAGACGTTCTCACAGTTGCTTAAATTGATAAGCCGCGGACGGACGCGGCCCGGGATCGTGTCGCTGTTCTCGTAGCTTTCGACGAGCTCCCGGTTGTCGTCCAGAAAGCTCTTGATGCGGGCACGCTCGTCCTCAATGATCTTGCGCGCCAGCTCCTGCCCGCCGCCGCAGATCGTGCCCCTGCCGCGGATGATGATATTGCGGCAGTTCGGGCCGGTCTTGTGGTTCATGTCGCCCGCGTTCAAAAGGCTTGAGTAGCAGCGCATCTCGGTGCCCTCAAACCGGCTGGGGATGCGGGGCGAATAGTCGTGAATGTTCGTTGTGCCCTGCAGGACCGCGCCCTTGGCCAGATAAATTTCCAGATCGCTGTGCAGCCGCAGTGCGCCGGTCAGGAAATCGCCCGCCGGCACGTACAGAATATCGTCCGCGCCGCAGTCGTTGATGGCCCGCTGTAAATTGTCGGTGTTCAGGATATGGCCGTCGCCCTTGCAGAAGTAGGGCGCGGCGGTAATGTCGATGCGGCGTTTTTCCCTGCCGAACTGCAGCGTGGCCGAGCCGATGCAGTAGCTGCCGCTGACCACGTCCACCCGGAAGGAACTGCCGTAGCTCAGCCCCTCTATCGTAAAATGGGTGCGGTCTGTGCGGCCAATGGCCTCACCGTTCAGGGAGACCGTGTATTCCGCCCCGCTGGGCGCGGCGGCGGGTTTATCCCAGTACAGCACCGCGTAATCTTCGGTGCAGCGTATATTCAAATTGCCTTGTTTCATGGTGACGTCCTTTGGTTATGGGGAATTTGCTCTTTCTTACATATTGTACCACAGTGTGCGCGTTTATCCAAGACTTGGGGGTGACAAAATACGCGGGCTGAAACGCTGCAGGTTTTTACACTTTGCAAGGTTGACAGACATCGGCACGCTGGACCTGATCGACGATGACAAGGTCTGCCTGGCGAACCTGAACCGCGTGTAACAGCTTTGCTCCCCGCTGATTCGGCGGGGAGCTTTGCTTTTGTGCGGGATGTATGGTACAATAGGGAAACACTGTAGGGGCCGG
>ERZ1034915.1568-NODE-1568-length-12166-cov-22.756420_pt1 | contig 12166 bp, 11 predicted proteins | sample MGYA00520592_ERZ1034915 | MGnify/ENA primary metagenome ERZ1034915 (study PRJEB33766, sample SAMN09781787) | gut metagenome | biome: gut microbiome | host: Homo sapiens | place: Madagascar | study: EMG produced TPA metagenomics assembly of the PRJNA485056 data... | reverse complement strand
CAAAAACTCCATAACTTCTTAGCAGGATTTTACCCACTACAGAAATTATAGAGCCATAATTTATAGATTTAGTATAAAATTTGATTAGTCTGATAGGAGAAGCAAAATGGCTGCCCTAAGAGTTAGTTGTACAATGAAAGTATTGTTCTTTATTCACCGTGCTTTCGAGAAATTTTTGTCAAACTTAGAAATGAAGGTATCAAAAAAGTCTTGCTAAACCTAGCAAGACTTTTTAATTATGAGTACTTATTCAGAGCTTGAGCTATTTGAACTTTCGTGAAGTTGCATGTAGCTTGGTGCTTTGAAGAGATCGACTGTTGATTCGTCACCATTTTCGCTATATAGACTAGTTGACTCGTCACCACGTTTTTTCTCGATTGATTTAAGTGTTTTAAGAGAATGTGTATAAGAAATTGAAGAACTATCGACTTCTTTTAGACCATTCTTATCAAATCGAAGTAGGTCACCAGTTTGAACTTCGTCGCTGACAGAAAGTTGTTTAGCAACAGCATCGCGAATAGCTTTAGTTGCTGCTTGAGTGTTTTCGTCAGGGTTTGTAATTTCTTGACCAGAGTCAGTGTAGTAGAGATGGTCGCTATAACTTGTATAAGTTGGTGTCACATAATCGCCTGATGTTCTAAAGGCTACGATTTGTTTATTATCGCTAGAAAGCAAGTCTTGTCCGAGTTGAACGTAGTTACTTGTATCGATACCTAGCAAGTGTAGAAGCGTTGGTAAGTTGTCAACTTCACCACCAAAAGTGTTGCTAATGTGTCCTTCAGTAAATCCTGGAATATGAATCATGTAAGGAACACGTTGTAACATGGCATTATCATAACCAGTCCATGTTTCAGAATCTTTTCCAAGAAGTGGCGCCAAATCAGTGTTTCTTGAGTTTGAGATACCGTAGTGATCACCGTAGAGGACGATAATCGAATTATCATATAAACCAGATTCTTTCAAATAATCAAAGAAAGCTTTGACGGCAGAATCTAAGTAGTTAGCAGTTGCGAAGTAACCGTTGATTGTTTCATCATCGGTTTTAGCTAATGGGAAACCTTCTTCATCAGAATTACCAGCTAAACTTGTGTATGGGTAGTGGTTACTTACGGTAATAAACTTAGTATAGAAAGGTTGTTGCATGTGCTCAAGGTATTTAATTGAATCAGCAAACATGTATTTATCATTCAATCCATATTGGAATGAGTTTTCACTGTTTTGTTTTGTGAAATATGATGAATCAAAGAAGTAGTTGTAACCCCATTGTTTATAGGCATTATTACGGTTCCAGAAGGTACCAACGTTACCGTGGAAAACAGCACTTGTGTAATCATCAGTTTGTCCAAGGATTGCTGGGGCAGCGTAAGCAGTATTTGTTCCACCATAGTTAACAAGGTATGAACCACTGCTGAGACCGAATAATGACGTTTCCATCAAGGTTTCAGCATCAGATGTTTTACCGGCTTTAACTTGGTGGAAGAAGTTTGAGAAAGCAAGGGTTGAATTTGAGTGATATAGCGAGTTCAAGAACGGAGTGACTTCATATGATTTTCCGTCAACTTGCAAATGGTAATCAATCAAAAATTGTTGGAAACTTTCTAAGTGGATAACAATGACGTTTCGTCCTTTAGCAATACCAAAATATTTTGAATTTGGTGCTGCATAATGCTCTGACACATATTCTTTAGCTTCTTTTAAATCAGAAGCAGTAGCTTCGCTACGAACTTTTTCTGTTTGATAAGTTTGGTTAGCGCTATAGGCTGTAAATGATGGCAAGCCAAGCGCTCTAACCACATAAACATTTGAAAAACCACGAGTTAACAATTCAGGTCGATCAATTTCAGCCATGAAAAGGTTAATTGAAAAGAATAGAGTTGATAAGGCCGTAATAGCAAAGCTTGCACGCTTGTTAAATGGACGATTATCAACTTTGATTTTCTTAGTAGCAAATAGAGCAAGAAGAACGACGTAATCAATAATGTAAATAATATCCCAAACACGTATCAGGTTAACAGCTGAATCACCAAGACCAGCAGAAACTTTACTACTTGCTAGCATAGCACTTACAGTAATGAAATCCGAAAATTCACGGAAATAAATCGCGTTAGAAATAAGTAGAAGATTTAATATTGTGTAGATAATCCAACTAACGATATAAAAAACACGCGTTCTCTTAATATAAAGACTTAACCCGAGTAGAAGCAATCCTAGCGGAATAGGATTGATAAGTGAGAGTAAAAGTTGATACGGATTCTCTAGTCCGAGACTAAAGTCAACGTGATAAGCCCACATAGTTTTTAGCCAATACAAGACTAAAAGTGTCAAAATAAATCCCAAACGTGTGTTCACCACGTGAGAGATAATTTGTTTCATTTTTTTCACTGTAGGAACTTCCTTTATTCTTTTTTTCCTAAAGATAAAATCTCAGTTTCAATTATATCACAAAGATAAACTTTTTAGTATAAGGAACTGTAGCGGATTTTAAGGCAAAATTTCGGTTAAGCGACCACTATTTTTAGGGTATTAGACGTAAAAATGACTCTGTTATCTAGTTTACTCCCCTAATCCTTCATAAAGTCCCCTCATTTAGACGTAAAAAGTTGATTCTTATGCCTGTGAAATATAAAATTTAGTGGGAAAAATTCTGAATTTTTGATATAATAAGCTTCATGAACAAACTATACGTGGATTCTTTCGTTGAAAAGAAGATTAAACGTGGTATTCAACTTTTGGATGGAAAAGATTTTCATCAACTTGATTTAGATAATCAGCTGGTTGCTCTTTACAATCACTCGCGTCAGTTTTTAGGAACGGCTTACCTGTCTCGTCAAAATAAAGGAATCGGTTGGTTCTTAGGAAATGGCAAGATTGATTTGACAGAGTCTTATTTTGAAAGCTTGTTTAGCAAGGCTAAGCAGAAGCGTCAACACTTTGAAAACTCTGATTTGACAACAGCCTATCGATTGTTTAATCAAGATGGCGATAATTTCGGTGGTGTGACGATAGATCGTTATGCTGATTTTGTTGTATTTTCTTGGTACAACACTTTTGTTTATCAGTATCGTGATATCATTGTTAAAGCCTTTCAAAAAGTTTATCCTGCGGTTAAAGGCGGATATGAAAAAATTCGCTTTAAAGGACTTGATTATGAGTCAGCTCACATTTATGGTCAAGAAGCACCTGAAACCTTTACCATTTTGGAAAATGGTGTCAAATACAGTGTTTTCATGAATGATGGTCTGATGACAGGCATCTTTTTAGATCAACATGAAGTCCGTGATGCTTTAATTAATGAACTAGGTCTTGGAAAACGTGTGCTAAACATGTTTTCTTACACAGCAGCTTTTTCAGTTGCAGCAGCCATGGGTGGTGCAATTGAAACAACTTCTGTAGACTTAGCTAAACGTTCTCGTGAACTGTCTCAAGCGCATTTTGATGCCAATGGCCTTGATATGACAAATCATCATTTTGTGGTCATGGATGTTTTTGAATATTTCAAATACGCTAAACGTAAAAACTTGACTTTTGATTTGATTGTTATCGATCCACCAAGTTTTGCTCGTAATAAAAAACAAATATTTTCAGTTGCTAAAGACTATCACCGTATCATTAGCCAAGCACTAGAAGTCTTGTCAGATGACGGAACAATCATTGCTTCTACCAATGCAGCTAATTTGACTGTGGCACAATTTAAGAAACAATTGGAAAAAGGGTTTGCTTCTGTTAAGCATGAATATATTCGCTTGCAACAATTGCCAAGTGATTTCACTGTTAATAAAGCAGACATGAGCAGTAATTATTTGAAAGTATTTACAATAAAGGTTGAGAAATGAAAATAGTAGTACCTATTATGCCGAAAGATTTAGAAGAAGCGCAGTCGATTGATATTTCGAGATTTGAAGATGTGGATATCATTGAATGGCGAGCTGATTACCTAGCCAAAGAAGATATCATGACAGTTGCGCCAGCTATCTTTGAAAAATTTTCCGGCAGAGAAATTATTTTTACCATTCGCACAGATAAAGAAGGTGGTAATCTTAACTTATCTGATGACGAATACGTTGAACTTTTGAAAAATATTAATGCTATTTACCACCCAGATTATATCGATTTTGAATATTTTTCACATAAAGAAGCCTTTCAACAAATGTTAGAGTTTCCAAATCTAGTTTTGTCTTATCATAATTTTGAAGAGACTCCTGAAAACTTGATGGAATCATTTTCTGAATTAACAGCCCTAGCTCCTCGTGTAGTTAAGGTTGCTGTTATGCCCCAAAGTGAACAAGATGTTATTGACTTGATGAACTACACTCGTGGATTTAAAACACTAAATCCTGAACAAGAGTATGCGACTATGTCAATGGGCAAACTAGGACGTGTTTCACGTTTTGCTGTTGATGTATTCGGCTCATCATGGTCATTTGCAAGCCTAGACCAAGCAAGTGCACCTGGACAGGTTGCTCTTGCTGATATGAAACGTATTAGGGAGGTACTTGATGCAGATTGATGGATACACTCGCTTAGCCGCTGTCGTGGCAACACCGATTAAACACTCTATTTCACCATTTATTCACAATTACGCTTTTGATAAAACAGGTGTAAATGGTGTTTATGTTGCCTGGGATATTCCTGAGGAAGACCTAGCGGTTACTTTGGAAAATGTTAAACGTTATGACATGTTTGGTGTGAATATTTCAATGCCATACAAACAAAAAGTCATGCCTTATATGGATGAGTTGACAGACTCTGCTGCCTTGATTGGTGCGGTTAATACAGTTATTAATCGTGACGGCAAATTAGTTGGTCACAATACTGATGGTATTGGTTTCTTTAGAAGCCTTTCAACTTTTGCTGATTTTGATGTTAAAGGCAAGACAATGACTATTCTTGGTGGTGGTGGAGCTGCGACAGCTCTTATTGCCCAAGCAGCTCTTAATGGAGCAGGTCATATTAACATTTTTAATCAGACACAGTTCTTGGATGCGACAGGCCAAAAAGCACAAGAACTTTATGATAAAACTGGTGTATCTATTACTGTTTATCCAGTCGAAGATTTGAAGACAATTCAAGAAAAAGTGTTAGAATCACAACTTTTTGTCAATGCGACAAGTGTTGGAATGGATGGTAAATCAATGATTATCACGGAAGACTTCGAATTTCCTGAAGGTCTTTTGGTGGCTGACACGATTTATCAACCATCTGAAACACCATTCTTGAAATTAGCTCGAAGCAAAGGTCTCAAAGCGCTTAATGGCTTGGGTATGTTGTTATACCAAGCAGCAGAAACTTTTGAAATCTGGACTGGTGAGACTATGCCAACGGCTGAGATTTGGTCAGCTTTGGAAGAAAAGTACAATACAAAATAGGATAAAAAATAGGTGACGCTAATGAAATTGAATGTTAATCTCCCACAAACACCTTATGATATTGTGATTGAAAAAGGTGTCTTAGTTAAAGCCGGTGATTGGGTGAAATCACTTTGGCAACCTCAAAAAATCGCCCTTATTACAGATAACCAAGTTGGAAGTTTGTATGCCGAAAAAGTAAAGCTCAGTATCGAAAATGCTGGCTTTGAAGTGATTGTTTTTGATTTTCTAGAAGGTGAAGCTTCAAAAAATCTTCAAACAGTCAATAAAGTATATGAATTTTTGGTTAGAAATGGTATGACACGTAGCGATGGAATCGTTGCGCTTGGCGGAGGTGTTGTTGGAGATTTAGCTGGTTTCGTAGCGTCTACTTATATGCGCGGAATTCATTTCTTGCAAATTCCGACGAGTCTAACGGCTCAAGTGGATTCATCAATTGGTGGTAAAACAGGTGTTAATACACCATTTGCTAAAAATATGGTTGGAACATTTACGCAACCAGATGGTGTTTTAATCGATCCTGAAACCCTTCAAACGCTTGGAAAACGAGAACTCATTGAAGGTATGGGGGAAGTTATCAAGTATGGTTTGATTGAAGACGTTGAACTTTGGAACGAACTTTCTGCTATGGATGGTTCGCCTGAAAGTATTTTAAAACATGCAGAAAGCATTATTTATCGCTCATGTAATGTAAAACGTAAAGTTGTTGTAGAAGATGAACTTGATAATGGTGTTCGTCTTTACCTTAATTTTGGTCACACCATTGGCCATGCTGTTGAAGCAACTGCAGGCTATGGTAAAGTGATGCATGGTGAAGCTGTTGCCATTGGTATGGTACAAATTTCTCGTGTTGCCGAAGCAAAAGGCTTAATGCCTAAAGGTATCACTAAAGAGATTTTTGAAATGTGCCAAAAATTTGGTTTGCCAACAGACTACCAACCATGGGATGTTGAGGTGCTTTATGGAGCTTTAGTACATGACAAAAAAGCCCGTGGCAAAATGATTAAGACCGTCATTGTGCCAGAGCTTGGTAGTGCAGCGATCAATCAGATCCCCCTTGAAGAGGTGAAAGAGTATTTGGAGAAATAATATGAGATATTTGACAGCTGGTGAATCTCACGGACCGCGTTTAACGGCTATTATTGAAGGAGTTCCTGCTGGGCTTCCTTTAACTGCCGAAGATATTAATGTTGATTTGAAGCGTCGTCAAGGTGGTTACGGCCGTGGCGGACGAATGAAAATTGAGTCAGATAAGGTTGAAATTACATCTGGCGTGCGTCATGGAAAAACAATAGGAGCACCGATTACACTTCATGTCATCAATAAAGACCATGAAAAATGGTTAGATATTATGGCTGTTGAAGATATTGATGACATTCTTAAAACAAAACGCAAAATCACTCATCCTCGTCCTGGGCATGCTGACCTTGTAGGTGGAATGAAGTATCGCTTTGAAGATTTGCGTAATTCTCTCGAACGTTCTTCTGCGCGTGAAACAACAATGCGTGTGGTAGTTGGTGCTGTGGCAAAACGTATTTTGGCTGAGTTGGACATTGAAATTGCTAACCACGTTGTGGTTTTTGGCGGTAAAGAAGTTGATGTTCCAGAAGGACTTACTGTTTCACAAATTAAAGAATTAGCTATACAATCTGAAGTGTCAATTGTTAACCAAGAACGTGAGCAAGAAATCAAGGATTATATTGACCAAATCAAAAAAGACGGAGATACCATCGGTGGTGTTGTCGAAACAGTTGTTGGTGGTGTTCCTGTCGGACTTGGTTCATATGTACAATGGGATAAGAAACTTGATGCTAAGATTGCTGGTGCCGTTGTTTCAATTAATGCCTTTAAAGGTGTGGAATTTGGACTTGGTTTCAAAGATGGTTATCTTAAAGGTAGTCAAGTAATGGATGAAATCCTCTGGAACGAAGAAGAAGGTTATACACGTCGTACTAATAATCTTGGTGGTTTTGAAGGTGGTATGACAAACGGACAACCTATTGTTGTGCGTGGTGTCATGAAACCTATCCCAACGCTTTATAAACCTTTGATGTCAGTTGATATTGAAACTCACGAGCCTTATAAAGCAACTGTCGAACGTTCAGATCCAACGGCTCTTCCAGCAGCAGGTGTTGTTATGGAAGCAGTTGTGGCAACGGTTGTGGCTGATGAGATTCTTGAAAAATTCTCTTCTGACAATCTTGAAGAATTAAAAGAAGCTGTCGCTCGTCATCGTGATTATGTCAAACATTTTTAATGCATAAACAGTTGACAGAAGCTGAGACAAAAGTGCTCAGCTTCTTTCTATAAGATATTGTTATCCGGAAATGGAGAAACTATGGAAAATAAAGTGATTTATGTTGCAGGTTTAGGTTTGATTGGGGGATCTCTTGCCTTAGGAATTAAGCGTGACCACCCAGATTACAAAATTTTAGGATACAATCGTTCTGATAAATCACGAAACGTTGCTCTTGAGCGTGGGATTGTTGATGAAGCGACAGCAGATTTTAAAGAATTTGCGCCTCTGTCAGATGTGATTATTTTGGCGGTTCCGATTAAACAGACTATTGAGTTCATTAAGACTCTTTCTGAAATGGATCTGAAAGAAAATATAATCATTACAGATGCTGGATCAACAAAACGTGAAATTGTTGAAGCAGGAGAAAAATATTTAGCTGGTAAGTCTGTTCGCTTTGTCGGCTCACATCCGATGGCAGGTTCTCACAAGTCGGGAGCAATTGCTGCAGATGTGAATTTATTTGAAAATGCTTATTATATTTTCACACCATCTTCTTTGACAACGGCAGGAACGATTGATGAACTCAAGAAAATTTTATCAGGACTTCATGCACGTTATATTGAAATCGATGCTGCAGAGCATGACCGTGTAACGAGTCAAATTTCACATTTTCCACATGTCCTTGCAGCAAGTTTGATGGAACAAGCAGGTGATTACGCAACAGAGCATGAAATGGCTAATCATTTTGCGGCAGGTGCTTTTCGCGATATGACACGTATTGCTGAGAGTGAACCAGGCATGTGGACCAGTATTCTCTTGACCAATAAAGAAGCTGTTGCTGATCGCATCGATGATTTCAAGGATAGACTTGATGAGGTTAAGAAGCTTATTTTGCAAGGTGATGGGGATGCAATTTGGAATTACTTCAATCATGCTAAAGAAACGCGTAAAGAAATGCAAATTCACAAACGCGGTGGCGTGGAAAGTGCCTTCGATCTTTTCATTGATGTTCCCGATGAAGAAGATGTCATCTTAAAAATCTTGGAATTGCTTCGCGGAACATCTTTGGTTAATATTCATGTTAATGAAGAAAACCGCGAAGATATTAATGGTATTTTACAAATTTCATTTAAAAATGTTAAAGATTTGGAACATGCTAGAACAGTTATTAGCGAAAAAACTGATTATAAAGTTCATATTTAAAGGAGAAATATTATGGCAAATATTTATGATTTAGCAAACGAACTAGAACGCGAAATCCGTGTTCTTCCTGAATACAAAAAAGCACAAGAATGTCGTGCTGCGATTGATGCTGACGAAGAAGCAAAAGCTTTGTTTAAAGAATTCACTGAATTCCAACAAGGCCTTTATGCCAAATTGCAATCAGGTCAAATGCCTACAGGTGATGAACAAACTAAAATGCAAGAATTGGGTGCTAAAATCGAAGCAAATCCTGTTCTTAAAGCTTATCTTGGTGCTCAACAATCATTGTCAGTTTATGTAGCAGATCTTGAAAAAATTATTTTTGGTCCTTTGCAAGATCTTTTGAAATAGTAACTGTAACCTAACATTTCTTGTTAGGTTTTTTTCGTATTTTTCGAGGTAAAGGTCTATAATGATTGATAACTTTATAAGGAGGTTGTTTTATGTCACGTAAGGTTGGAATTATTGGAATGGGTCATGTTGGCTCAACTGTTGCTCATGGACTGATTGCTCAAGGGGCTTTTGATGATTATGTCTTAATTGATACCAATGAGAAAAAAGTCACCGCAGATGCGGTTGATTTCCGTGATGCTGCAGCGAATCTAAATCAACATGCCAATATTGTGATTAATGATTATGAAGCTTTAGCTGATGCAGATGTTGTTATTTCTGCATTGGGAAATATCAAACTTCAAGATAATCCAAATGCAGACCGTTTTGCGGAGTTACCTTTTACAGCACAAGAAGTGCCTTTGGTTGCTAAAAAGCTAAAAGAGGTTGGGTTTAAAGGGATTGTAGCTATTTCAAATCCAGTTGATGTCATTACTAGTCTCTATCAACATTACTCAGGTCTTCCAAAGGAACGCGTTATTGGTACAGGTACTTTGCTAGATACTGCTCGTATGAAACGTGCTGTTGCTGAACGCCTTGGTGTCGATGCGCGTAGTGTCTATGGTTATAATCTTGGTGAACATGGAAATTCACAATTTACGGCTTGGAGTCAAGTTCGTGTCAAAGGACAACCAATTTCTAACTTTACAGACCAAGCGACGCTTGAGGAAATTGCACATGAAGCCATGATTGGTGGACATGCGGTCTTTTATGGTAAAAAATACACAAGCTATGGGATTGCTAGTGCAGCTATTCGTTTGGCAATCGCAGTTGTTTCAGATAGCCATGAAGAATTACCAGTTTCTAATTACTACGAACCACTAGATACTTACCTCAGCTACCCAGCTATCGTTGGACGAGAAGGTATTATCGAGCAAGTTAAATTAACTTTGCCAGCTGATGAAGAAGCTAAACTTGAAAAGTCAGCTAACTTCATTAAACGTAAATTTGCTGAAAGTTTGAACTAAACAAAAAGAAATCCCATCTGAAAATCAGGTGGGATTATTGATTGAGTAAAAAGTTACGAACTTCTGAGATGAAATAAAGTGAACCGGTGACAACAAAGAAATCTTCAGGATTATTTTCGGCGTCAGCAAGCCAGTCTTTGTAATCAGCAACTTTTTTGTATTTTTCAGGATAATCTGACAAAGCTTGTACTTGATAGAAATTAAAACTTGTCACTGCTAAGTCAAATGCGGATAGTTCTTCGAGCATTTTTGTCAAAGGCTTACGCCTTAAGCCTGCAAAGAGGATGTGAATGTTGCGATTTGAAAAGTCTTTTTTTAGCACATCGACTAATTTTGCAACCGAATCTTCGTTATGTGCACCATCTAACATAAGGTTTGGTCGTATTAGCTCACACCGTCCAGTCCAAACAGTGTTTTCTAAGCTATTTTTGATAGTTGTTTTAGTAATATTTTTGAAATGCGATTTAAGAATGATAGCAGTCATAGCAGCTAATGAGGCATTAGTTCGTTGATGATGACCTAACATTGATAAAGTGATGTTTGAAATGGTCATATCTTGATAATGAAAATCAAAATTTTTACCATTTTCTCTGATTGAGAATTCTTTATCTAGTTCATATGTTGGACAATCAAGCTCTTTAGCTTTTTGATGAAATACTTTTTGGACCTCTGGTGTCATTTCTCCAAAAATAAAAGGAATGTGAGGATTTAAAACACCAGCTTTATGACCAGCAATTTCAGTGAGAGTTTTGCCAAGCGTTTCTTGATGGTCGATACTGATTGATGGGCAAATAACTGCTTTCGCTGTAAAGACATTGGTTGAGTCAAAAGTACCTCCAATACCAGCTTCAATAACGGCAACGTCGACAGGATTGATAGTTGCAAAGTAACAGAACATAAGGGCTGTAACGAGTTCGAACTCAGTTACCTTACCAACTTTTTCTTGAAAAACATTACTATCTACGATAGGTTTAATTGCCTGTGCTGTTTTAACCAGATTGCTATCAGAAATTTCTTTGCCATCGATAGCGATACGCTCATTAAAGCGCGTAATAAAAGGAGATGTGAAGGTACCTGTTTTATAACTTGATGCCGTTAAGATATGTTGGAGAAAACTAGTTGTCGAACCTTTGCCATTCGTTCCCACAACATGAACAGCTGGAAATTTATCTTGTGGGTTATCAAGTAAGTTAAGGAGATAGCGCATGCGCTCTAAACTTGGTCGGCGACCATTAGCTTTGTGAGAGTGAATCCAATTTAGCGTTTCAATATAAGTCATGAGTTTATTTTACCTAGTAAAAAAGAGGTGGGATGATAAGGAATTTTATCGTCCCATTCCTCTTTGATTTTATTGATTTGTTTTAGTAGCACTTCCTGCAGTAGTATCAGATGTTTCAGTAGTACTTCCTGCAGTAGTATCAGATGTTGCTTGTGAACTTGTTTGAGTGTTGTCTTGTGTTGTATCAGCACTTGAACTATAAGTTGTAGAATCTGAGCTAGAGTCATAAGTTGCATTGTTGCTATTAGCGTCATCATTGTAAACACTATTGTTAGCAGCTGAACTTGAATATGTAGTTGATGCAGAAGTATCAGTTTTACTGTTGTTGCCTTTGTTACCTTCTTTAATCACAACGGTTGTTGTCGATTTATCAGTTGGCTTTTGACTTGATGAGCCTTTTAAGGCGTTATTGATAGTGATACTTGCTACGATAATACTGAGGATAGAACCGATAAGAGCAATTGTTTTTTGAAGGGCTGAAAAACCTTTTTTAATGTGCTTTGATGGGGCCTGTTCCTTATCTTTTTTTGATGATTTTTGACGTCTAGAATAATGTTGAGACATTTTTAACTCCTTTTTCGCGTATGATTCTATTATAGTTTTTTCATTTTAAATGTCCAGTAAGAGATGGGACTCTTTTAAGAAATATTTTAGGGCTTTTTCTTAAAAAGGAAAGTTCTAAAATGAAGTTAGCCACCTAAGGGTATCAAAAAAACATCTC
>ERZ1034915.1561-NODE-1561-length-12212-cov-30.250226_pt1 | contig 12212 bp, 7 predicted proteins | sample MGYA00520592_ERZ1034915 | MGnify/ENA primary metagenome ERZ1034915 (study PRJEB33766, sample SAMN09781787) | gut metagenome | biome: gut microbiome | host: Homo sapiens | place: Madagascar | study: EMG produced TPA metagenomics assembly of the PRJNA485056 data... | reverse complement strand
TGACCAGCTTTGGGCGCGACAAACCCAAGTTCAAAGATTATCTGCTGCGAAGCAAGCAACCTGTGAATTTCCGCTTCGAGGGCGTGGAGTACAGAATCACCATCGAGGAAGTTGCGGTCTTCCCTCAAGGCTACGCCGCCCTTATGACCGAAACTGGTTTGTTGCAGGACGAACCCTCCATGCTCCTCATGGATCTTGGCGGCTGGACAGTGGACCTCATGCGCATCGACAACGCCATCCCTGCGGCTGACACTGCGCACAGTCTGGAACTCGGCATGATCCGCTGCGTAGATGACATCCGGGAGCAGGTGCGGCGCGAAACCGGGCTGTCCCTCACGGATGCCCAAATCGAAAATATGCTGGCGGGTCAGCCCTGCACGGTCAGCGATACGGTGCGTGACATTGTGAACAAACAAGGTCGCAAGTACACAGAGCATCTTCTGTCTGCCACGATGGAAGCCGGTTTCGACCTGCACGCCATCCCCGCCGTGCTACTGGGCGGCGGCGCATCCGTGGTGAGCCGCCACCTCAGCCCCAAGGACGGCCTTTGTAAGACGATTTTCCTGCTGGACGACAAGGTGAACGCGGTCGGATTCGAGCGTGCGTTGGCCGCCGTGTCGCGCCGCAAAAGCGAGGTATGAAACGATCGCAATATGTTTTCCGCCCGAACCTTAACGAACCGCAGCACCGCCGTGCGTGGGCGTTGTTGCAGCAGGTGCCGCCTGCCAAACGCAAAGAGTTTCTGGTGCAGAGTATCCTTGCGGCAGAACAGACGGATAGGCTGGAGAAAAGCATCCGCAAGGTTGTGCGGGAGGAATTGCAGGCAGTCAACATAACCAACGCTGTTCCAAGCCCACCGCCAGCGAATGCTATACCAGACTCTGCGCTCGATTTCCTGAATTCGCTGTAGGGGGTGATTCCAATGTTTTAATAATAGGTAGAAAAGCAGAAGGAAAAAGGAGGTTTATACATTATGAACGGTAAAAAAATCTTGTTCGGTGCAGCCTATGACGGGCTGCTTTTGTTTTTGATGAGGGGCGCCTATTAAGCACCTTCGCAGATCCGGCAAACATCCCCATAGGGAGTTGTGCCCTTGATCAAGTTCGTAGATATGTTCTCCGGCATCGGCGGTTTCCGCGAAGGACTGACCCGTGCCGGAGGCTTTACATGCGTAGGACACTGCGAAATCGACAAATACGCCAACCGCAGTTACAACGCCCTGTTTGACACGAAGGGAGAGTGGTTCATTGAAGATGCCCGAAAAGCCGACCCCAGCACCATGCCGGACTTCCAGCTTCTCTGCGGCGGATTTCCTTGCCAGACTTTCAGCATTGCAGGATCCCGAAAAGGATTCGGAGATCCACGCGGCACTCTCTTCTTTGAACTGGCCCGCCTGGCTGAAGCCCGGAAACCTTCGTATCTGCTGTTTGAAAATGTACCCGGCCTGTTATCTCATGACGGAGGGCGGACATTTGCGACGATCCTCAACACGCTGGACCGACTGGGGTATGGTGTGGAATGGCAATGTCTTAACAGCAAAGATTTCGGCGTTCCCCAGTCAAGAAACCGCGTGTACATTGTCGGATATCTTGATGAGCGATGTAGAGGAAAAGTATTTCCTTTCACCGAAACAGCAGGAAGTTCTCTTATTCAAACCCACGGCGGGCATCAAGGAGAACGAGTCTACTCCCCCGAAGGACTGAGTTGTACGCTGGCTGCCAATCCGGGCGGGTTCGGCGGCAAGACCGGGCTGTACGAGGTGGGAGTGCCGATCAAGTGCGCCACAAAAACCGGCTACCAGATGGCACAGGTCGGTGACAGCATCGACCTGAGCTACGCCACAGTCAACAGTCGGCGCGGACGGGTTGGTAAAGAGATTGCGCATACACTTACAACGGGCTGCCAACAAGGCACTGTTGAAGTTCGCCCGGTCAAAAATCCCATCAAGTCCGACCTCGCCCGCAACACCGAACGCATCGGTAAGCCTGGCGCACCCATGCATACACTTACCACAAAAGACCGTCACGGTGTTCTGTACGAGGGTCGTATCCGCCGCCTGACACCGCGCGAATGTCTGCGCCTGCAAGGATGGGCGGATGACCGCATCGACACGGTGCTTGCCATTCAAAGCGATAACCAAGCCTACAAACAGGCTGGCAACGGCGTGACAGTCCATGTGGTGGAAGCCATCGGACGGAGCATTGCCAAGATGGACGCAGAACTGCGGGGTAAGGCGCTTGCCCCTTGATTTCAAAGACCAGTATTTTGGCTGTGAAATTGAACTGACCGGGATAAACCGCGCCACGGCAGCCCAAACGCTGGCCAACTTATTTGGCACCCGCGCCGAGCATTCCGGCGGTGGCTACGATGCCTACCGGGTCAAAGATTTGGACGGTAAAGAGTGGAAAATCGTTCGGGACGCAAGCATTCACCCGGAAGGATATCTGCGTTCCTCTACTTCGGGCGAGTATAAAGTCGAGCTGAACTCCCCCAAGCTGGAATACGCTGACATGGAAAAGCTGCAGGAGGTTGTCCGCGCACTGCGCCGTGCAGGCGGAAAGGTCAATTCGTCCTGCGGTATGCACGTTCATGTGGACGCCAGCAAGCACACACCGCAAAGCCTGAAAAATGTGCTGTCCATTATGTATTCCAAGGAAGATATCTTGTTTGCAGCTCTGAAAGTAAACCCTGTCCGCATCTCCAGCTACTGCCAGCCGGTGGATGAACCGGTTCTGGAGAAAATCCGCAAGCTGCCTGCCGGAGCCAGCATGGATATGCTGAAGGACAGGTGGTATCGCGGGCGTGACGGCAGCGACTATCACTACGACCAATCTCGATATCATGCCTGTAATTTACACTCTGTGTTTTACCACGGCACGGTCGAGTGGCGGTTGTTCAACTCCACGCTGCACGCAGGCGAGGTCAAAGCCAACATTATTTTGGCAATGGCAATCTCCGCACAGGCAATCAACCAGAAGTACACGCAGTTTAAGAAAACGCCTGTTGGAGATAACCCGGCGTTCACTTTCCGCACCTTTCTGCTGCGGCTGGGGCTGATTGGTCCTGAGTACAAAAATGTGCGGATGCACCTGCTGAAGAACCTGCCCGGTGACAAGGCGTGGCGGCACGACAAGTCGCTGTATCCCAGCAATCAACCACGGCCCCGCACAGGCGAGGCCAGATAGGAGAAAAAATGTCGAAAAAAGAATATTTTGCCTATGGTTCCAATCTGAATTTTGAGCAGATGGCTTACCGCTGCCCCGAAGCAACGGTGGTAGGCACTGCCAAGCTGGATGGCTATGAATTGGCTTTCCGGCGCGGCTACCTGACGATTTTGCCCAAAGAGGGCGCAAGCGTTGAAGGACTGATCTGGTCTGTCACCGACCATGACGAATCCCAGCTTGACTGCTACGAGGGCTACCCGACATTCTATGACAAGGAAACCATGACGGTCACGGATGCAGATGGTACGCCGCATGAAATCATGGTTTACACGATGAACGAGCCGTACCGCGACCAGTTGCTCCCGGTCAGCAGCCGCTACAATGCGGTTGTTTTGCAGGGGTGTCTGGATGCCGGTATCTCTCCGCAGCAGTTCTATGATGCTGACGAAAAATACCGCAAAGCCTACAAGGCCAGAGCCGCGCCGGTCCCTAAGAAACACGCTCCCGAACGCTAACCAAGCCCGCTGCAACCCGCAGCGGGCTTTTTCTTTTGCAACAAAAGGAGAACCAGTATGAAAAACAAACACAGAATAAAGCAGGGCTTGTCGCTGCTGCTGGCGGGAGGGATTGCGCTCACAAATCTGGGCGCAGCGCTGCCCGCCTTTGCAGAGGATGCCCCCGCCACACCGGAGACAGCTTCAGCGGTCACCCCCGAAACTGCGCAGACGGCAACCCTTGACCCGGACGCGGCGGTTTTGTACGCCGACCTGCCGGATGCACCTGCCGGGTCCTACATCGGCAGCGAGGGGCTTCCGGTTGCGACAGGGCAGACAAAAATCGGTCTGTCACTGTGGGCGGACGGACAGTTGGAGCAGGACAGTCACCTTGACCCGGATGCCCTGAACAGCGGCGACAAAACCGTGACCGTACCCTTGACCGAGGATACCGACTATGCCATCGTGCCGCTTATGGCGCAGGTCGAATACCCAGCGGACGGTTCCCGAACCGATGTGCTGCTGCCCGAAAATGTCACGCTGCTGGACTATTACGGCGAACCCGCGCAGGACACGACCGTTCTGCACAGCGAGTATGCGGAAACCTCTGCCGCTGCCACAGGGCTGTATCTGCTGACCGACGGGGATTTCACGGCGCAGCTTGTCTACACTGCCCCGGACGGTAATTCGCTGACCCAAAATCTGAATGTCGTAATTGACCGCAGCAGCACGGCAGCCCCTCCGTTTGCGGATATGGGGGTTGCACCTTACGCAGGACGTCCCACCCCGTCCGTGACAAGCGGGCGCATCACCAAGGTGGCAAAAGTCAACGCCACATGGTTGATTTGGTTTAACGGCGAACCCGCCTACTGCTGCACCCACGGTGCCAACGGTCAGCCCAACGGCTGCCCGCCGTACAGCTATTCCCACACCTCCACGGTGGGCGCAGACCAGTGCATCCCCGGTGACCATTACGGCAACCAGATTCGCATTTGGGGCGGGCTGAACCAGCTTTCTCTTGACGAGGACGGTGATTTTCCCGCTGTTTTTTGCGCGGAAGATGAGGCGGAACCCTCTGTCTCGGATTTTTGCGAAATGATTTACGACGATCTGCAGATGTATATTATGCAGCACTACCCTGACAGCCGGGCGGCTGCGCTTTACCGAGAATCGGCAGAGGAACTGTTGAACGGGGTGCAGACCTATACCGCCGAAGCGGGATATTACACCTACATTTATCAACCCGCCGCCAGTGGCTGGCAGACAGTCGCCTTGATCGGTCCCGCCATCGAGGGTGAAGAACCGGAGCCGGAACCCGTGCCGCAGGAGTACTATGCCGACTGGCAGGCTCCCGCCCAGACTGCCGGCGGCAGCTTTGATCTGACATTCACTGTCAACACCGACAAGGTCCAGCTGAACACGCCGGAAAAGGTGGACGGGGCGGTCATTACCGTCACGCCCAGCCGGACAAGCGGCAGCGTGGATGGCGGCAGCTGGAAGATGAGTCCTGCCGCAGCGCAGACCATTACCACAAGCGGTCACACACAGGATGACAGTTTTCACCTCAACGGCGGCGATGGTTCTGCCACATGGACGGTTCACTACGAGGTGTCCAAGACCAGCACCAGTACGCTTTCCGGGCAGGAAGGGCCGTTCACCAGCCAAGCCGAAGCAGACGCTGCTGCCGAAGCCGCCAAGAATGCGGCCATCGGGCAGCTGCAGAACGAAGCGCAGGGCATGGTAGATGCCGCTATTGCCTCGGCGCGGGCGCAGCTTGCGAATATTACATTCAGCTACGATGAAATCACCATCCCTCATGGCTTTGATTCAACGCCCGGTGCGTTGGGCAGCCACCAGACCATTACTGTTCCGGCTAATAGTTCCAATGACTATAAAATGCAGAACGATGAATGGTCGGTAAAGGTCAGCATCGAGAAAATCGACAGTGAAACCAAGCAGCGCATCAAGGGCAATGCCGAGTTTAAGATTTTTGCGTGGGACACTGTTCGGCAGTGCTATATCCCCAATGGTGGGTATAACCAATACAAAGTTGAACGCCAGAGTGGCGGCACTTATAAGGTCATCAACCACAGCGACTATGCAGGCGGTTCGGATAGTATCTATTATACCCAGCGCAACGAGGGCAAGTTTATCATCGTGGAGAGCCGTGCACCCAGCGGGTATTACGGCGACTGGACGGATGCAACCAAACCCGGCACGGCAGGCTCTGTTCTTGGCAAGCGGGCGTATGCCTTTGAAATTACCAAAGCATTGGACGGTCAGATAATTCGGCTGGGCAACGCCGACTACAACGCCGACATCACTACGAACAACAGCGGCGGTACCCTTATCGACACCGGCGAGGGCATCGTCACTATCACATTTGGCAGCCGCAACGCAGATAAGACCTACGCCACAGACCCCACCGGCATCACCAACAACGAAGATTCCTACACCATGCACGCCAACTCCGACAAGATGCAGAATGACCGCGTCCTTGGCAATATCCTGCTGACGAAAGTGGACTTGGACGCCGCGCGGTATCTGGCAGTGGGTAGCAACGGCGATACCACGCTTGAGGGGGCAGTGTACGACCTGTACGCAGCGGATACCATTGAACACCCTGACGGCGTTTCCGGCATCGTGAATTATTCTGAAATTACAGATGCCAATGGCGCTCCCATCTGGCACACCACCGTCCTTACCAACGGCGGCTGGGATACCGACTATCTGCCGATTCTCCAGAAAGACAGGCTTGTGGCATCTGCCGCCATCAAGGACGGCAAGCTGGCTTTTGCCAACCTGTACATGGGCAGATATTACCTTGTGGAACGCGCCACCGGGCTGGTGCTGCCTATTGACGGAAACGGCAAGCTGTATGTTACCGGAAAGTATCCGCAGCTGAACAAGAAGCTGGAACGCACAGGCAAGTACGGCGATTTGGCGCGGAAAAACAACGAATACGCCGACTACATCTATAAAAATCAGTATTCCGCCGTAGCCGAGAGCCGCAAGCTGAACGGCAGCAAAGCGTGGGATGGCTATTATCTTTCCTACGCCAAAGGGTATCTCTGCGATGAGGTCAACCACTACAAAACCCTGTCCTATGCGGATGAATCGACCTACCACATCCACGCCGAGCAGGAAAGCCAAGACGAAGTGCTGAAATCCGGTTTTAGTTTGCAGAAGTTGGTTTCGACCACTGGTCAGCCTAGTCCTGCTTTGAAATTAGAGGGCGCGGGCTTCACTGCTTACCGCATTTCAAAACTGAGCAAGGTCGCGCAGTTCAAGCAAAACACGGACGGCAGCTACGATGCGCAAAGCATTTTGGATGTTTACCGCAAGGATAACTACGATAACGCCACTCTCAAATACGATTTCACCGCCGAAGGTCAGGCCATCGCCAATATGTTCGAGAGCAGCACCGACACGGTCAACGCCTATAACGCAACCTTGACCGCAGACGGCGACTACGCCAACGGCAAAGGCAACGGCTGGATGCCCACGGATCAGGACGCTGAATATAGGCTGGCAGAAATGTTCACGAACGATGAGGGCATTTTCCGCGTCGAAGGCTTGCCCTATGGGCAATACCTTGTTGTGGAAACCACCATTCCCAGGGATGTGTTCCAGTGTGATCCGTTCATCGTGACGGTAGACGCCAACAGCCCGCAGAGCCGATTTACAGTTCCCGCGGGCAGCGTCACCACCGCCAGTAACAATTATATGACCTTTAATGTGCTGGATGAGGAACTGGAAGGCTATTTGCAGCTCATCAAGACCGACACCGAAACCGGGAAAGCTGTAAAAATCGCAAATACGGCTTTTGCGCTGTATCGGCTGGACGAAAAAGACCGCAAGACCCGCATTTCCATGATCGACCCCGCCAGCGGCAGCGCCACCAAAAAGACGGATGTGTTCTACACCGATGCAGATGGGCTTATGAAAACACCCGAAAAACTTCCGCTGGGCAGATACTTGATTGAAGAACTGCAAGGCCCGGAAGGGTATTATAACGATCCTGCCTACTCGGTGGAATTTGAAATCAAGTCTGACCGCGTCTGGCAGGTCGTGGGCAATGCCACCAACGACATGGATGAGTACATCGTCACGGAGAAATACTGCAATCACGAAACGCTCGGTCAGCTTACCATCCGAAAACAGGGCAATGTCTTGACCGACTACCAAGATGGACAGTTCATCTACACGCAGGACAACCTTGCGGGCGCAGTGTATGAAATTCATGCTGCAGCCGACATTGCCACGCCCGACCGCCAAGGTACCTGCTGGTACAAAGACGGTGACCTCGTTGCCACCGTTACCACTGGTGCGGAAGGGCAGGTGGATGAGGTGAAATTCAGTTCCACCCGCACACAGGCAACCTATGATTTCCTCACGGTCAGCCATAATGGCACCAAAGGCGAAGTGACTGTGACCCTGCCGCTGGGCAAGTACACCATTACCGAGGTTCAAGCGCCGTATGGTTTTGTGCTGACCCAGCAGAGCTACACTGTGGAATTCAGCTGGGACAACCAGAAAAATGACATTGTGCTGGCAAAAACCATCGTCAGCCACGAGCAGGACGGCGACAAGGAATGTTCGTACAGCATTGTGAATGTCAAGGATGCCTCGGATGCCCACAAGAATGGGCAGACGCTCGTGTTTGAAAATGCGCGGGTGCTGCCTGTTCCTGAAAAGCCCGGTGATAAAGTCAGCAAAATCGGTGTAGGCATTTACAAGCAGGACCGAGAGGCGCTGACCTATCTGCCTGGTGCGGTGTATGAACTCTACACCGTGGATGACATTTATTCCGCAGACGGTACAAAGCTGCTGGATGCCGGTGCAAAGCTGGCTACCAGCAGCGCCACCAATGCCAGCGGCTTCGCGTGGTTCGATGTGGATGTTCCCATCCGTTCTGAAAGCTATCCCGACTCCGGCAACAGCGGCAGATACCGCATTGTCGAGGTCAAAGCTCCTGCCGGGTATCTGCTGGACAGCACCCCTGTGGATGTAGAGTTCACCTATGAAGGTCAGCAGATTGCATGGCAAATCGTAGATGGTACAAACACCAACCTGCGCACCAGTGTGGACATATCCAAGCAGGATATCACTAACGGCAAGGAACTGCCCGGTGCAAAGCTGGAAATCCGCGATGCAGACGGCAATCTGGTGGAGGGCTGGACTTCCACAAAAACACCGCACACCGTGCGAGGTCTGGAGCTGGAAAAAGCGTACACTCTGACCGAAACTCGTGCCCCGGACGGCTATGCCGAAGCCGAAAGCATCGTGTTCAAGCTGGTGCAGGAAGGTAACGAACAAAGCAATATCGTCTATGTAAAATCCGACGATGATTGGGTAAAACTCGACGATGCCACCGTCATTATGCAGGACGCGCCGGTACTGGATATCGACAAGACCGACATTGCTGGTAATCTGCTGCCGGGCGCTACGCTGACGATCTGCGATGTAGACGGCAAAGTTGTTGACACTTGGGTGACAGATTACAAAACGCATAGTGTTCCCATCTCGGATGATTCCCTCAAGCTATCGGACGGCAACAAGGAGTACATCTACACCCTGACCGAAGATGCCGCCCCGGCTGGCTTTGAAATTGCCGAATCGGTGCAGTTCAAGATACAGGAGGCAGACGAAACTGTTTGCCTGTTTGTCCGCGAAAATGCCGATGCCGAATGGGTGCGCGCCGACAAACGCCTGATCCAGATGATTGACGAAGCCACGCCCCGCGAGGACACGCCAACACCAACCCCTGCTCCCACACCGCAGCCGACGCCCGCTGCAACCCCTGCGCCTACGCCGCATAAGGTGCAGACCCTCCCGCAGACAGGAGATGGTTTCCCGCTGCTGGCTATTGTGGTCGTGTCCCTTGCGTCCGCGACAGGTATCGTGCTGCTGACCGTCAAGCAGAAAAATGCGCCGAAAGAAACTTCTGATGAGGAGGATTCCGATGAAAGTTCTGATTGTTGAACCCGGAAAATACCCCCGCGAAGCCGACATTGAACACACCCTTGAAGCCGAGCAGGCAGTTGTCGGCGGCACCATCGAGGCAGTGTACCCTTGGAAAGATAGCGCCTGTATCGTTTGCAATGACAACGGCATTGCAGAAAACCTGCCGCTGAACCGTATGCTGGGCGACTATGACATCATCCATGGCACGTTTTTCGTCTGCGGGCTGACCAGCAACGATTTTACTGACCTTACCCCGCAGCAGATGAAGCGCTACGAGGAACTGTACCACGACCCGCAGCTGTTTTTCCTGCTGGGCAAGACCCTGTGCGTGGAACACACCACGCCGGAAGAATATACCCGCGTTATGGCTCCGCCGCCCAAAACAAAAGAATCCCCGGAGCGCTGATATGAATATCACCATCCTAGCCCGCAGCCCGCCTGCGGGCTTTTTTCTTTGTCCGAAATCATCCAACAAGCAAGGAGAAAAACTAATGAACGACATTTTTGAAAACACCGAAACCATGAAAGAAAACGAGCATCCCCGCTTTTACACCGCAGAATCCGTCATGCGCGGGCATCCCGACAAGCTGTGCGACCTCATTGCCGACAGCGTGCTGGACGCCTGTCTGCAGCACGATCCCGCCAGCCGCGTGGCCTGTGAGGTCATGGCAACCCACGGTCACATTATTGTGGCGGGTGAAATCACGACCAGCGCTAAGCCGGATGTGTTCAACATCGTCCGCGACACCCTGCGGGATGTCGGCTATGACCCGAAGGCGTACCAAATCGACTGCTACATCCACGACCAAAGCCCCGACATTGCGGGCGCTGTCGAGCCGGAATTGGCTGAGGGAGAGGACGAGGACACCCTCGGCGCGGGCGATCAGGGGGTTATGGTTGGCTACGCCTGCAACGAAACGCCCGAATACCTGCCGATGCCTGTGGTTGCCGCCCAGCGCCTTGTAACGCTGCTGGAAATCTCCCGCATGACCGGCGTTATCCCCGACATCGGCCCGGATGGCAAGGTGCAGGTCACGATGGAATACAACGGCGACACGCCCGTGCGCATCACCACGGTGGTCGTCTCTGTGCAGCACAAGGAGGACACCGACATCAATAAGCTGGCGGATTTGCTGGACGAATATGTGTTCCCGCTGGCCTTTGACGGTATGCCCGCCGATGACGCGGAAATCATCCTGAACCCCAGCGGTAAGTTTGTGCAGGGCGGCCCGGATGCCGACACCGGTCTGACCGGGCGCAAGCTCATGGTGGACAGCTACGGCACATTTGCGCCCCACGGTGGCGGTGCGTTCAGCGGCAAGGATGCCACCAAGGTAGACCGCAGCGGCGCATATATGGCGCGGTACATTGCCAAAAACATGGTCGCCGCCCATCTTGCCGACCGCTGTCAGGTCACGCTGGCGTATGCCATCGGGGAAAAAGACCCTGTCATGGTGGATGTGAATACCTTCGGCACCGGCATCTGCGAGGATGACTGTTTGGCTGCAGCTGTGCGCAAGGCGTATGACCTGACCCCTGCGGGCATCATCAAGCAGTTAAACCTGCTGAACCCCATTTACAGCCGCACGGCGGCGGGCGGTCACTTCGGGCGCGAGGATTTTCCGTGGGAAAATGTTGAACATATGAGCGACCTCGCCGCTTACATTGTGTAATTGCCGCGCGTCAGCAAAGAGCAGATCAGTGCCGCCAACCGGATGACGGCGATAGAATTTCTGCGGCGGTATAGACCCAATTCGCTGGTAAAAAGCAGTGCGCGGGGTGAGTACCAGCTTGCAGAACACGACAGCTTCAAGATAAACGGCGAATCCAGTGTGTGGCACTGGAAAAGCCGCGACATCGGCGGCAAGTCGGCGCTGAAATATTTGATTTATGTGGAAGGTGTACCGTTCGTAGAGGCGGTGCAGCTGTTATGTGAGGAAAGTCCGATGTACATCCCCGTGCAGCATGAGGCGGTGGAGCGCGAGCGTCCGCCGTTCCGTCTGCCGAACCCTGCACCGAATAATGACCGTGTGACGCGGTATCTGCTGGGGCGCGGCATCTCACTGCCCACGATTCGCTACTGTATTGCGAGAAAAATTCTGTACGAAAGTGCAGAATATCACAACTGTGTTTTCTTGGGCAAAGATGCGCATGGCGTGCCGAAATATGCTGCCCTGCGCGGTATTTATGACTACGGGAAACCGTTCAAGCGCGAGGCGCCCGGCAGTCAGAAGCAGTACGGATTCTGCATCCCGCCGATGCAGCCCGGCACCACCGTGGCGGTATTTGAAGCCGCCATTGATGCGATGGCCGAGATGACGCTCTGTGGCGATGCTGCAGATAAATACCGTCTGTCGCTGGGCGGGGTCTCGTCCTCCGGCAAAGAACCGCTGGCCTTGCAGGAATTCCTGCGGCAGCACCCGGAAATCACCACGATAGAACTGCGGCTGGACAACGATGCCAAAGGGCGCATGGCGAGTGTCAACATTCAGAACCTTTACCGAGAAAAGTATCAGGTTTGCGACCTGCCGCCCGACATCGAGAATGGAGATTACGCTGATATGGCAAAAAACAACCTGATGGCAAG
>ERZ1034915.1560-NODE-1560-length-12213-cov-4.269452_pt1 | contig 12213 bp, 9 predicted proteins | sample MGYA00520592_ERZ1034915 | MGnify/ENA primary metagenome ERZ1034915 (study PRJEB33766, sample SAMN09781787) | gut metagenome | biome: gut microbiome | host: Homo sapiens | place: Madagascar | study: EMG produced TPA metagenomics assembly of the PRJNA485056 data... | reverse complement strand
ACGGAAGAGAGCATGTACTGCAGCGGATATTTTGCCTCGTCGTTCATGTACAGCATTGCATTGTACCAGTCGTTCCAGTAGCCCAGCGCAAGGAACAGACCGATGGTTGCAAGTCCGGACTTCAGAAGCGGAAGGATAATCGTGAAGTAAATTCTCCACTCTCCTGCTCCGTCAAGCTTCGCGGATTCAATCAGTGCGAACGGAATGTTATTGACAAATGTCCGCATGATCAGCAGATAGAAGACATTGAAGACTCCCGGAAGAATCAGTGCCAGATAATTATCCTTCAGGTGCAGATACTGAATATAGAAGATGTATGTACTGACCATTCCGCCGTTGAACAGCGTTGTGAAATAGAAAAAGAAGGACAGTACATTCCGGTATTTCGCATCCTTTCGACTGATGACATAAGCGGTCAGTGAAGTAAGAAACAGACCAGCCAGCGTGCCGACCGCTGTGATGAAAATGGATACGCCATAGGCTCTTACAATCTTCTCCGGCGTCTTGAAAATGATCTTATAGGCCTCCAGTGAAAACTCTCCCGGCCAAAGTGAAAATCCGTGGAACCGGATCCACTGCTCCGATGTAAACGAACCGGAGATCAACAGAATAAACGGAATCAGGCAAACCAGTGCAACCAGTGCAACAATGACGTAGCAAATCACGTAGAATATTTTGGAAGAGGCACTCAGCTTGATGTTCTTCGGTGCTGATACTGCCAGATCCTTAGATTCATTCCTGGACATAGCTGTTTCCTCCTTTCTCAGAACAGTGCGTATTCTTCATCAATATGCTTCACAATCGCGTTGACAACCACGATGATCACGAAGCACAGAACCGACTGATACAGTGTCGCAGCAGCGGTCATTCCGATATCCGGGTTGGTCACGAGCGAGCGGAATACATAGGTGTCTATGACATCGGTTGCATTAAAGAGCTGTCCGTTGTTGCCGACGATCTGATAGAACATCTCGAAATCTCCGCGAAGGATACGTCCTACCTGCAGAAGAATCATTGTGATCAGTGTCGGACGGATCGACGGGATCGTGATGTAACGGATTCTCTGGAAAATTGTCGCTCCGTCGATGGAAGCTGCTTCATTGATTTCCCCATCCACACCGGTGATCGCTGCAATGTAAATAACGGAGTTATATCCTGTCCACTTCCATGCATTGAAGAGACAGATGATCGCAGGCCATGCAGAAGGCTTCATATAGAAGTTGATCGGCTCTCCGCCGAAGAACTGTACGATGTTGTTGATCATTCCGGATTCATAGTTCAGGAGAGAGAAAACAAAAACTCCGACTACAACCCAGGAGATAAAGTAAGGCATCAGGATGACCGTCTGTGTAATCTTCTTGAACTTCCTGTGACGGATCTCGGAAATAAAAATTGCAATAATAACGGCGATCATCTGCGATGTGAACAGATTCAGAAGGTTGTACAGAATCGTGTTGCGTGTGATCAGCCAGCCGGTTCCCGATGAGAACAGGTACTTAAAGTTGTCAAATCCGTTAAACGGACTTCCGAACACGCCCATGTCATAGCGATAGCTCTTAAAAGCCAGTACCAGACCGCTCATCGGCAGGTACGACATCACCAGAACAAGGACGAAGGCCGGAGCCGCCATGGCAAAAAGCGCTTTGTTCTTCTTGAACTCTGCAAGAAATCCATTTTGTTTTCTGCTCATTGTTGCCTCCCTCTTGTTTGCCAGACAATGTAAAACTGCTGCAATTCATAAAAAGAGTATAAAAAACATCGCCTGTAAAAAACACAGGCGATGTTGCAAAAATGTGCACTTTTTTACGTTATATGGTGGAATATCTTTCGATTTTTCGTCATTATGACGTATTCGCTGTAATCAGCCGCTTCATTTTGTGAAATATTTTATCTATATTGTCTCGATCCGCATATCGTTTTCAAGGAATTCATGTGCATTATGTCCGTTTCAGGCAGATGACAAACGTCTCTTCGTTTCACATCCACACAGCCTTCTCCAGCTCCTCCAGTGTCATGGCCCTGATCCGAATCATAACCGTTGTACCTTCTCTCTTCCCACCCTCTTTACCGGGCGCATAGGTGACACCGTACCCTTCTCCATAGGTCAGCTTGATCCGGAAATTGACATTGGTGATTCCATACCCCTTCGTGCCGCTTCCCGGACTCTGGGATTCCAGCTGCCGTGCAAGCTCCTTTGCAACACCGGGGCCGTCATCCCGCACGGTCAGAATAATATCATCACCCTCTCTTCTGCCTCCGATCTCAATTCTGCACTCCCGTATTTCCGAATGCTCTCCCATTCCATGCAGAACCGAGTTCTCCACAAACGGCTGAAGCGTTATGTTCAGGCAGGCCAGATTCTGGATTTCCTCCGGAACATCGATATGCAGAAAGATCGCGTGATCATAATGTACGTTTTCAATATCCACAAAGGACTTGATGTGTCGGAGCTCGTCCCGGATTGAAATAGCAGATCGCCCATGGTTGAGCGAGAGCCGGTAAAACTGTCCCAGATTCCTTGCCAGCTCTGCGACCTCATCCGCTCCATAATCCATGGCGCCCCAGTTGATCAGATCCAGCGTGTTGTACAGGAAATGCGGGTTAATCTGTGCCTGCAGAGCCTTCATCTCTGTCTGTGAAATACTGCGGCCGAGACGGTACTGCTCCTTCATCAGCTTCTGCAGCTCCCCCATCATAAAGTCAAAATTACAGTACAGCTCATCCATTTCATCCTGGCTTGGCTCCTCCTGCTGCATTCTGATCTTCAGATTGATGCCACCGCTCTGGATTTCCGACATCTTGTTATTCAGAAGGCAGATTCTTCCCGTATAGTACTTCGCCAGAAGGTAGGCGGAGGCGGAAACCGCCGCAATCGTCATACCGGTCAGAAGAACAAACAGAATCAGAAGCCATAGGAACTGATGCCGGTATTCGCGAACCGGGATCAGTGCCCCCACCGTCCAGCCGAAGGAATCCTCCGAATACTGTATGGCATAATACTGCTCTGTCCCGAGTCGAACGGTTTCCCAGGATTTTGCCTGCTCCTGCGGAAAGTCTGCGGCGTTGATTTCCCCGACTGCCTCCTCTGAGCTGCTGCAAATATACTGCCCGTCGCCATCCAGAAGATAAACCAGACTATGGGCTGTCGGCATTGCGTTGCGCAGCATCTGCTCGAGGAGGCTTCGTCGGATTTCCACCTTCGTGATATAGGAGCAAAGCGTCCCATCGGCTTCTGTGATCTGCATTCTTCCAAGCCTTGACAGATAGGGCTGCTCCGAGGCAGAATTTCCCATTCTCTTATCCAGCAGAATCCGGTAAACCGATCTCCCCGTCTCCAGTTCCGCCTCGATCTCCCTGTAATCGGCTCTGCTCTTTAATTCCGAAACCGGATAGAAATAAAAGTTATTGTTCGAGTACAGCGCGGTGTCCGGAACATACATTCCGATCCGGTATTCCCCATTGGAAAACTCAATTCTCTGGAAAATCTCATTCAGCTGATAAAATTCCAGATAGTTATCATGGATGGTGAGCGTCGTGCCAAAGTCCGGTGATTCCATCAGTCGGATCAGATCTGCATTCCCGGAGATCATATCCGATATATACTGCATATTCTGCAGGTAGGAAGACGTAAAGCTCCCCGCCTGGATAAAGGCCTGCTCGGTGCCGTGCCGAAGCTGCTGCTCCGTTTTCTTCTGAAGATAAAGGGTGGACAGCAGATAGATCACAAGGCTTACCAGAGTGACCGGTACCGCAAAGGCCATCATCATTTTCCTTCGCATGGACCAGCCGCGCACCGCCATGCGAAGGCGTTTTCCCTTTATCAAATGCCTGTCGGTATTCATAAGCTGTCCCGGTATTCCTTCGGCGTAGTGCCGGTGTTCTTCTTAAATGCCTTGGAAAAATACTTGGCATCCTCGTATCCGACAATTTCCGCCACTTCATAGAGGCGGTACTGAGGATTCTTCAGAAGCTCCTTTGCCTTTTCCATCCGGCAGTCCGTAATATACTGGACCACCGTGCCATTCATATTCTTGCTGAACATGGAGGACAGATACGCAGGAGTCAGATAAACAACCTCCGCCAGCCGTGTCAGCGAAAGATCCTTGTCTCCAAGGTGCTCCCGGATATAATCACACACCTCGCGGATCTGGTAATTGATGCAGCAGCTGCCGTCCTTTTCCAGTGCAAAGGCAATGTGATGCTTCACATAACTCAGAAGGTCCTCAAAGGCCATGCAGAACTCCATCTGCGTACCGCCATCGTACTCCTCCGTCTTCCCATTTCTCCGGCAGACCTTAGTCACCGCCCGGTCCATCTCAAAAAACCGGTTTCGTGCCTCAAGGTTCATGACGGCATGCTCAGCGACAAGAAGCCTCGTCTGCTCCTCCGCAAACCGGTCCGCCTCATCTCTCTTCCCTTCCATCAGAAGCTTGTAGAAGGCGTGAAGCTGCTCCTCCGGGATCGCCTCACGATCCTCCATGCAAAGGTCCTCCGGGCACGCATAGGAATTCCAGCCCTTATAAGACAGATGCCTCTGCATCTCAATGGACTCGCGATAAGCCTCCGGGATATTCTCTCTTCCGCCGTATCCCCTGCTTGATGTGACAAACCACGACCGATCCTCTCCCGTGTAGGCCAGAATATCCTCACAGATTCTTCCGATCTGTTCCTTCTGCCACGGCGTCATCCTGCAGACCAGAATGGCATAATATAAAGAAGTGACATGATCCGACATGACCTCCGCAAGATCGAAGCCATATTCCCGCCCCAGCTTCCCGGTCAGCTCCGCCACCATATCGCTGAAATGCTCAATGGGATGCTTCTTCGTCCGAATGGTGAAGAGAACATAGTGGTTCCATCCGTCCTTCTCCTCCTGCTCTCCCAGAGCCTGGCTGTAATTGATCAGAGAATGCAGCGTCGCCATCCGGATGTGTCGATTTTTTCGAATGTTATGCACCGCCTTCCGGACAATTTCCGTCAACTCCTCCAGGCCCACCGGCTTCTCCACATATCCTATGACACCGATTGAAATCGCCGCCTGAAGGTATTCCTTATCCGTATATCCGGTGATGAAAGCAATCTGTGTATCCGGAAACCGCTCCCGGATGGCGGTCGCCATCTGAATTCCATCCATGCCCGGCATCCGGATATCTGTCAGAACCAGATCCGGCCGATAATTTTCCAGAATGGAAAAAGCTTCCTCCGCACTCTCTGCAGCCCGGACCTCATCCACGCCCAGCTCCGCCCAACTAAGATGCCGAACAAGACCGCTCCGTATGGTGGTTTCATCTTCTACAATCAGCGCCCGAATCATATATGTCCCCCTGCTTTATTTTAAATAAGGCAAAATCACATATTATTATAGCCTGATGCAGTATTTTTTGTCCATTTTATACTATTCTACAGCAGGATGACCTCCAGATCCTCCGGGACGAGAAGATTCCCGTGGAAATAATTTCTTCCCTCTTCGGTGTATAGCTGTTTCCGTTCCTTAATGTTCCGATCCTCCGTGTGATAAAGGATCACATTTTTGGCCCCAAGCTCCTCCGCAAGCTTCGCCGCATCCGCTGCCGTGGAGTGGTTTTTCTGATAGGGCTTGAAAATATCAGCCTGTGAATGCAGGCAGAAGGCCTCCAGAAGAAGCCAGTCTGCTCCTTCCGCATAGTTCCTCTCGCACTCGTTGTAAGGCTCGTCCCCGCAGCAGGTAAGTTTTCTTCCATTCTCCCCTGCCTCCAGCTCCATGCAGAAGCCAAACTGCTTCGCCTTGGTCGAATGAATGTCGAAGAACGTCACCCTTCTTCCGAGAATCGTCTTCTCCTCACCGTCCTTCACCTCAACCAGATGCAGTCTCGCATCCAGAAAGGCACATTCCTTCTTCGTAAGAAGCTTCTCCGCCATCTCCCGGAGAAGGGCGATCACCTCATCATGACCATAAATGACCGCTTCCCCCTCGTAGTTCCCGCGCTGCATATTCTGAAGAATCATCCGAAGCATCCAGATCATCCCCATCAGATGATCCAGATGGCGGTGTGTCAGGAACATCACGCGGATATCCTTCCAGGAAATACCGGCCTCCTTCAACTGATGAAGGAGGCCGTTTCCGCCGCCTCCGTCCACAAGAAAATACCGATCCTCTTGTGTCCGTTCTTCGTCCTCCAGGACAAAGCAGGTATTGTAGCACTCTGTCACAACTGCGTTTCCGGTTCCAAGCATCGTCAGCTTCATGTCTCCGCCCTTCTTTTATTCTCTCTATTGTTTCTGAATTAAGCTGTTTATTATGTATATTCTGATTATTTGCATGTTACCCTTTATATTGGTTGACACATTGTAATTCTTCGGTTATCATAAAATCAACAAAAGAAAAGAGGTACAGACCAATGAAGAGGTAAGGTTCCACATCCATAGTAAAGGAAGTATCGAAGAAGATCTTACCAGAGGACAATCCAATGTACTAGTTATCTTCACACAACAGAATACAGAATGAAAGAAAGAGAGGATGCGCAACATGCAGATTAATCGCTTTATTTCATAAGGGGCAGTCAATTGAGAATCCGAATTGACTGCCTCATTTATTTTACTTTCCTTTCTCCTGCTTTCCTTTCTGTTTCACTTCAGATTTTGTTTTCCCTTGAACTCTTCTCCAGACTAATCGAACGCTCGTTCGATTTTCGTGGACAGATACCGCTTTCCGCGTTATGATGAATACATCTCAAACACAGAAAGCGTATCTTTACATGAATAGAATCCCGTGGAAAAACCGTTCCGGACGAATCGGTTCTCTGCTTCTGACGTTTTTTCTCCTGCTGGCATCAGCTTCTGTTCTCTCGAATTCAGGCCATACCGCACCGAATATCACATCGATACAGGCAGCAGAACATACCGCATCCGTCTCTCAATCTGCGGAATCTTCTTCCGGAGAGCAGAAGGAGCTTCTCACCGTCACCTTTCTGGATGTCGGACAGGGAGACGCCGCTGTTCTGCAGTGCGGCGGACAGACCATGATGATTGACGGCGGAAAGGCAAAGGCCTCCTCCTATATATATTCCTGGCTGAAGAAGAATCAGATTTCCTATCTTGATGTCATGGTTGCAACGCACACAGACGCCGACCACATCGGAGGGCTGCCCGGTGCCTTGAATTATGCAAAGGTGGGAACGGCCTATTGCCCGGTCACCTCCGGAACCACCAAAACCTTTCAGAGCTTCGTCAGATATCTGAAGAAGCAGGGGAAATCCATCACCGTTCCAAAAGCAGGCGATGAATTCTCTCTCGGAGGTGCACAGGTCAGAATCCTCGGTCCCACAGATCCGCAGGCCGAGGGCAACAATTCGTCCATCGTCCTGAAGGTCACCTTCGGCGATACCTCCTTCCTGTTTACCGGAGACGCGGAGCGGGAGGAGGAACAGGAGCTTCTGGAATCCGGCTATGACCTTGAGAGCACGGTCCTGAAGGTTGGACATCACGGCTCCGACACCTCAACCTCCTACCTGTTCCTTCGCACCGTCAACCCGCAGTATGCCGTCATTTCCGTCGGTGCAGACAACACCTACGGACACCCAACCGAGGCCGTCCTGTCCAGACTCCGCGATGCCGATGTGAAAACCTGCCGGACCGACCTGCAGGGTACCATCACGGCTGTCAGCGACGGGAAAAAGGTAACCTTTCAGACAGAAAGGAATGCCGATATCAATACTCTGGGCAATGCAGGCCCTGGCCAGAAGGACGAGACCGGCCAGAAGAACAAGGCTTTTTTGAGTGCCAACAAGGCCGCAGCATCGGATTCTTCTGCAGAAAAGGCCTATGTTCTGAATACCAATACACATAAGTTCCATGATCCGGACTGCTCCAGTGTGTCGCAGATGAAGGAGAAGAATAAAAGAATTGTTACCGAGTCGAGGGATCAGATCATCGCCGATGGCTACGATCCCTGCGGTCGCTGCCATCCGTGACGTCCCGCCTTCGGCGTAGATACCACTGGCATGGACGCTCCCGCTTACCGCAAGGCTGCCATCGATGCAGTGAAGCAGCTCTCCGTGAATTATCTTCATAGATAAAATGAGGCAGTAAAAAGGCTTCGCAGTCGGTTTTGAGTAACCGGCCGCGAAGCCTTTCTTTGTTATTGTCCGACTTTTCAGGTACCACTGTGGTCAGGGATGCTTGTTTGCCGGGAAATCATCTCTGTTCGCAGGAATATCTGGTCAGGGATGCTTTTCAGCAGAGAAAAGCATCTCTGCTTAGAGAAATATCTGATCAGGGATTATTTTCAGTAGCACAAGCATCTTTTTTTGATGATATATCCTGTCAGGGATTATTTTCAGTGCTGTAAATCATCCTCATTTGCAAGAATTCTCCGCCAGAGATTATTCTTCAACACCGAAAAGCATCTCTGTTTGAAAGAATAACTTGTCAGGGATTATCTTCGGTGCAAAAAATCATCTCTATTCGCAAAAATACCTGGTCAGGGATGCTTTGGCGTTGAAGAAATTATCCCACAAGGCCTCAAAATCAATATAAGGATTACTCTGACAGCCAGGAAGTCATCCGCAGGCCTCGATATCAGCTCACTGGTATGCATTGCATGCCACATACAAAGCCATCCTGAGTTTGCATGCCCACATTGAAAATGTAGGAACGCTGTTACTTACATTTCACACCTTCTGCGCAACGCTTTTCTCAGACCAGCGGTGTCCGGCAAGGCGAATCAGGAAAATGACGCCGCGGAAGCACAGCTCTGTGCACATGCCGATCCACACGCCCTTCAAACCGATTCTGGGTGCCAGGAAGGCCGCCAGCGGGATTCGCACCGCCCACATGCTGATCAGGCTCATGCAGGAAGGTGCCAGGGTATCTCCTGCGCCGCGGAATACGCCGCTTGCCACGATGGATGCGCCGAACATCGGCTCCGCAAAGGCTTCGATCCGCAGCACCGAAGCCCCCAGTGCCCGAACCTCCGGATCGGGCGTAAGAATTCCGATCATCTGCGGTGCCAGAATGAACATCAGTGCTCCGCTTCCTGCCATCAGAAGCGAACCGAAGATCGTTGTCAGCCACCCCAATCTTCGAACCAGGTCCTTTCTGCCTGCGCCGATGCTCTGACCAATCAGAGTGGTTGCAGCTGTTCCGATTCCATAGCCCGGCATGTAGCAAAGGCTCTCCGCCGTAACCGCCAGCGAATTTGCCGCAATTGCGAGCGTTCCAAGCGGTGCCACAATGGTGGTGCAGGTAATCTGCGCCGCGCACAGAATGGAAGATTCAAAGGCGATCGGGATTGCTATTTTCGATGCAATCTGAAGATCATGAGACTGCATCCTGAGCTTCTCACCTCTGTGATACCGCAGAATCTGACTCTTCCACTGGATATAAAGGAAGCCGGCAATCAGCGCCGTCGCCTGCGCAAGTGTCGTGCCGAGCGCCGCTCCGGCTACGCCGAGTCCCGCTCCGGGAAGCGTAATCCCCGCAATCTGATGCTCCGAAAAGATGAGGAATGAGTTGAAGATCACATCCAGAATGCAGGTCAATACCAGAAGGACACTGGGAGCTGTCATATTTCCGGTGCACTGCAGGGCTCCGGAAACCAGATTCAGCAAAGCCTTTACCGGCATCGAGAGTGCGAAAATCAGAAAATAAGCGGAGGCCATTCCGACAATCTCCTGATCCCCTCCGAGCCAAACCGGAAGCCTCCCGTGTATTCCTCCTCCGATCACTGCGATCACAGCCCCGATCAGAAGAACCGAAACAAGTCCCTGACGGAAAATATCACGCGCCTTCCTCTCTCTTCCGGCACCGACATACTGCGCAATCTGCACGGTAAAGCCGGTTCCCGCGGCGTTTCCGATGCCGCCCATCAGCCAGGTAGTAGAGGCAATCAGTCCAATGGAAGCCGATGCACCTGCGCCCAGTGATCCCACCATGGATGCATCAATATATTCCATAATAATCTCGGAAATCTGCGCAAGGATTCCCGGTATACTCAGCTGCACAATCAGAAGAAGCTGCTGCCGAAAGGTCAGCGTCTTCCCGTCACGCAGGTCTTTTAACAACTGGTTCTGTTCCATAACAATAAACTATTTCGAATAAATTCTTCCGAATTGCCTCCTCATGTAATTTTTCCGATTTTATATCGGCCCTGCTTTATTGATTGTTGATGGCTGTCACAGACCAGGTGTCCGCATCCTTGTTCTTTTCGATTACGACCTCCGGAGCCTGACCGATCAGGCTGATGCTGAAACGATCCCCGGAAATCTCTGCATCCACCAGATCGCAGTAACGGATGTTCCGCTGCAGATCAGCGGTAAATGCATCATCGAAATCCATCGAAGCCAGCTCCTCCTGAGACGAGATCTTCTTCCCATCCAGTGTCATCGGAAATCTGCACAGTCCCGCCAGATAATCCGAGCTCTTCATATGAAAGGCCAGCACAACCTGGCTCGCCGTGTACATCGCATCGAAGTTCTTCTCCGCCACGGTATCGTCAATGTTCTTCAGAGAAACCAGCGAAGCTCCCGAGGTATCACCGTCATTTTCAATCAGTCCGGTGTAGGTAATCTCATAGCAATGACCCAGCAGAATCTCATCCTTTGATGCTGCGGACATATCGTCCACGCCAAAGGTGATAATATCACCGCCCATCGTCTGCATGGTGAAGGTGTGCATGGCGGCATCCAGAATGACTCCGGTATCTGTCGTTTCCACATCAGCCAGAGCTTCCGCATAGGTCATCTCCACCTTCTCGTAGCCGGACGCAGGTGCAATGGAGTCCTTGATTTTCTGCGCCTCTGCATACAGCTTATCGTACAAATCCTTCGTCTTCTCCCCGAACTGAACGTCGGTCGGATAGGAAACTCCGATATAGGCAGAAACCTTCTGCTCTCCCGTCTTCTTCAGACCGCAGACAAACTCTCCGCCGACATACCGGATGAACTGCGGCGGAACGGTGGAAACCTGAATGGAGCAGAGGTTTCCTCCCTCTCCTGCCTCTGCACACTCCTTAGCCGCAAATCCAAGGGAATAATCCTGTTCGCTCTCATCGGTATGCTGATATGCACTCCAGGAAACCAGATCCTTCCAATCCTCCGGGAGCTTCACGGTAAAATACGGCGTTGTCAGCAGCTGTCCGTCCACCGTGACGGAAGCATCTGCGTTTTCGTCCTCTTCCAGGGTCTCCGAACTCTCCAAATCCTCCGAATCCTTCGAGTCTTCCAGGTCCTTCGAGTCTTCCGAATTCTCGGGGTCCTCCGATTCTTCCGTATCCACACTGAATCCAGAATCCAGCTCCATATCCTCTGACGGCTTCGTCGCGGGCGCGTCCATATCCGCCTCGTCTGTTACGGCAGAGGAACCATTCCCGCTTCCGCAGGCGGCAAGGCTTATTGCAAGGGCTGCTGTCAGACAGCAAAATATTCTTCTTTTCATCTTCTGCATCTCCTTTCCCGTTTACTCTCTACCCGCTTCCATTGTACCAGTTTCCGCATCACTTTTCGGTATCCGGTATCGAAATTTCGAAATCGCTCTCTTTAAGTGAATTGCTCTCTTTATGCTCTTTTCGCCATATTGCCGGAGTTGTTCCGACTGCCTTACGAAAAACAGCGGTAAAATGACTTTGGGAAGAAAAGTCCAGATAATTTGCGATCTATTCTATGGAAAGCTTCTCCTCACACTCAGGGATGATTCTTCCCCGCTGATTTCATCTCTGCAGATAAAAATTCTCTCCCAGGGATGATTCTCCCCCGCTGATTTCATCCCTGCGGATAGAAAATCTCTCTCAAGGATGATTCTTCTCGGCTGATTTCATCCCTGCGGATAAAAATTCTCTTCCAGGGATGATTCTCCCCCGCTGATTTCATCCCTGCAGATAAAAATTCTCTCCCAGGGTGATTCTTCCCCGCTTATTTTCATCTCTGCGGATATAAATTCTCTCCCAGGGATGATTCTTCCTCGCTGATTTCATCCCTGCGGATATAAATTCTCTCCCAGGGATGATTCTCCCCCGCTGATTTCATCCCTGCAAATAAAAATTTTCCTCCAGGGATGATTCTTTGGAGCAATAGAAAGACTGCAGGACAGCCACTTGCGTGACTATCCTGCAGCCTTCTTATGTTATGCCCTGTCCGCCCCTTTCGGGGCGTTCAGGGTTTGCCGATACGATTTTATCTCATGAGAGAGATTATTTGACTTCGATCTGCTTGACCTCGTCCTTCTTCTCTTCCACAGCAG
>ERZ1034915.1556-NODE-1556-length-12227-cov-9.740059_pt1 | contig 12227 bp, 17 predicted proteins | sample MGYA00520592_ERZ1034915 | MGnify/ENA primary metagenome ERZ1034915 (study PRJEB33766, sample SAMN09781787) | gut metagenome | biome: gut microbiome | host: Homo sapiens | place: Madagascar | study: EMG produced TPA metagenomics assembly of the PRJNA485056 data... | reverse complement strand
ATATAATACACTATTTATCTGAATATGTCAATACTTATTTATTATTCAAATATTTCATCAATACGGCAGTCTGTTGCATTTTTCCCAGGATGTAAAGCTATAAATGCTGGGTGTCTGAAAGTTTTATTTTCTTTATCAAGAGACATACAACTGATAGAACATACTTTTCCAATAAAACTGCGAGGGTTGCGTGTCATAGCTATCTTATCCTCGTCAGTCAAACCAGAAGCGACTCGTCCAATAGGGACAAGTTTCCCAGTTGAATCATAGGCTCCTACAGACAATGCGTTATACCAGCCATAATAATAGTCTTTAGTGATTGGACATTTGAAATCAGCCGCAATTGAATTGTCTTTAGACCTATCTACCCAAACCTTTTCACTATTCATCTTTTCCCAAAAAGGCCAACTAGAAAGCTCCTTGCCAGTATATTCTTTCTCTGGCTCCAAGAGATCAATAATAACGAAGTCAATGCTATCTACGTGCTGCTTGACTTTCCATGTTGATTGCGGTCGTTTGCCTGGAACATACAGGCCATTCTCCAATCGGAATACCATGCCTTCTTCGCCCCTATGAAGATAACGCTCAGTTACTTCCCGCAAATCGCAATACGTGTTATCTACACATTGAGCAATATCGATTTCATCAATCAACGGAGTCTCGATATTAAAATATTTACATATAGCAGAATACCTACGGCCATATGGCACTGAATTGATAACATAATCATATCCATTGTATTTCAAAATGTCATGAATATAAAAATGGATTTTTCCTTTTGCCTCTTGGACTTCGACAGCCTTTTGCGGCAAACACCCCATTACAGTCGTTGTGTCTTTAGACTGCCCAAATGGATAATAGATTTCTCCAATAATACATGTTCCGTTAGGCAAGTATTTTTCTGCCCATTTCTTGAGGTGCGGCACATTGTCAATTTTTTCGGCATAGAACCCAGTTTTTTTAGAAATAGTACGACTGAATAAGAATACTTGATTATTTTCTTTTACAAGACGGTAATAGCTGCCGTCTTTTTTCACTGTTCCAATAATGGGCTGCTTATAAATAGGGTCATCCCATTTTTTCTTAGGTTCCGCATGGACGAGCTGCGGCTCATATACAATAAAATTTCCGAATGGATTATCCATTAGCTTCCTTCGCTCTCTAAAAGAGGGCGATATATATCGCCCTCTACAAACATGCTTATTGAAATCTTTTGCCAAATCCTCCGCGCCCTTGTGTTTGAACTTCAGTATGTTCATTTTTTGCAACGACTTGGCATTTTACGACAGAAGCATTTTCATGCAACGCAATTCCTTTTACGCCACCGCTGGCTTTGCCACTGGGACGCACTTTTTCTACATCAAATCGCAAACGATATCCATCACTAGTTTCTAAGATACAATCATCACCATTTGACTCTTGGATACCGATAATTTTCGAATCAGTTTTAATTGCTTTCTGTCCTTTCTTATTTTGAGTATTGCCAAGATATAGCCCCTTTTCAGATTTCTTGACTTGTCCATTTGACATTGCGAACAAAATATATGGACGTTTTTCGTTCATCTCGTTGGGTAACACTGATAGAACTTTTTCATTTTGTTCAAGCTTGATAATACTACCGATAGCAACACCCTTATCCTTTGGTCCGCATTTTTTCAACAGGCTAACAGAAGGACGGAAGAAGCGGCCTGCGCTTGTAAACACGAGGAAATTGTCTGCCGTAGTTGTCTTGAAACTTGGAAGATTACTATTTCGATACTGCGCAATGGGGATACACTGTAGATATCCAAGAGAAGAATGAGTAATAACAACTGGTTCCGCAACTGGCGATGCTTTTCCTCCAACCTTTTTCTCCTTCTTGATTTCCTTTTGAATAACTTGAGTACGACGGTCCATTTTGTACGTTTTACCCATTGCTCGCAAGCGGTCTAACAATATTTTCTTTTGTTCATCCTCAGATACAATTACCGTATTACAGAAGACCGCGAGATTCTTTTTCTCCTCAAGTTCTTTATCAATAGCAAGACCGTCAAGTTTAGTTAGCCTAGATAGTTTCATATCAAGAATCGCTTTGGCTTGGCGTTCTGTTAGAGATAGCTTTGCCATTAGTAATTCTTTTGCGGCATTAGCACTTTCGGCATTTCTGATATATGAGACAACTGTATCGATATCTGCCAGTGCCTTATGCAATCCCTCTAAGACTTCAATTCTACTGTTGGCCGCATCTAAATCAAACTTGTACTCATTTTTGATACATTCAAGATTATGATTTACATATACGTCAATAGTTTGCTGAAGATTTAGGAGAACTGGCGTTTTGCTAATGATGCCATTCTGATTGGCGTTGTATTGAGACTGAAGAGAGGTCTGTTGGAACAATTGGGTTAATACCTGTTCTGTCTTATTCTTAGAAATACACTCAACAACGAGCGCAATCTGATTTTTATCGCTCTTATTGTGTACTCCGCTGATACCAGTTAGTTCTTCTTTATCGATTTGCTCTTTAATTTTTTCAATTACTGGCTCAATATAAACTTGATATGGCATTTCATAGAAAATAATTTCTTTTCCGTCGATACGATATTTCGCTTGAAGAATCACTTTTCCTTTGCCAGTTTTATTGATAATTGATAGCTCGTTTTTATTTACGATTGTTCCGCCTGTTGGAAAATCTGGATAATACTCTTCATCATGAAGCACACCAGTTTTTACATACTTGCCAATCAAATTAATAGTTTCTGTTAAATTATGCGGCAGCCATGTGTTAGCGACAGAAACACCAATTCCCTGTGCACCATTTACAAGAAGGCGAGGGAAAATAGAAGGCATTACTGTAGGCATATATTCATCTTCACTGAAGTTCAATATCATTGGCACTGCGTTTTTCTTTAGTCCAGACAACACATAATCTTCAGTGATTTTAGCCAGACGGCATTCGGTATACCTGTCTGCGGCAATCGCGTCGCCGCCAAGAATAATATTGCCATTAGCGCCATGGAAATCTACGTCTGGAACGTTGTTTGTAAATGGTTGAGACATGCGCGCAAATGTTTCGTAGATTGCAGTAGTGCCGTGAGGCCACCACAGTGCTGCAACCCCTCCATCGATTTTAGCTGATTTTACATGCGGCTTATCACTAGTGTATTTTTTTGTATACATTTCCCATAAGATACATCTCATGCCAGGTTTTAAACCATCTCGCACGTCAGGAAAAGCACGATTTGCGTTTACATCATATGAGCTATCAACAAAGTTCTGCTGAACTTCTTGAATAATATCAATACTAGTCAATTCGCGCTTCCTCCAAATGTTTTTCTAGAAATTTTACTCGTGGCTCTACATTTTTGCCATATAGGTCTTGGAACATTTTATTTGTTTTCCCAATATCTGAAACGGTCAATTGATATAGATTTCTTGTTTCAGGTTCAAGCAAACAATAAGCCAACTCGTCTGAATCCTGCTCGCCTACGTTAGTCTTAGTATTTTTACTAAGCACAGACTATTTCTTCTACTTAAAAAGTAGTCTACATTTTCTTGATACGTATCAATAGTATCAATACTCCACAACAACGTGGATAGTCGTTACAGGTTTATTCTACTATTACATGTTTCCAATTTCGATTATCCCAAATAAGATAAAAAGAAGATTTTTTTATGCCAGTTTTTTTATAATCTTCATAAACTTTTTCCCAATGTTCGCCTTGCTTTTTACGCATACGAATATTATAAACGTCTTGTTCTGTCAATAGCGCCCTGCCATTTTTAGAACCTTTTAACCCAGTATCGTTCTTATGAAATCGTTTATTTTCTTCTGTATATACTTCTGGCATAATATCGCTCCATGTCTCGCCTTTCCAGATTTTAGCAAAGCCGCTAGGACCGATTTTAGTTTTATAATCTTCTTCTACATCCATTTTACGTTCTAGATTATTATATCTTGTACGTATATCAATAACATCCTGTCTGGTCAATTTATGATTTGGGTGATTTTCATCTGGGTCATGACCATCACCACCAGCAGTAATATTATATCCATTATTAGGATTTTGAGTATCTAATTTAGCAATCCAATATTTTTCTTTATCATTCAGTTTATCTTTAGGACACTTTTCTACCACTTCAAAAGTAAAATTTTCCAGTCCATACTTTTTGAATGCAAGATATAATGGTTTATTTGGAGTGCGTTTCCATTCATTTGGATTTCTATGCTCAAAAAAGCGCCTTGGAATATGAATGCTTTTTCCTATATAACTTTTATTATTTATTAGATTTGTAATTTTATAAATTCCAGTAATATTTTCTGGACGTTTATACTGTTTGTGCAAATCTTGAAAACTCATAAATTACCTTCTTTCTATAAATAAGTTAGAAGATAATTTATATAATAGTAAAAATACCCACGAGATTATCTTCTACTATATATGAATATTAGAATATTCAGACAACCCTTATTCGCCCAAATATTACTCATAATAGCGGTCAGACTCCCTCGTTAGCCACATTTGTGACCCTGCTGATAAACAGAAAAATAGATAAGGGCCAGACTATCTCTTACCCTTTCATTCTCCCCAAAAATTGAATTTTGTCCATATTTTTTGACTTATACTCTTCAAGAGCGTTATCATCTTTCAAATAAACATATTCATTCTTCTTAGTTGTAACTCGATACAATGGTGGAACTGAACTATATACATGACCATTGATGATTAGCTCTGGGCAAATATACCAAAAGATATTAAACATCAAGTTCTCGATTGCGTAGCCATCAAAATCTGCGTCTGCTGCCGCAATAATTTTACCATACCGCAATTTATTTTTATCATAAACACACTTCGCTGTCTTTGGGTCGTAATCTAACCCAAGAGCTTGAAGCAAATTATTGATTTCCTGATTCTTAATAATGTTTTCTTGCTTTGTTTTCAACACAGAAAGCATTTTTCCGCGTACACCATACACTGCTTGGAATTCTGAATCACGTCCAGCGACTAATCCACTCGCAGCCGATTTACCTTCTGTTAAATATAATTCACATTTAGATCTATCCTTACTCCAACAGTCAGTAAGAGTGGTCGGTAATTTGAAAACTTTATCTTTTTTGTTTGCCTTATTCTTTACAGCTTCACGAGCTTTTTTCGCTGCTTCCGCAGCTTTACGAGCCAATAGTGCTTTCTCAATGATTGCGGTAGCATCTTCTGGATTATTGTCTAACCAAATCTCAAATTTCTGATTGAATTTATCAATAAAATTCGAGTCTAAAGAAACAACTTTTTCTTTTGTCTGGCTATTATATGTTACACCAGTAGATACAATATTGCAAATAAGAAGCAAACCTTCTTGGACTGAATTACCATCGAGATTCTTTTCTTTATCCTTCAATAATCCATTTTCTCGTGCCCAAGAATTGAGAATACGAGTAATGCTTGACTTCAATGATGTAATATGCGGACCAGATTCAGTCAAGCCATAATTCAAATACGCAATAATTTTACTATCACTATTGGAAGTAAATGTTAAACCAAGACTAATACCTTTATCTTCCAAAATGAAACGATTTGAAATGATTTCGATAGACTTTCCTAAACGATTCGTCACAAAATCATTGATACCATTTTTTTTAATGGTTTTTACAGAATTGTCTTGACTAAGTTCAATAGTCAAATCAGGACACATACAACAAATATCAGAGAAAAAGTTTTCAAAATATTTTACGTCTGTAAAACCAGATTGGAAAAATTGCGGGTCAGGCTTCCACCCAATTATCGTTCCAGAATTATCATTAGGCCATTTTCCGACTTTTCGGCTCTCAAATAATCCATCTTTGAAAGTAATCTTTTCATACTGTCCATCGCGATGTGTTGTAACTTCCATCCATAGGCTCAAAAAGTTAGTAAGTTTCCCGCCCACTCCGTTGAGGCCCAGACTAGAACCTTCATACACTCCATCATCTCTGAATTTACCAGAAGTGTTGATAACACTGAAAGCAGCTTCCAGAACGGTTTTGCCATCATCTCGGACAGAATTCACTAAAAATCCTTGTGCTTCATCTTCCACAAAACACGTGCCGTCTTTTTGAATAATAACTCTAATAAGATTGCCATGTCCAATATTGTGTTCATCAAGAGCATTGCTGAAAATTTCCAAAAGCAATTGATTAGGATTTACATTCGAACCGATATACATGCCGCTTCGTAGACGAATATGGCTCCGAGGGTCAAGGCTTTCAATACTATCTTCCGTATAAATATCTTTAGCCATAAAACTCCTTTATTTATTCATATCCATTTTCAATTTTCAACTTACGAATTTCTTCAATAACTTCTTCAATAGTATATACCAATACACCATACTGCTTTATCAAACCAGTCACGTAAAGATTTTGATATGAATACTGTTGTTCACCAAGACTGGCCGCACCGCCATTATCTTTTGCTTCGCTGTGGGTCAAAAAACATTGACGATTATCAGTACAGATACCAATAATAGCTTTATTATCTCCGCGCTCAATCTTCTCATGGAACTTACCAATTTCCGCGCATGTTCCAGAAGGAAGAACATCGCCATCGATACAAGCAATAAGAATATCCGTATTGTTTAATCTATCATTATCACCTTTAGCAATCTCACGAGAACCAGCGAATTTCTTTTTGCCTTCGACACCATTGATATCAGTGTTTTCAACTGGAGAATATAAATCTACTCCAGGAAATGCCGCACGAATCTTCGCGGCCCATTCGGTATTGCGTAGCAAATCTCCATAAGTAAAAATTGGACCAGCTAAATAAATTCGCATAATCCTCCTTTTCTATTTTCTCTTTCTCATATATTTATATTATAGCATATCTTTTTCAGGTTGTAAAATAAAAAAAGAGTTGGTTATAAAAAGCCAACTCTATATAAAAATTATTCTAATGTAGCGGGATACTTTTCTCGGAATTTGCGACGAGCATTGACAATTCCCTCAATATACGCGCGACCATTATCACGCATTTCATGATATCGCGTAGTTTCACGCCTTGCTTCGCGTTGCGCAATTTGAGCTTGCCATCCAAGTGCCGCGACAACCTCATTAGACTGTCCATAAGTGTTTTTCAACACATTATAAGCATGTTGAATTCCCCTAGCTCGACTTGTCATTTCCTTTGCTTTTGCCTTTTGGATTTTTTGGTCGCAGCGGAACTCTGCGATGCGCATACCATCCCACTTATTCTTGATATCTGAATCGTCCATATCGCAATAGGCAGAACCTTCGAATTTACCATACTGATTATTCTTGGAAACGTAAGACAAACCCAAAGCTTCGTCGTATACACATTCACCCAAACGATTATGTGCCATTAGGCATCAGCTCCAAGAGTAACAGAAACAGGTTCAGAAGAGCCACGTGACATTGTAAAAGTTGAGCCAGCTACCATCTTATCACTATGGAACGGTTTATTGCGGGCAATAGCTTTATTCATTGCCACTTCTGGGGTATTTCCACTGAAATGACCAAGAAATTGTTCATCTACCATTACCTTATACTTGCCTGCTTTAGACATTCAATTCCTCCTTTAGACTGCGGGTTACTGCTTTATACAATACTTCGTTTAGAAGCTTATCTATTCCTGGGTCGAGATTGTCTTTTCTATGTTTATTTTCTACGGTTTCAAATGCTTCCATTTCCGCAACTGTCGATTCCATGATTTCAACTGCGGTCTTTTTGTCCAGTTCTGGAATATGATAACGCTTAATATCCATTAGTTCTTTCACATTGCTGGGAGTCAAACATTCTTTATATGATTTACACATTAACACAAAATCCATGGCAAAATTATAAACGCGAATTGCGTGTGAAAGTTGTTTAGCATCAAATCCATATTTTTCAATCAAAGGCATCTTTGAAGGATACGGATGACATAATGCGTGCTGCTTTTCAAATACTAATCCTTTGCAACATTTCAAGAAACGATAAATATTTGAATCAGCAATTTCTTCGCGATGGAGTTGTAAATCAGTCCATAAATCAAAATATCTCGGATTGACAATAAAATAATCCGTAAACAGCACTTCCATAAAGTTGATATTTTGTTTACGAAGAATCTTGAAATATTCTCGAATATCTTTACAGTCAACATGTTCGTTATTTGCCATAATATGCGTTTTTGAAATAGCTGGTTCATTCATAACTAGTTGCTTTACGCTTGGCAAAAACCAACATTTCGAGTCAATATCCGATTCATCATCAGCCATACCATAGTTCTGCGATCCCTGTAAAAATATCCCAAACCAATCATTATTAGGGTATACCTGACGCACTTCCTCCAATTGCTCTTGGAGCCTATTCATAATTTTCTTATCGTCCATCTTCCACCTCATTTCTTTATATAAAGATTATACACTATTATACTATTCATATAAAGAAATAAAAAAGAAGGGGAAGAAAATTATTCTTCCCCTGTGTTTTCGAGTTCACGTTTGTGCTTACGAGCCGCACGGCGCTGAACGTCTTGCTTCTTTTTAGACACGCGGTCTTTATCGGAAGCAAATTTCTTCAAACCAATGTTATCATCCATCAGGTCATCTTCATAATCATCCCAATGGTTCCAATTGATTTTCATTGTATATCCTTCTATTGACGGAACAAAACAAAATAAATTTCTTTGTCTACCTAAAAGAAAACGTGAAAGAAATAGAGCGGTTTTTTCTACTCAATTTGCTTTATCGCTTACAGCAATTCCACTTTCGAGCATGAATTTATTTTATATAAACAGGGAGCGATTTCCTGAATATACCTTGGCAAGAGGGCTGGTAGACATAAAATGCCATTAGGTTATCCATAACCAGCTAAACCACGTTATTTCTAACGATTGAATACGATATAGTTGTCGCACTTTTGACAATAAGCATAATTATCACCATCAGGTTGATACATATTCTCACCGCATTTACGACAAACAATAGGCTTATGCTTATTCTTTTTATGTTTAGGTTCCTTTGCGAAACCAGCGTTTACAAGTGCTTTTTGAAGTGCGTTCATAGAAAATTCCTTTTCTCGTTTCAATTGATAAATCAATTATACAACACATTAAATATCGCGTCAAATATTTTTTATAGCTGAGAACAAATTCCAGTAAATAAAATTCCCATAAACAAAGATAAAAATACGAATTCCATTAGTATAACCATTCCTTACAATAGCCATCATTGCTTGTGTAATAAATCGTCTTGATTCCCTTTTCCTTGATAGCTGCCATACAAGCAGGGCATGGGCGAGCCATATTAGAAAGTTTGCTACCATCATTGCAAATACGGTAAACATAAATCTTGACTTTTGACCAATCAGTTTCTTGATCTACTTGATAAGATACACTACGAAAAGCCGCAATTTCTGCATGGTTTTTATGTTGGATAGGTTTAGAACTCTTATTGAATTTGCGATTCTTATTATAATGTTTTTGAGTAGGAGAAGTCTTATTAGTATTCCAGCCTTCGCCAATAATGCGGCCATGATACACAAGCACAGCCCCAATATGGAATTGCTTGTATGTAGATTTAGATGCTGCCCGTCTCGCATACTCGAAAAACTTATAATCTTTGTTGGTCAAATCGCATCCCATTGATATTTCCCTTTCTTCGATATTTTTATTATATCAAAGAAAAAAATGTATATCAATATATTTTTTTATTTTAGAATCAATAATGTATTTCATTCTTCCAAGACTTGTCTTTACGATCATATTTCTTTTTATTTTTATGTGGACCATGACCATTCATAAAGCCATTAAACTTTGGCTTAGCCGCACGAGTAGCTTCTTCCTTCGTCATAATCAAAATTCGTTTCATCATTTCCTCCCCAAAACTTCCTTATATCATATGATACAATAAAGTTATATCACATGGCATAAGAAAGCCTTCCGCAAGGGAAGGCTTGATTCTAAATAGAAGAAAGTCGGTCAATCACACGTCGAAAGTTGGCCTCACCTGTTCCAAGAGCCAAGTCCTGTTCAGGATTCACAAAGATAATTTTGCTAAAGCATTCCGAATCGTGCGGAGAGACTTTATTCTTATACATGTTTTTGATGACATCCTCTGGAACACGCGCACGGCCAGTACGAACCGCATTCTGCTTCAACGCAGTCTGAATAGGAACCTCAATCCAAACCGCAACGATGTCATCAGTATCACCAAGCTCGATATTCGCAAAAAGTTTATTGCGAGAACCAATCGTAATATGCGTTGCATCAGCAATAACATAGCGATGATTCTTCAAATTAGTAGTAATAGCATGATAAAAATTATTAGCTACCTGCTTTTCATACTGAAAATAATCATCATCGTCATTGAGTAAAGCAAAGCGAATCTTATCACGAGACACGATAACACAATCTTCATGCGTCTCTTGAATTTTATTAGCCAAATAGCTCTTTCCAACACCGCTTGGCCCGCACATGACAATCAAAGTATGTTTCATACTTCTTCCTTTCTCTTGGATAATTCTATTATACCTTATCCAAGAGCGTGAGACAATAACTAATTTACACCCCAGTAGACACGAGCAGACTCACACTCAAGAGGAGCGTCGCACATTTGATTCATGCCATCGGCATAACATTTTTCAACTCCAATGCTGACAATATATCCCAGGTCTTTTAGTGCGGAAAAAGCTTTTCGCTGTCGGTCTGAAAAATTCAGCAGTTCTTCTGGAACAAGCTTATGTTCCATGGTATATGATTCGATTTTTTCAATTGGCACTGGATGGATATAAACGTTTGTATTACCTACCAAAGCAGCCTCTTTAATGATATCGATAAAATCACAGAATTCTGGCATCTTCACGATTTCTTGGAATGTGGCAATCTTCGTAGTTTCTGCTATTTCTACAGCTATATTGCGAGCTTTTTCGGCAGAAAATGCTTCCGCGGTCTTCAAAAACTCTTCAAACTTCATTCATTTCCTCCAATTTCAACGTTATATTTATATACACATTGAACTTTTTCATTCAATGGATATACGATATCACAGTGCATGTGTCCATGTAACCAAATATTATAATGAAAAACGCGGCTCATTGCTCCAAACAAATCCTCTTGCGGAGTAGACTTGAATCTACGCTGACCGTTCAATCCCATCGTATTGAAATCACTCAAGCAATCATGACTGAAAATACAATCGAAATGCTGGTCTACCGTATTATTTTTTTCTAAGAATAAAGTAAATTCATCAATATCCATATGCTCTTGCGGCCACCATGATTTACCAAGCACTCGATAAAATTTATTTTTTGCGCGATATAGCCTACCCAAATATTTCTCCTTTGGATACGTTAACACATTCAATCCAGTATCGGTAAATGTATCTTCCCACACATCATGACTATCTGCTTTTGCGATAAGCAAGCAATGTTTTCCACATATATCAGCAATGCACCACGTATCAATGATATAGATATTTTCATATACGATGCCATCAAGAACTGCTTGTTTCATTGTCGTGCCGAAAGCTTTTACTTCTGGAAGTGCTTCGGCCCAATCATAGTCATCATGGTTTCCCATTACGACTACAGATTTATATTTTTGATTGTTCAGCCATCCAAGATTATATTTCTCTTCATCGATATTGTAATGTCCGAATACCAAACCCCAGTCACCTAGAAATACAGCTACGTCTGTTTCATCATATTGCCGCATATCAGGATTATTCCTAAAGCTAAGTTGCATGGGGTTGCCGTGGATATCACCAATTGCGATAATTTTATTCATTACAGAAAATTCCTTTTCAAAGAATCCAAATTCCAGACAATTTGAAGCCGAGTCACTTCCTTGCCCTTGCTATCATACATCGGCAATGTACCTTGCTCACATGTATCAACACAATAAAATACGTCCATAGTATTCTTATCTGAGATAGCAAACTCAACACTATATTTATTATTCTGAATAATACGCATATAAGGAATAACCTGAATATCTTCAGATTCTTCTACAACAGATAAAACGCAATTGCTCAATTGCGGATTCTTGCTCATATCAATTAACATCATGCCATAAAGCTCTGCCAATGACATATCACTCAACGTTATCATCTTTTTTCCTTTCTTACAATGCTATAGCTATTATAATATATGGAAAATATAAAGTCAAGAAAATTTTTATAATGATTTTATAAATGAAATTATTTGACATTTCTTCGAGAATATGATACCATAAATGGTAGATTTTTCCAAGGGTTTTGATAGTAATAATTTATAT
>ERZ1034915.1551-NODE-1551-length-12261-cov-8.739472_pt1 | contig 12261 bp, 9 predicted proteins | sample MGYA00520592_ERZ1034915 | MGnify/ENA primary metagenome ERZ1034915 (study PRJEB33766, sample SAMN09781787) | gut metagenome | biome: gut microbiome | host: Homo sapiens | place: Madagascar | study: EMG produced TPA metagenomics assembly of the PRJNA485056 data... | reverse complement strand
TGACTATTGAAGACCTGGTGGCATACCGTCAGGCACATGAGCGTAAAGCCAGCTAATGAGGTGAAATACTAAATATGAAAATGCCGGGGTGTTCCCGGCATTTTGCTGTTTAGTTATAGTTTATTTTTACGATGAGATCTTTTTGGAAGGGACCATAAACGAGAGTATCCCCAGGTTTTTGTGAAAGTTCAGCCTGGTAATCACGAGTAACGATGGCTCCAGCCTGACCTGGAATATATGTGGTGAAGAGTTTGTACTGGTTAAACTTAATATCTTCTTGTGTTTTTTGATCAGTAATACGCATCAACAAACCATTACCCATTTCCAGATGCGTATCATCATGTAACGTATCTGTCGTATAAAAACTGGTGGCAACATCAAATTGCTCAGTACAATTGGCTGTGGCATTCCGAATTGTTGAAACATCAAATGTAGCTGTTGGTGGTATAGTTACTATCGTACTCGGGTCAATACGTCCAAAATTAACGATTTGACTTTCAGGGAAAATACGAATATCTACACTACAATCAAGAAAAGAAATATTGTTGAGTCCTGTAATATTGGCGTGTAAATTTTTGGCTCTATTATCGGTGTTTGCTCCTTGTGAACCATCGAATTGCAATATATTGACAGAGCTAAAGTTAAATATCGTGTCCTTTGGGGGGTATTGCTTAAGTTTTACATACAAGCGAAATCGAGCATTGAAGGTGATCTCTCTTTGGAGGACACCAGTATTAGTACATGTGTTAGTCACAATCTGATATGGGCTTGGTCTATCCAGACAATATCCTGTATCAATGCCCTGATTGTTTCCTTCGTAATCCTGGCCATTATATGTTACACCAAATGTTAAATATGGATTGTTTATCACAGAGGGATCATTGAACTCTGCTATTTTTATCCAAGCATGTACATTTTCATATGGATTGCTTTCTGACCAATTGACGGCCCTGTTGCAAAAAACTGTTGTAGCAATATCATCGCTTTCCCAAATTTTCTGACCAGGCTTAGCATCTTGTGGTACTTTAAACGCAGGCATAGGTTTGTTTATTTCGATATTACCAAAGCGTTCATTCTGATAGCAATCGACAGCATAAGAAGAAACATTAAAAAACAGGCACAATATTGCCAGTAGGCGAAAATGCATGATCATAATTTCCCCTTTTTCGCAGGTGAAGTTTGGCAGAGTGACTGAACGGAATTACAGTCAATTTTGAACATTTCCAGCCCGCCGTAATCCCCCACAAAACCAAGCAGGAAGGTCGCAGGAAGATTTTTAATTTGCTGAGTTGCTGTCCCAAAAGGGGTAACCATAATGCTGTCTGTTCCGGGCATTAATGTCTTGCCGTTAGTTCCGATATACCCAACAGTGATGTGATAAGGGGTTGGATTATTGAGTGTAAGACCGTTAGCTGAACGTGCGACAGTCACTTTCTGAACTGGAACTGCCTCACCATCTTTTAATTCAATAGCCTTTGGGCGCCAGAATAATTTCAGACGACTTTGCATAGCGATTTGCATCACGTTCTGTTCTTTGGCGCGCGGCGGAATTTCTCGCACGTTATAATAAAATACAGTTTCCCTGTCTTGTGGTAAGTTATTTAGCGATGCTAACGCCATCAGGCGAATTTGCACTTGCTCATTGGCCTCGATACGCTCCATCGGCGGCAGTGTTGAAATGTAATCGCGCGTTTTTTTACCGCTGGCATCCTCAATCCACGACTGAGCCAGATAAGGATCGATTTTACTTTGGTTGGTCAGGCGAACCGTTGCACTTTTATTCGAAGCATTAAAAATGATGCGCGTCCTGTCGGGGGAGACTGTCGCCTGGGCGAAGTTGCAGATCCCCAGTAAACAAATCATTCCTGTTGCGGTTAATAGCGATTTCATTTTATTCATCCTGAATTAGTTGACTGTTTTACAAGGCAAAATAATGGCACTTTCGCTGATGTTACTTTGGTTAGGGGGGGTAATTTCGCAGGAGTTATCACCCCAGGTTAAACGCAGGGTGCTGTTTTCCTGAATCCCGCTGAGATAAACAAAGCCATCTTCCGCCACCAGGCCCACATCTTTACCTGTCGCTTTATCCGTGACATTCACCCCCAGTGGTGGAAAGCGACCATTTTCCTGACGGATAACGCCGACGATTTGGTAACCGGTGGTGGCATTCAGTTTTGCGTAGCCGATGGCACCCTGGGTGAGCGTGGTGCGAATAACCGAGTTTTCGACATCAACACCTTCTGGTAGATCGTTATTGTTCACCCGTAACATGGAGGTGGTGTAGTTCGATAACGAAGGTACAACGGCAATGCCCAGCCCGTTGGTAACGGTACGGTTAGAGTTGATTTCAACGCCGGAGATCCCGGCGGTATCGACCATCATGCGAGCGTTATCGCCGTAGCTATAATCGTGAAGAGCGACCCCATGACGCGTAGCGGTAAGTGAACCGTACCAGCCTGCGGTAACAGAATTGTACTGATTCGGCTGCACGCTGCCGTTAATGTTCAGACGGCCCCATGGTGAATAGTGCTGGTAGCTGCCGCGCAACGTTGGTTCGCCATCGCGAATATTGTCGTCCGTTGCTGACGCAGAAATATTCCAGACATTGTTGCGATCCGACGAGTCATACCAGGAAATCATTTGCGAGGTGTTACTGCCATCCGTGCGCTGCATACTGTAGGAGATGTTGCGACTTTGCTGTAACGGCAGAGAGAAAGAGAAGTAATACTGATTTTCCTCGTCATCATCCCAGCGAATACGACTCACCGCCAGCGATGCGGAAATGCCCTTGAAATCGCCAATATCAAAGTTTTTGCTTACTGATATCGAGTAGTTGGTATTGCTAGGGCTGTCCCAGTAGGTATTACGTGTAACGTTAAGATAAGAGTTCATCTCCAACGTCTCAAAGTACTGGTTCAGGGAAATAACATAATTTTCTTTCTCGTTATCAATGGAATCATCACCATTTCTCGAGGAGAGATACTCACCCATCGATACGTAATCTTTATCTGAGAAGCGATACCCTGCAAAAGTAATCTGACTCCCCGTTGACTCGAAATGTTTCGCATAGTTAAACCGATAGCTGTAACCACGCAAATTGTCCCTATTTTGTCGCTGTAAAGAGGCATCAGCTCCGGTGACATCGAAAGAAAGCGAACCAAATTGATTGAGATTAAAACCGATGCCAGTGGTGATCGCCTGGTAATCATCCGCAGTGAACATGCCGCCGCCATAGAGCGACACATTGTTCAGCCAGCCCCAGGAGGCTTCTGCCGTCCAGAAAAATGGGTTATTAATATCGTTATGTCCGACAGATGTTGGTTTTCCCAGCGACGTTTTGTAGCGTACTTGCCCTTTACGGGTTAAATAGGGGATGGAAGCGGAACCGACCTGAAAGGTATTGGTACGGCCATCTTCTTCTTCAACAGTGACATCCAGTTGACCCTGGAACGACTGGCCCAAATCAGAAATGTTAAACGGCCCAGGCGCAACAGTGGTCTGATAAAGTACACGACCATTTTGTGCTACAGTCACTTTGGCGTTGGTCTGCGCGATGCCGGTGATTTGCGGCGCATAACCCTGTAGATCTGGCGGCAGCATACTTTCATCACTTTCCAGTGATGCGCCAGTAAAATGGAAGGTATCGTAAAGATTGGAACTCAGGTCGTACTGTCCCATGGTGAATTTTGACGACCATGAGGGAATCGGGCGAAACAGATAATTTCGCGCAAATTCGCTATCGTGGTTTACCGAGCGGCCATCAGCAAAATTCTGATTGTATTGATAATCGCTACGCAAACGCCATGCACCGAGGTTGAAACCTAAAGTACCGTAGGAACTGATATTCTGGGTGCTGTCTCCGTGATGTGGATCGTACTGGCTGGCGTATACGTTATAGTCGAGGATAAATCCGGTGATACCGTCATCCCAAAATTCTGGCGGCGTCCAGTTTGTTGCCTGGTATTTCAACCATGCCTGGGGAATGCTAAGTGATAATATCATCGTAGATTTATCTAGCCGTGCAGATAATTCCTGTCGTTGACTTAAATCGAGACACTCGCTTCCAGCAGTGCTTTGTAATGATTCAATAAAGTCTGTGTGCAGGCCAAAATTAATTAAATTTTCTCTAGTTAAGCAGAGTAATGAACCGCTTTCATTATCTGCTTTTACCCACTCCAGTATTAATGCTTTCGGTAATATATTTTTATTGATTTGCACACGGACCAGATATTTACCTGGGGTTATGTAGCCTTTTTTCTCAAAACGAGAGATATCAATATTCTCGCGGTCTTCTGCGTCAATCATATCGACGTTGAATTCTACTGCGTGGACTGGCAAAACGAAGAGTAGCGAACACACAACGCCAGACAGGGCATTTTTAATTGCATGGGATAATCTGTCCCGGGTAAACGTGTTTTTATTGTTCATAAAAATCCATTTCTAAAAAGACCCAAAGTTGCCGATGAAATTTCATCGGCTTTACCGCCTGGTGTTGTGTGGGTATTAACTGCCGATTACTTGTAGTCGAGTACGTAATTAGCCTGTGCCTGCACATTACCTGGGGTCGCGGTACGTCCCAGAGATTCCATACGGGCTTTAAAGTTCAACTCCTGGTAGGAATTAGTCGTCGGGAAGTCGATGGTGATTGGGGTACCAAGAGTCACGTTGGTGTTGTCTGATTTCACCAGACGTACGCCGACATCAGTTGCACCGCCGATGTTACCTTCCAGTGTGTTTTTAAGCAGGCTGGAGTCGGTAGCGTCAACACTGGCAGAACTAAAGGTGATTTTGACTTTATCAACAGTGTTAGTACCGTCAGATAAAATACAATCCTGCAAATGAATGGTGACATCTACAGGCAGAGATTTCTGTCCGCTTTTTAATACAGTATTAGCAACTTCACCGAGGTTAATTGTCTGATCTTCATCACCTGGAGCAATAGAACAAGGTGCATCGATAACTTCACCTTTGAACGTTATTTTACCGGAACCCTGATTAGGGTCATCAGCAAGCGCGTTAAAAGCAACGCCAGATAATAGTGCGGTTGCAACAACAGAGAGGAGCGTTTTTTTAAACATTACTATAATCCTTTATAAATTAGGAAATGCTTGGGATGAGGAAACAATATAGAGTCGAATCTGATATTAATTCCGGTTGTAACATTACCATGAATACAACTGGTCTGGCTTGTTATTTTTGCTTAAATGTAATTTAGAAAAACTTAAATTATATTTAAGCTGTATATGATTAAATGGTTATTCATCATAATGCAGTCTTGTGACTGATATAAAATTGATAATTTATATATATTTTATGAATGAATGATTTTCCTGATAGGTCGTAATTGATTATAAGTGCCTGTTAATACTGAACTCAATGTTTTTAAATGATAATGATTGAAAATCCTTTGCCTTTATAACTTAGGTTAATGTCGATTTATTTATTTTGATGATATTTATTTGGCGGATATAAATTAATGATTTTTCTGGTTGATTTTTAAGCTATTTTGGTGAGTTATATATCATTTCCTATGATCGAAATCATATAATTGTCTGGTAATTATGCGAGTATATGAATATATTCAACGATGAATATGTGAAATTTTAACGCTAAATGTATAGTATTGTTAAATTTTGAAGGTGAAAAGGATGTTTATTGCCTGGTACTGGATTGTATTAATCGTTCTGTTAGTTGGCGGCTATTTTCTTCATCTTAAGCGTTACTGCAAAGCCTTTCGGCAAGACAGAGATGCTCTGCTGGCTGGTCGTAGTAAGTTAGAACATCGCAATGGCGAAGAGTTGTCCGAAAAGTCATAATAACATTTCTGTCTTCATATTCAGATGTTGCCCACTGGACTGGGCAACATCTGCATCTGTGGTGTTTAACCTATGCCTGCGGTTTGCAAAACAACAAGGCTTAGACCCATTACTGACATCCCGCATAACACGCCATAGCTGGGGTTATTATTAGGATCTATCTCTTTTGCCAGTGGCATTAGCTCATCAACAGATAGTGCCACCATAATTCCTGCTACCGCCGCCATTACGGCAGCCATTACTACTGGTGAAATCAGACTGCCTAGAATTAGCCATGCCAGTACGCCACCGAGAATTTCCGCCATACCTGAAATGACTGCCCAGAAAATCGCTGTTCGTTTAGAACCTGTAGCAGCATAAACGGGTCCGGCAACTGCCAGCCCTTCAGGAATATTATGTAAAGCCACTGCAAGAGCAATCCCCATACCCAACTCAAGGTTACTGCTGGCTGTTACGAATGTGGCAATACCTTCCGGGAAGTTATGCAGGCTGATACCCAGCGTTAATAGAATTGCAGTACGTCGAATGGATTTCGGCAGAGGTTGCTGCGTTTTTTGCATTAAATCCTGTGGATGGGCGTGCGGAAGCATCCGGTCTAGACCAAAGTAGCCCAGCAAGCCAATGATAAACATACCGTAGCCCAATACTGGCGACATACCTTCTACTGCAAGGGCAGCAGGAAGCATCTCCATTAAAGAGATCAGCAGCATAATACCTGCCGCGAATCCCAGCGAGAAGGCCAGTACACGGTTAGACGGTTTTTGACCAAGTACAGCCAAAAACGCGCCAATAAAGGTGGCGGCACCCGCCAGTAAGGTCAGAATCAGAGGTACTGACATAAAAAACTCCTTATAAATCTGCTGCCCGGCTGACCTTCAAAATAACTGATAATGATCATCATTGTTATCCGGGTTCTTCATTTTCCGAAACAGCGTATGGTGAAGACATCAAAAATGACACCTTTAGTGAAGGATATCATCATGTCTTCAACGCGTATGCCAGCTTTGTTTTTGGGACACGGTAGCCCAATGAACGTTTTACAGAATAATCGCTACACCCAGGCATGGCAGCGTCTGGGGGAGACATTGCCGCGTCCGAAAGCCATAGTCGTTGTTTCAGCACACTGGTTTACTCGTGGAACGGGAGTTACCGCGATGGAAATGCCGCCGACAATCCATGACTTTGGTGGTTTTCCCCAGGCACTTTACGAAACTCATTATCCCGCCCCCGGTTCGCCTGCACTGGCACAGCAATTGGTAGCGCTGCTGGCTCCGACTCCTGTTACGCTTGACCTTGAAGCATGGGGATTTGACCATGGTTCCTGGGGCGTGCTGATAAAAATGTACCCAAATGCCGATATCCCGATGGTGCAATTGAGTATCGATAGCACGAAACCTGCTGCATGGCATTTTGAAATAGGGCGTAAGTTGGCTGCATTGCGTGACGAAGGAATTATGCTGATTGCCAGCGGTAATGTGGTTCATAATCTGCGAACTGCCAAATGGCATGGCGATGAATCACCTTATCCATGGGCGGTATCGTTCAGTGATTTTGTGAAAGCCAATCTGACATGGAAAGGGCCAACAGCAGAGCATCCGTTGGTAAATTATCTCGAACATGAAAGTGGTGTTTTATCTAATCCGACGCCAGAACATTACCTGCCATTACTGTATATGCTGGGAAGCTGGGATGGAGAAGAAGCAGTGACGATTCCGGTAGAGGGGATTGAAATGGGAAGTCTGAGTATGTTGTCAGTACAGATTGGCTAAGCAATGAATAAAACCGAAGCCAGAAGCCTGGCTTCGGTTTGCATTACTTACCTTCTTACCAGCTTAAGTCCCCATGCACCACTCATTACCAGCAGCAGTAACAGGCAGAGACCAAACGCCAACATACAAGACTGAGCCATGTTCATAAAGTGCCACGGCGGCAGCAGATACCAACCTTCGGATTGCTGATAAAGGTCAACAAACCATTGCTGAGTACTGCTCAGTGTGACGCCATCGGGAACGATGGGTGCGTCATAACCACAATCCCCGGTAGGTTTAAACCAGTTCGGCGCCCACTGTGCCAGCGGCAGGTTAAAGGGGAAAGTTGGATCGGTCGAGCAACCCTGTACGCCAAACAGTGAATCCGGATCCGGGTTATGCACCGCGTGGTGGATATCATTCAGTTTGAACGAAAACTTAAGTCCCATAATACTGCCGTAGAATGCCATAACACATCCAATCAGCTTGAGGACGATGTTTTTCGGGTTGATCGCCGCAACCAATCCTCCAATAACCATCACAAACATGGCGTAGCGGATGTAAACACACTGTTCACACGGCGCCATGTAGAGATAGATCTGGAAGAAAGAGTGCGCCAGGATAATCAGCGCGCCCATCGCAACAGCCATTAACAACCATAAGAAGCGTTGCTCTTGCCATCTCACCAGAGTGTCTACCGGTGAAGTGCGAAGGTCTTTCCACATTCCCTTGATACCCATAGCCTGTTTCCCTGTTATTTGCTTGCTAACTCACGGATAAGGTCAGCCATAGTGTCAATGGATTTGATGCTCTTGGTGTAAATCAAGTATTTACCATTAACAACATATGCCGGAACACCCTGGATTTTGGCAACATCGTAAGATGCTTTCCATTTTTCCAGTGTTTCCTGAACAGCTGGCTCTTTCAGAGCAGCTTCAAAATCAGCCTGGCTCATACCTGCAGCGTCAAGACCTGTTTTGATAAAGGCTGCCGGATCTTTACCGTCAGACCAGCGCTCTTTTTTGTCGTGATAAGCTGCGTAGTAAGCAAATTTGGCTTTCTTAAACTGCGATTTTGCATCAAACAGAGAGATACCTGCTGCCTGGTCTTTAGCAATCAATACGGCAAAGACTTCGCTCGCTTGTTTGCCGTATTCACCTTTGGTTTCCAGATGGAAAGGGGTAAAGGCGACCAGATCTTTCACTTTCTCAGATACCGGGCCAGTAACTGCTTTGTCGTACTTGTAGCAGAATGGGCACGCGTAGCTGAACACTTTGATCAGCGTTTTATCAGCATTCGGAATTGGTTTTTCCAGAACCATATAATCCGTGCCTTCGGTGAAAGCAGAAGCGGTAAAAGGCACTGCCAGCGCAGCGGTCAACAGCACGCTTTTAAACAGTGATGAAATCCATTTTTTTGACATTTATGTTCCCTCTGATTATTTAAACATCTGTTGTGGACGTACTAACAGTGCACGGTAGTGAGTCTGGTTAGCTTTATCAGACATCACGTCGATTTCCACTTTGACCTCTTTGGTTTTGTAATCGATTTCATTCAGCTTACCGACTGTCGGCTGGCCGACGTCGAACAGGTGAATTGAACCACCAAAGCCGAACATGGTGTCGCGGTCAGCCTGATATTCGATGATAGAAGTGATCGGGCTATAGAAGTCGTAGCCGCGCTCTTTACCGTATTCCCAAACCTGCTGGACGGTGCCTTTCTTCTCATCAATCTTATATTCAACAAAACGTGAATATTTCATGGTCGGTAAGGCTGGTTGTTCCAGGTGGCGACCGTCACCGTTATCAAAGATGGTGAGTGTACCTTTGCTGGAAATCCATGCGGTATGCTGGGTATAGGTAAAGTCGAAATCGGAGTTTTCGCACTTACCGTTTTCATCACAAGTGATTGGTTTACCGTTGGCGTCAACAGGTTTCAGCAGTTTGCTGGCCAGCGGTTTTTCCCAGCCTTTGCTTGGTGCCAGGATCCATTTAACTTGTTTATCACGACCAATTTTCACAACACCCTGGTGACGGGAGGAGAGGATGATTGAGTCGTCTTTAGCATCATAAGCAATGGAGTTGACGTGTGCCCAGTTACGGCCAGGACCTACACCTAATGCATCACCGAACGGAGTATCAGGCTCCAGTTTTGCTTGTTGGCCTGCATGGTTCAGGTCTACGTTTACACAAACGGCACCAGCATCCAGCGCACCGAGCAGAGCATCACGCTTCGGATCCAGAATTTTTGTCAGATCCCACACATCGACAACACGACCTGACTTATCAACTTCAAGAATATGATCACGAATGGTAGTTACGTGTACGCCGTCATCACGACGATAGTTGCTCTTGCCAACACGCAGCAACACAGTGCCATTTGGTGTTTCTACAGATTCATGGGTAGCATCAGCGTAACCACGAGGTAATTTGTGGTCTTCCAGCACCTGGCCCATCATATCGAACTCATACCAGTGCTGGCCCTGAACGGCGGTAAAGGTGCCACGTGGTGTTTCACGGATACCCATCAGATAACCACGTTTGTTGATATTACGGTCGCGTCCATCGTAGAAGGTGTCTTGATCCAGCCACCAGCGATATTCACCTTCGGTATCAACAATGAAGGTAAACGGTGCGATATCAAATGGTAGTGCACCCGTTGCCGGACCTGCATCAAGGATGCCCGCGTTTTTATCTTTTTCACCGTGCCAGTGGAGATCAGAACCTTGAGCGGTAAAGGTATGGGTATTAACGAGGTATAGACGGTCTTCAAAGCCTGGAGCGACTTTAACGACTTTAGTCGTTTGCAGGTCGGTCAGTGAGCGGCTATCCATATAATTGTTTACGATGGCAGAAGTATGCACAACATAATCATCTTTCATGGCTTTGCCATTTTCTTTCCACTCTACGGTCACTTTGTTAGCAAATTTTTGGTACAGACCAAAAATCGGTACACCGTCATAAGTTTTCAGCGACTCTTTACCTACGGTATAGGTAATTGGTACACCTTTTTCGCCCTTGCCGTGTACGGTAACTTTTACATCAGAAATGACATGGCTGTCTAAATCAACCAGTGCGGTAAGAGGAGCATTGCCGTAGGGATCGACGATTACAGCACCTAGCTGCCCGGCAGGAGGTGCAGGTTTAAAACCAGCAGCCATCACGCCTGTTGCAGACAAACCTAAGGTTAATGCCACTGTTCCGGCTACCAGTGTTTTTCTATATTTATCAAACATGGATATATCTCCTTATATAACGCAAAATATATAATAATTATGAATATCTACTGTTTAGTTGGAGCGAATTAATAGTTTTTGTGAATGAATGAGTGTTTATAATGAAAAGCAATACTCTTTTCTTTTTTTTAATGGTTTGCGTATTGCTGAAACATATTTTTATTTTCAGAGGATAGTAGGTTGGCACTATTTCAAGAACAATATTCAATATTGTTTAGTGTGATCAAAATAACAATGTTTTTTAATTATTACAGTAATTGCCAATTTGTTTGTGATGTGTTTTTATCAATTAAATCAATATGATAAACGATGAATTCTTGAGTTGTTTTAATTGCAAAAATGGTTGCATATGACAAATTGACATTAAATTGTTTATTAATGTTAAATAAAAGTGAGATATGTATGCTGAGATATATTGAGTGGAGTTATCATTTCTGCAATATATGACGTTGCCCTGATAATCAGGGCAACTTTGGTCTTCATACTTCAAGCTGTATATGCTGTGTCAGTAGAGGAGTGCCATTATTCGACAAAAATGTGGGGATAGAAACGGGACAAATCTTGAGTAATCAGCGCCCGGTCTTCCCGAATACCAATGCCAGCAGGTTGATCATTAATCAGCCAACTGCCAATTAGCATATAACTATCGCCAAATTTCGGCAGAGGATGGAATTGCTGAACAATCATTCCTTCTTCACCGTATGGACCTTCTACCGACTCGATCGTTTTGCCATTTTCAATGATAGAGACGTTCGCCCCTTCACGAGAGAAAATAGGTTTAACGACAAATTTATCCATTTGCGGGTGATCATCTTCCGCAAAGTAGGCTGGCAGCAGGTTCGGGTGATTTGGGAACATCTCCCACAGCAGCGGCAGAAGCGCCTTGTTGGAGATTATGCTCTTCCATGCCGGTTCCAGCCAACGTACGCCAGCATCTTCCAGCTTGGTAGAGAACATTTCACGTAGCATATATTCCCACGGATAGAGCTTAAACAGGTTAGAGATAACCTGATCCTGCAAATCCGTGAACTGACCTTTCTCGCCCAGACCAATATCTTCGATATAGAGAAATTCGGTAGCGATGTCTGCTTCAGCTGCACAATCCTGCAGATATTGAATGGTTCCCCGGTCTTCCACCGTATCGCGGCAACAGGTCAGATGCAGCAACTGGAATCCATATTGCTCCCGTAACTCGGCAAAGCGATCTATCAACTTCTCTTGCAGGCTATTGAACTGGTCACAGCCTTCCGGCAGGTTGCCAGCGTTAAGCTGGTCTTCCAGCCAGATCCACTGAAAGAATGCCGCTTCATACAGAGAAGTTGGCGTATCAGCGTTATTCTCCAGAAGCTTAGGTTCGCCTGTGCCATCCCACGCCAGATCAAGACGCGAATAAAGCGATGGCTGGTGAGTCAGCCATGACTGGCGCACAAAACTCCAGGTGTGTTTTGGAATGCGGAATTTG
>ERZ1034915.1550-NODE-1550-length-12272-cov-4.313825_pt1 | contig 12272 bp, 9 predicted proteins | sample MGYA00520592_ERZ1034915 | MGnify/ENA primary metagenome ERZ1034915 (study PRJEB33766, sample SAMN09781787) | gut metagenome | biome: gut microbiome | host: Homo sapiens | place: Madagascar | study: EMG produced TPA metagenomics assembly of the PRJNA485056 data... | reverse complement strand
CCTTCGTCAACACCAAGCGACACGCTTTCGAACACCGTTTTCGTGGGGAACTCCACCGCCACCTTTTCGCAGCCGAGCATAAACGCCATGTGAAACCTCTATCCTGAACAGGGCTGCAAGCGTAGCCCGTTGAATTTCCAACGCACCATGATAGCAAAAGCCGTCTGGCGCGCTTCCGCGCTCACGAAACCACCCAGAACGATATGTTTTCCGTTAAGCCTTTGACCTGCGGAAACTCGATATAAGACCAGGTCAAACGATGGTTTTCAAATTGCCATCAGTCATGCGGTTGTGGATGGTCTGCACCCACCAATAGCGGTCAAGCTCCCGGTGCTGCGCGGCCAACAGCTGCAAGACCTCGTCTTTCCCGCAATGTGTCTGGCGTGCAGGTAACCTCGCTGCCGCTTCTACTGCTTCGTCATAACGGCGATGGTCATCCACGTTCGCTCGTACGGACGGTAATACGTGTGGTATTCCAGCAGCGTGAAGCCGTCTTTTTGCGACAGGTCGGAGATGTCGCGCGGCAGGCTGTCGTTTTGCGCCTGACCAGTGCAAATAAAGGTGCCGTGGAAGTTGTCGAAGATGATCTCCCACGATTTCTTGCTGACGAGCGTGGGCGAATAGGCCATGTACGCGCGGTCCCAGTTGCCCTTTTGCCAGTCCATGTACGTTTGCGGCACGTCTTCGCACATGCACGCGGTGACGCCCATGTAGCCGATGTCGGTGGACACCACCAGCGGCATCTGTCCGCCAATTTGCTCGGAAACGCTGTCGACGGTTTCGCGGAACTTCTCGATCGGCACGTTGTTGGCAGGGTCGTAATCGTCTCGCAAAAGCAGCGCTTGGTTGGCCACCGACGCGCAAAGCGTAACCGCAACTACGCCTGCTACCAGGGGTTTCGTGTGCACATGGGACAACACCGCCGCCGCGGCGAACAGCAGCGGCCCAATGGCCACGAATAGATAGCGGTAGTACAAGATCATGGAATTCATGACCATCGAAGCGGTCCAAGAAATGGCGAACACCCCGAAGTACACCGCCAGCGCGGCAACGACGGGCGCGATAGGCTCGGAAACCAGCCATGCGTAGAAGCGCTTCGCGCGCAGGTGCTTCACGGGCGCGGCGCTGGCAGCGCCTGCGCGGGCCAGCATCTCGCGGCGCTGCTGGCGATGCAGGCCAACGCGCCAAGTGGCCCAGCGCGCCGACCAGGCGATCAAAAACGCTAGCGTCACGATGGCGGCGTAGCCGATAATCTTCACGGCAACTTGCATGCCTGCGCCATAGCTGCCACGCGCGGCGAACGACAAGGGGCTGGTCAGAAACGGGTACGTTGCCAGCTCGATGTACGTGGTAGGGAACACGATGTTCGCCCAGTACGTGCCGCCGACCACGCCCATCTGGCTGGTCACCGCCGTAAGAATCCAGGGCATATACAGCGCCACCTGCGCCACGCAGCCGATAATCAGCACGACAAGCGGGGCGCTTGCGCGCCTGCCATCAGGCAGAGGAGCCGGGCCGCGTCGACGGCGCTGCCATGCGCGCACGCAAAGCGCCACCAGCAGCACCAGGTTGATCATGAACGCCGACATGGCGCCGAAATAATGCAGGTAAGCGCACGCCAAGCTGGCAATGAAGCACGTAAGCCACCAGCTTCGCGGCGTGCCGGCCCAGCACTTCTTCCCCTTCGCAGCCTGCGCGATGGCCGGTGGCGTGGCGTGCAGCTGCGTGCCGATAATGCGCATGGCGTAGATGAAGCACAGCATAACGGCGAACGTAGCCCACGAATACATGCGAATCTCAACAGACATCAGCGAGATATAAGGCGTGAACAGGGCGAAGAAGCTGAACAGCACGCCCACCTTCCAGCCGCTGTCGCGCCGAACGTGCGTGAACCCCAGCGTTGCCAGCGCAATGGCGCCCGCTACCGTGAACAGGCGGTATACCGTGATGTTCTGCCCGAACACCAGGTTGAGCACATGCAGCGCCCAGTAAATAAGCACGGGATGCACGTCGCCGGAACTGTAGTACCAGATGTCGGAGAAGCTGTGGTTGGCAATGCCCACGGAATAGCTTTCGTCGAACCAAATGTTGCCGTGGAAGGCGTCCGTCAGCAGAAACAGGCTGCCCACCACCAGCAGCACGACATGGAAGCGCGGGTTGGCCAGCACAGCGCGCAGGCGCGCGAATGCGCCGGCATGCGAGCGCCCGGCGTCGGGCTCGGTATGGCTTGCGGCGGTGCTGTTACTGGTGCTTTCGCTCATGCGCGTCCCCTTTGCGCGCGAGATGAGAACTTCATGGTGGTTTGCCTTCGCTTGAAATCTCGTCGTTGTGCACACCGTAGTCTAGCATCGTATCCGCAGGCAAGGATAAGCTGCGCAGAAAAACCTGCATCGCACTCTAATTGTTTACATATTGGCTGGTCAATGGCCGTTTTCTGCAATGCGCCGGACTGTGAGAACCTGCGCGAAAGGTACGCGTTTCCGCAGGTGGTTGCGGGCGGTTCCGCAATGAGGGCGCGTGGGCGACATCCAAACGTTTGACACAATAGCGTAGGATTATGGGTACTGCTTTCGGCACCCGGGGGTTGCCAGGGCGGTTGCGCTTTTATGCGGCGCGGCTTAAGAACCGGTTCAGCAAGACGAAGGGGCAAACATGGGCGTTGCGTTTCACGCCGACGATTACGGAATCACCGAGCAGCAAGCCCGGGATATCCTTGCGCTTTCAAGCGCATGCGGCGGCGACGGAGCGCTGTCGTCGGTCAGCATCTTCGTGAACAGCCCGGCATTTGAAATCGCTGCTGACCTGGCACGACCGTATGTTGAATCGGGCGCACTCAGAATGGCGCTGCACTTGAACCTGGTGGAAGGCCGCTCTTGCGCAAACACGGCCGAGGTTCCACTTCTGGTGAATGCGCGCGGGACGTTTTGCAACGACTTCGTGGGGCTGCTGAAGCTGTCGCACGGGCCGCAGCGCTGGGAGTTCCGACGCCAGCTTCAGCGCGAATGCGAAGCACAGATTACGCGTTACTTGCAGGCATTTCCGCAGATGAAAGACGTGCTTCGCCTGGATAGCCACCAGCATACGCACGCGGTGCCCGCCGTATTCGACGCGGCCATGGCGACGGTGCGCGAGCAGGGTTGCACGTTGGCGCACCTGCGCTGTCCCGTGGAGCCGCTGCGTCCCCATCGCGTGGTCGGTATCCACATGCCCCCCATTAACTTGGCCAAAGACGCGCTGATTACGTGGTTGTGGCGCAGCAACCGGGGCAAGGTGCCGGCGGGTTGCGCCAGCTCGCTGTTCTGCGGCGTGGTGCTTTCGGGTGCCATGGATAAGGTGTCGTGGCCCCTTGTCGAAGCGTTCGACAGCATCGCTCGCGACCGAGCGCAAAACGTCGAAGTGTTGTTTCACCCGGTCAGCGTGCCTATTGAGCGGTGCCTTGACCCGCAAAACGAACCATTCGCGCAGGCGTGCGCATCCGAAGCGCGCGACAGAGAGGCCGCTTGCCTGAGAAAGCTAGCGAGCAATCGGTCGCTCGCATAGTGACAAGGCACATGAGCTCCCGTTCAAACAGCGGCAAGGGCGTTCGAAACTCAAACCATGGACGAGCTCTTCGCGCTTCTCCAATCCGCCAGTTTTGCCGCTACACGCCTGCCGCAAAATCAAAAATCGCTCATGTATGTGATTTGCTGAGCTTGGCCGGAATATACGCACATTTGACACGCTTGTGACCTGGGAAAACGCAACGACGTGCGAAGATTCAGTTCTCGCGAATCCATTAAATCACATACATGAACGATTTTTGAGCGAGGCTACGGTCTGAAGGTATTTTCACCTTGACTTGAAGTTAACTTTAGGGTCGACAATCGGTTCGTTACATCGAAACGAACCGAAAGGAACAGCTATGAGCAAGGCATTGGTTGCATACTTCAGCGCATCGGGCGCAACGCGCACGCTGGCGAAGGAACTGGCGAAAGCCGCAAACGCGGATTTGTTCGAAATCGAGCCGGAGCAGCCTTATACCGCTGCCGACCTGGATTGGACGAACAAGAACAGCCGCGCCACCCTTGAGATGAACGACCCGAACAGCCGTCCCGCTATCGCGCATGCATGCCCGGACCTGGCGGCTTACGACACGGTGTATGTGGGCTTCCCCATCTGGTGGTACGTGGCGCCCACCATCGTGAACACGTTCTTGGAGAGCGGCGATTTCGCCGGCAAGCGCGTGGTGCCGTTTGCCACATCCGGCGGTTCGGGGATGGGCAAAACCGTTGCCGCGCTGAAGCCGAGCGCGCCCACCGCCGACTTTGCCGCCGGTGAAGTGCTGAACGGCGCGAACGCAGCGAAGCTTGCAAAGTTCGTCGAAAAGTACGGGAAGTAGCTACTGCTGAAGTAGATACTAGCCTAGTCTAAAAACTCAACTTCGCCGATGTCCGTGTGGTAGAGCGCACCAACAACGCGCAAACCGTGTTTGGCCTCGTCAGCGCGCACTTTGCGGCTTTCCTCGACGCGACGCACGCTATGCGCAACGTTGGCCAGACATGCTGCGGCCTCGTCCTGCTCGTCGCCAATGGCATCGGCGATTTCGTCGGTGATGAACTTCACCGTGCCGTAGGGCTCATGGTGCAGAGCGGCGTCCACCGCGCCGCACGCGGTGTGCCCGAGCACCACCACCAAGTTGCAGCCCAGGTGATCTTCGGCGTATTCGATGCTACCAAGCTGGTGGTTGTCCACCACGTTACCGGCCACGCGAATGACGAACAGCTCGCCGATGCCTGCCGAGAAAATGGCCTCGGGAATAACGCGAGAGTCCGAGCACGCCAGCACAATGGCATAGGGATGCTGGCCGTGTTCGAACGTGGTGCGGCGCAGCGCGGGAGACACATCCCCCGCCGCGTTCTCAGCTTGCAGGTAGCGCGTATTGCCTTCGCGCAAGCGCATAAGGGCTTCATCAGCGGAAATGTTATTTGCTTCGTGCGTCATACTGTTCGCTTCCTGTCGATTTCGTTCCTGGTTTCTTGCATACTTCCTCAACGATATAAAGCTAACGGTCACTAAATGGAGCGAATGCAGGCGAAAACCAAATAAACCGAACAGCATCGCCTCGGCGCGTGAAGGTTAATCCTGCAACGCTCGACGAAACCCTCGAGCAGACCATACGCAGCTTTGCGCGTCAAGGCGTGCAGGGTACCGCAGCGAACGGCGAAGCCCTCGAGCGAACACGCTCAACTTCCCGTCGACAAGGCCCGCGGAAGCTGGGCCTTCGGCTCTTTGTCCACGTTACCACTTAGCGGCAGCAATTGCGATTGCCGTTCGTCGGCAAGTGAATTCACTGCCGCTTCGCGCACCTCCAAGCATTTCTGCGCGATGCCTTTACTCCCCTTCGCCAAGCTCGCCCACGTTGAACTCGTAGTCTTTGTACGGCAGCACGGCATTCAGGATGATGCCGGCAAGCGAGCCGATGGCCAGGCCCGACAGCGATATGGTCACGCCTGCAACGTCGAACGTCACCGCACCGGCAGTGCTGTACGCAATGCCGATGGAAAGCACCAGCACAATGGCCGCCACCAGCACGTTGCGGCTTTTCTGGAAATCGACGTGGTTCTCCACCAGGTTGCGCACGCCCACGGCGCTGATCATGCCGTACAGCACCAGCGACACGCCGCCGATGACGCTGGCGGGCATAGCGCCGATGACGGCCGCGAACTTCGGACAGAACGACAGCGCAATGGCGCAGCACGCGGCAATGCGCACGACGCGCGGATCGAACACGCGGGTCAGCGCCAGCACGCCGGTGTTCTCACCGTACGTGGTGTTCGCGGGCGCGCCGAACAGGCTGGCCAGGATGGTGGCCAGGCCGTCGCCGAGCAGCGTGCGGTGCAAGCCGGGGTTCGCGATGAAGTTGCGCTCGCACGTGGAGCTGATAGCGGAGATGTCTCCGATGTGCTCGATCATGGTGGCGAACGCCAACGGCATGATGGTGATGATGGCAGTGATGGCAAGGCCAGCGTCGAAGTGTTCGCCGAACAGCGAGAACACGGTGTTGTCCCAGGTAAACGGCAAGCCGATCCATGCAGCTTGCGCCACGCCGGAGAAGTCGACTTCGCCAAGCGCCGCCGCTGCCACGTAGCTGACCACCACACCGATAAGGATGGGCACGATCTTCACCATGCCGCGTCCCCAGATATTGCACACGATAATGGCCGCGATGGCGATGATGGCCACCAGCCAGTTCGTCGAGCAATTCGCAATGGCAGAGCTGGCCAGAATCAACCCAATGCAGATGACGATGGGGCCGGTGACTACCGGCGGGAAGAAGCGCATGACGCGCGCGGGTCCGAACAGGCGAAACAGCGCGGAAAGCACCAGGTACAGCAAGCCGGCGCACGCAACGCCCAGACACGCGTAGGGAAGCAGGTCTGCCTCGCCGTTCGGCGCGATGGCCGCGTATCCGGCGATGAACGCGAACGACGAGCCCAGAAACGCCGGCACCTTCCCCTTCGCCAGGAAGTGGAACAGCAGCGTGCCCAGTCCGGCGAACAGCAGCGTGTCGCTGACCGACAGGCCCGTGAGCACAGGCACCAAGATGGTGGCGCCGAACATGGCGAACATGTGTTGGATGCCCAGCACGAACATGCGCGGGCGGCCAAGTGTGGTGGCGTCGTAGACGGCGGGCGGGGTTTCGGGGGCGGTGCGGGAAGGCGCGTTTTCGCTCATGAGAGACCTTTCGGTGTGGGTGCAAACGTTTGCATTGTAGGGGAGCGCACACGACCCGCCCGCACGAAATCGGCTGGCGGGCGCAGCTGTGGCAGGAAACGCAGCACGGCTCTCTCTTTGGATGCCCGCTTGCCCCGATAACCAGCTTTTTCGCTATTTTCACTAAGTATGATTGATCGCTGCTAAAGATTTCGGTTGTTACGTCTGCATGGCAATACTTTGCCGCTAAGCAACTGCAAGATATACTGGTGCCAGCTTGAAACAGCGGTTAACGGAGGAGGTGAGGCGCATGTCTGGAAAACGCAAGAAGAGGACCGCCCGACCGGCGAAGACGGGTGCGGTGTGGCGGCAGTCGGCCGACGAGGCAACATTGGCGCAAAACCCGCGCTATAACGGGTTTGCGTGCGGCCACGGCGCGCACGGCGACCGTAAGTTCAACCGCGCAAAAGCGAGCCGCGCATGGAAAGCGCAGCTCAGACAAGAAGGAGCCTCTCGGGGCTCCTTCCCTTTTTACGTGGCTTGCCGCTTAGGCGCTCAAGATATTTGCTCATCGCGCGCTTCGTCCATCGCCTCAGAAAGCGCTTGCAAAAATGCCAGCGCACTTTCGCGCTTCGGCCCTTTGCGGACAAGCGCAGCAAGCCTAAGAGTTAACGCTTGCCCATCAACAGGAACGCGCACGCAGCCGCTCGGTTGGTTGCGTTTTGCCTCATCGTAAAGCTGAGGCAGCAAAAACACGTTCCCTTTGGGGTCAAGGTCAAGATAGTCATAGGGTGTTGAAGCCGGAAACAGCGTAGTGGCGTAATGAACCCCGGCGTCATCAAGCTGATTCTTGATTTGCAGCCACGTGGGCGTAAGGCGGGGACCAACCAGCTGAATGAGATTTTGCCCCTCGAAATCGCGAAGCTCCAAAACCTTTTTGTGCGCAAGCGGGCTGCTTTCAGACACCAGCGCATCAAGACGCGTCCGGCCCACCTCGTAAAACTCGATCGAAGCATCTGCATGTAACGCGCGAAAAACGCTTTCAGCCACATAGAACACAGCGCAATCGGAGTCGCCTGATTCCAAAAGGGAAACTTGTTCTTCAGGGAAGAAGCTTTTCGATGGGAGCAAGTGCGGGATATTTCCCGTAGCAACTTTGAATTTTGTGATGACCCGAGACACGAGCGGGTAATCCTCAGGGTTGTCAAGCGTGCCGCTAATATGCAGCGTTGAAGCATTTTGATTGTGTTTGACCAGTTCAAGCGTTTGCTCGTACGCATCCCATACTTTTTGCGCACCCTCGAGCAGCACAACGCCTTTATTGGTAAGCGAAACGCTTGTCCTATCGCGATTGAACAGGCGAACGCCATAATGGTTCTCAAGCGTTGCAATGTGCTTGCTTAGCGTCGAAGGAGTTGTAAACAGGGCCTTTGCCGCGGAACGAAAATTGAGTTCTTCCGAAAGCACGATGAAATCGTGCAGCAATTCGATTTGCATGTATCCCCCTGTGAAATCCCCTTCAATTATTCATTATACTACGTTCGAAGAGAGTTTCCGCAGATAAGAGACCGAAAATGAATCTAGCACCCAGATGAGCCGATCCGCTTTCGACCTAAACACATGATTGCCCAGTTCACGTGAGATGGTTTCCGTTTCGGAATCAGTCGAGCACAAATCGACACAGTTCACGCAATTCAACACAGCATCCCATTTCGAAATACACAGAGCGAAAAATGCAGCAAGAGCCTCCGCTGTCGCTCAATAGGATAAAAGCGCCCGACCCGAGGACTCGGGCTCATTCGACGAGCAAAAAGGAGGAGAAATGGGAAGGAGAACCTTAACGCGCAGGTCGTTCGCGAAGCTGTCCGCCATCACGGCGGTTGCAGCCGGTATCACCTCAGCTGCACCCGTGGGGCTGGCACAAGCTGAATCGGCAAGCGATTCCACGAACGTGAAGCGCATCCGCACCTGCTGTCGAGGTTGCGGCAAGATGGAGTGCGGCGTGTGGGTAACCGTGGAAAACGGACGCGCCGTAAAAGTCGAAGGCGACACAAGCTGCTTCACTTCCGGCGGCAACAGCTGCGCGAAATCGCAGGCGTCCATTCAGGCGGCATACCATCCCGATCGCGTGCTGTACCCGCTTAAGCGCACGAACCCCAAAGACGCTGACGATCCTGGCTGGCAACGCATCACCTGGGATGAGGCGTATGCCACCATGGCAACGAAGTTCCAGGAAGTCATGGATCGTTTCGGCGGCCCGTCCATCATGATGATGTCGGGCACGAGCCGTTGCTGGTGCATGGCGTCTTACGGTGTATTCCGTCTGCTGTTCGGCAGCCCGAATAGCGTTCACCCTTATCAGGTATGCAAGGGCCCGCGCCATTTCGCGACGCTGCTTCAGGGCGCGTACGCATTCAGCTGGCAGGCAACCACCGACCAGCCTGAAGTCATGGTCCGCTGGGGCGGCTCGACCGAGCTGTCGAACTACGACGACTCGTGCCGCATGACCGTTGATACCGCTATGCACTCGCAAGCGTTCATTACCGTCGACCCGCGTCAAACGAACCTGGGCAAAGAATCCGACATTTGGCAGCCACTGTATCCGCAGACCGACGCCGCGTTGGCGCTTTCTTGGATCGATGTCATCATTCGCGAAAAGCTGTATGACGAACTGTTTGTGAAGAAGTGGACCGATGCGCCTTTCCTGGTTTGCGAAGACATGCAGCCCTCCAACGGCCCTATCGGCGCGAAATTCCAGGCTGGCACGTTCGTCACGAAGACGCGGTTGCTGAAGGAAAGCGACCTGAAAGAAGACGGCAGCCAGTTCCGCATGATGTGCTGGGACACCATCGAGAACCGCCTGACCTATTTCGACGCGCAAACGCAGGAGTGGGAAGGCGAAACCTGGAGCATGGAGCGCTCGCTGGTCAAGGGTAAAGAAGCGCAGCAGAACAATTTGTTCCCCGGCGTGGCGCAAGGCTGGGTACCTGACCAAACCGGTTTCGGCACCGATGACGGCTTCGAGCGCGTTATTGACCCGGCACTTGAGGGCACGTACGAAGTCACGTTGAAAGACGGAACGAAACACCAGGTCAAACCAGTGTGGGAGCACTTCAAGGCGCGTGCTGCCGAATACACCCCCAAAGTCGCCGAGAAAATCACACATGTTCCGGCGGCCGATATCGAGCGAGCGGCGCGCACGTACGCAACGCGCTTGCGTCCCGAAACCGGCTACGGCAACGGCGGCATCGGCTACATGCTGGCCATCGAGCACGGCTGCAACGCCATTCAGAACAGTCGCGCGCTCGATGCGCTTGTGGGCATCACGGGAAACTGGGATACGCCCGCGGGCAATCGCGGCGGCACCACCAGCTTCCTTACACCGCAGATGGTCAACTTTGCCGGAAACGTCACCATGGGCGGCGGGACCCCGCCAGATGAAGAAACGCTTGCGAAGCTTGCAGGCGCCGATGAGTTCCCGTTGCTTAATTGGTGGCAGTACTGGGCTGACGCCAACGCGGTATACGAGCAGATTCAGACGGGCGACCCCTACCCCATCGTGGCGGGCATCGCGCAGTCAGGCGACTTTATGAACATGGCGAATTCGCTGTACAACTGGGAGTCGTTCAAGCATCTTGACTTCTTCGTGACCGTTGATTTCTGGCATACGCCGCTGTCTGACCGATCCGACTTGTTGTTGCCCTGCGCCCACTGGATCGAAGCGAACGCAACGCGTCCGTCCCAGGGTTCTTCGGGCGGCCTTGGCCTCAATGTGCAGTGCGTCGAACGTCCGGGCGAAGTGAAGTACGACCTGGATTTCGATATCGAACTGTATAAGGCCATGGGCGTGCCGTTCTCCGACGACCCCGACAATCCCTGGCCTACCGAGGAACAGTACTGCGACTGGTACGTGCGGGCAACGGGCATGACATGGAAGGAGTTCGCCGCCGAATTCCAAGAACACGGCTGGTGGGATTGCAAGGCTATGCCGCCCGAATGGAAGTCCACCTGGGGCTTTTATCGTCGCTATCAGTTGGCCATGCTGCGCCCGGACGGCAAACCCGGCATGCAAACGCCCACGGGCAAGCTGGAACTGTGGTCAACGGTCATGGAAACGTTCTACCCCGAGGAAAGCGACATTTTGCCCGATTACCGCGAGGCACCGCTTTCCCGCACCGAGCGTCCCGACTTGGAAAGCGAATATCCGCTCATATGCAATACGGGTCGACGTATTCCGGTGTACTTCCACAGCGAGCACCGTCAGCTGCCGTGGTGCCGCGAACAGTGGCCGACGCCGCGTATGGAAATCAACCCCGCAGATGCCGAGAGATACGGGATTGAGCAGGGCGACTGGGTATGGATCGAAAACGAGAATGGCAAGATTCGCCAGGTGGCCGATTTCTACGAGGGCATCGAGCCCGGTGTCATCAACTGCGAGCATCAGTGGTGGTACCCCGAGCTTAACCAATCCGGCCACGGATTCGAGCTTTCGGGCGTGAATTGCCTCGTCTCGCGCGATCTTCGCGATAGGCATTGCGCCGCATCGTATCTGCGCGGATACCCGGTGAAGATCTACAAGGCCACACCGGAGAACTCGCCGTTTGGCAACCCATGCCCGTGCGGCAACGACGGAACCGAGATTATCCACGATGCTTCCGACCCGCGTTTGAAAGAATGGGCGAAGCTTCACTACAAAGGGGGTGAATAGGAATGGCGCGGTATGCAATTGTCACCGATTTAAACCGGTGCGTCGGCTGCCTTGGCTGCACTGTGGCCTGCAAAGTGGTAAATGGCGTGCCAATCGGTAACTTCTGGAACAAGGTTCTGCGCATCGGCCCGTTTGCCAATGAAGAAGGGGCTACATTCCCCAACGTGTATACGTACTTTTTGCCGGTAGGGTGCCAACACTGTGCTGATCCCGAGTGCGTGAAGGTGTGCCCCACCGAGGCCAGCCACGTGCTGCCCGACGGCACCGTGCAGATCGACAAGTCGAAGTGCATCGGCTGCCAGTTCTGCGCGATGGCCTGTCCTTATGGCGTTCGCTATCTGAACGAGGAAGAGCGCGTGGTGGAGAAGTGCACGCTGTGCGAGCAGAAGACAAGCCAAGGCGAGTTGCCGCAGTGCGTGGCACAGTGCGGCGGGCGAGCACGCTACTTTGGCGACCTTGACAAAGGTTGGGATAGCTTCGTCGGCGCTGGCAAGGTGAACCACACAGGAGACGCCTCGTACGAAAGCGTTTCGACGGAGTTTTGCAAGCTTACCGATATCGCACGCCCCTTCACCGACAGCGACGTGCATCACCTTCCCGATACCGGCAACGAACCGTCGTTCTGCTACATCCTGCGCAACCACGAGTGGAAGGGCGGTGAGTAGCATGGAACTGCAATGGCCTTTGATCTTGTTCACCACGCTGACGGCTTGGGCGTGCGGCGTGTTCGGCGTGCAGGGCGTGCTGGCCTTGAAGGGCGCCGGGAAGAAGTCGCAGCAGCTGCTGGCGGTCTTGAGCTGCGTGCTGCTTGCGGTTGGCGGGATAGCGGTGTTCTTCCACCTGCAGCACTGGGAGCGCATCTTCAACGGCT
>ERZ1034915.1542-NODE-1542-length-12320-cov-10.909906_pt1 | contig 12320 bp, 8 predicted proteins | sample MGYA00520592_ERZ1034915 | MGnify/ENA primary metagenome ERZ1034915 (study PRJEB33766, sample SAMN09781787) | gut metagenome | biome: gut microbiome | host: Homo sapiens | place: Madagascar | study: EMG produced TPA metagenomics assembly of the PRJNA485056 data... | reverse complement strand
CGCTCCGAAGGTGCGAAACAGATAAACCACCCGCTATGCGGGTGCGCATCGAAGGTTATACCGTCATAACAAAAAAACTCCAAACGAGTTACAATATAGGTGTTCAAGCCAATTGTAAAGCGGAAGGAGTTAAGACTATGGCGCAAAAAGCTCACAGTTTATCACATACAAAATGGATGTGTAAGTACCACATTGTATTTACACCTAAGTATAGACGAAAAATAATCTATAATCAATATAGGAGTAGTCTGGGAGAGATTTTTCATAGACTATGCCAATATAAAGGCGTTGAAATAATAGAAGGCCACTTAATGCCAGATCATGTTCATATGCTAGTAAGTATACCACCACGAATGAGTGTAGCTAGTTTTATGGGATATTTGAAAGGTAAAAGTGCATTAATGATGTTTGATAAACACGCCAATTTAAAATATAAATTTGGGAACAGACATTTTTGGGCAGAAGGTTATTATGTAAGTACGGTAGGACTTAATGAAGCCACAATTAAGAAATATATCCAGGAACAAGAGAAGCATGATATCGCTTTGGATAAATTAAGCGTAAAAGAATATGAAAATCCCTTTAGGGATAACGGTAAGTAATGCGAATGCCTCTTTGAGAGGCTTGTGACGAGTCAAAAGCAATAAGGCTTGAACAAAGTGAAAGCCAGCGTCTTTAGGCGCTGGCTGGTATTATGGGCTTATAGCCCTTGGTCAAACCACCCGTTAGACGGGTGGTTATGATTGAGCTAGATAGGAATACTTGAGTAGAAAATAAAAAATCTTCAGAAAGTAGTGTTGATTGTTGGAGGTTATGATATAATTTACGCATATACACATCATTTTTGATTTAAAACTTTTTACGTTACAATTTAAGGAGGCAATGAATGAAAAAGAGTAAGGTATTTTTACTGGTAGCCGTAGGCCTGTTGTCTGTAGGTGTTTTAACGGCTTGCTCTTCATCAAGTAAGATGTCTGGAAAGACTTATAACTATGTTTACGGAGGTGATCCTGCAACCCTAGACTATCTTGCTACAAATAAGAAAAACATGACGACAGCTGTTAGTAATGGTGTTGATGGTTTGTTTGAAAATGATCAATACGGTAATTTAAAACCATCTGTAGCTGAAGATTGGTCTGTCTCTCAAGATGGCTTAACATATACTTACAAGATTCGTAAGGGGCTCAAATGGTACACTTCAGACGGCGAAGAATATGCAGATGTGACTGCTAAGGACTTTGTAACAGGACTTAAACATGCCGCAGATACAAAGTCTGAAGCTATCTATTTGCTACAAAACTCAGTTAAAGGTCTAAATGACTACCTTTCTGGAGCTAACAAAGATTTTTCAGCTGTAGGTATCAAAGCGGTTGATGATCACACCTTGCAATATACACTTAGCCAACCAATGCCTTACTGGAATTCAAAATTGACTTACTCTGTCACTTGGCCTGTTAACGCAGAATTTTTGAAATCTAAAGGAAAAGATTTTGGTAAGTCAACGGATCCAACGTCTATTCTTTATAACGGACCATACCTTCTTAAAGCTTTGACAACTAAATCATCTATTGAGTTCACCAAGAATGAAAATTATTGGGATAAGGATAATGTCTACTTTGACAATATCAAATTAACTTATGATGATGGATCAGATCAAGAGTCTTTGGAACGTAAGTTCACTGATGGTGTCTATACATTAGCTCGCCTCTTCCCTACTAGCTCAAATTATTCTAAGGTTTCTAAAAAGTATAAAGATAATATCTATACTACCCAACCAGCAGCATCAGTAGAGGGGGTTGGTATTAATATTGATCGCCAAACTTACAATAATACCTCTAAAGAAAATGACCAACAGAAATCATCAACTAAAGCAGCACTTCTTAATAAGGATTTCCGTCAATCATTAGGATTTGCCATTGATCGTACAAATTATGCGGCTCAGTTGAATGGTAAAGAAAGTGCTAATACAGCTGTTCGTAATATCTTTGTTAAACCAGACTTTGTTCAGGCAGATGGTAAAGATTTCGGAACAATGGTAATGGATCAACTTCCAGCTTATGGTGATGAGTGGTCTGGTGTGAATCTTGCAGATAGTCAGGATGGTCTTTACAATCCAGAAAAAGCTAAAGCTGAGTTCGCGAAAGCTAAGGAAGCTCTTCAAGCAGAAGGAGTTCAGTTCCCGATTCATTTGGACGTTCCAGTAAACCAAACAAGTAAAATTTTTGTGAATCAAGTGCAATCTCTCAAACAGTCTATTGAAGCTACACTTGGAAAAGAGAATGTTGTAATTGATATCCATCAATTGTCAGCTGACGATTTCTACAATATTACTTACTATGCTTCGAATGCAGCAGCAGAGGATTGGGACTTGTCAGTTGGTGTTGCTTGGGAGCCTGATTACCTCGATCCATCTACATATCTTGATGTTTTGAAAACGACTAGTAGCGAAAACACCAAGTCCTTTATGGGTTACGACAATCCAAATAGTCAAGCTGTGGAAAAAGTAGGTCTTAAAGAATATGACCAATTAGTTGAAGATGCTTCTAAGGAAACTACAGATTTGACACTTCGTTATGAAAAATATGCTAAAGCTCAAGCATGGTTGACAGATAGTGCCCTCTATCTTCCAACTACCGCTTACAGTGGTGCGGCAACGGTAGTTTCTCGCATCCAGCCATTCTCAGGAGCTTACGCTCAAGCTGGTGATAAAGGCTCTACTTACTACTTCAAGTATATTAAATCTCAAGATGATATTGTAACTAAGAAGCAATATGATTCAGCTTATAAAGATTGGCTTAAAGAGAAAGCAAAATCTAATGACAAAGCTCAAAAAGATCTTGCAAAACACGTTAAGTAAACTATCGAAAACGTCTACCTTTAGGTAGTCGTTTTTTTGACAAAATTCCTCGAACCACCTTTAGATTGTGTTATAATAAAAAGGATTGGTACTTATAAGCTTATGCTTAAGCTTGGGGAGAGCCTTCAAGCTAACCAGGTATCCAAAGACTGAAGAATGAAACATAAAAAGGAGATTTATCTTGGCTAAAGATATCCGCGTTCGTTACGCACCAAGTCCAACAGGGCTTCTACACATTGGTAATGCTCGTACAGCATTGTTTAACTACCTTTATGCACGTCATCATGGTGGCACATTTATTATCCGTATTGAAGATACTGACCGTAAACGTCACGTTGAAGACGGTGAGCGTTCACAGCTTGATAACTTGCGTTGGTTGGGAATTGACTGGGATGAAAGTCCTGAAACACACGAAAATTACCGTCAATCAGAGCGTTTGCCACTTTACCAAAAATATATTGATCAACTTTTGGCAGAAGGTAAGGCTTACAAGTCATATGTAACTGAAGAAGAGTTGGCTGCAGAACGTGAACGTCAAGAAGCAGCAGGTGAAACACCTCGTTATATTAACGAGTTCCTTGGTATGACTGAAGAAGAAAAAGCTGCCTACATCGCAGAACGTGAAGCGGCTGGCATTATTCCTACAGTTCGTTTGGCTGTTAATGAGTCAGGAATCTACAAATGGCATGATATCGTTAAAGGAGATATCGAATTTGAAGGTGGCAATATCGGTGGTGATTGGGTTATCCAGAAGAAGGATGGTTACCCAACTTACAACTTTGCGGTTGTTGTTGATGACCACGATATGCAAATTTCACACGTTATCCGTGGAGATGACCACATTGCCAATACACCAAAACAGCTTATGGTTTATGAGGCTCTTGGTTGGGAAGCACCTGAGTTTGGACACATGACCCTTATCATCAATTCTGAAACTGGTAAGAAGTTGTCTAAACGTGATACTAATACCCTTCAATTTATCGAAGATTACCGTAAAAAAGGTTACCTTCCAGAAGCGGTCTTCAACTTTATTGCTCTTCTAGGTTGGAACCCTGGTGGCGAGGACGAAATCTTCTCTCGCGAAGAACTTATCAAACTTTTTGATGAGAACCGTCTAAGCAAGTCTCCAGCGGCCTTTGACCAGAAGAAACTGGATTGGATGAGTAATGACTACATCAAGAATGCTGATTTCGATAAGGTCTTTGCTCTTTGCAAACCTTTCTTGGAAGAAGCTGGTCGTTTGACAGATAAAGCTGAAAAATTAGTGGAACTCTACAAACCACAAATGACAGCTGCAGAAGAAATTGTACCTCTCACAGATCTCTTCTTTGAAGATTTCCCAGAATTGACAGAGGCTGAAAAAGAAGTTATGGCTGGTGAAACAGTACCAACAGTACTTAAGGCCTTTAAAGCTAAACTCGAATATATGTCAGATAGCGAGTTTGTTACAGAAAATATTTTCCCACAAATTAAGGCTGTTCAAAAAGAAACAGGAATTAAAGGGAAAAACCTCTTCATGCCAATTCGTATCGCTGTTTCAGGAGAGATGCACGGCCCAGAATTACCAGAGACTATCTTTTTACTTGGTCGTGAAAAATCTATTAAACATATTGATCAAGTTCTTGCAACACTATAAAAAACTAACCCAACATTTGTTGGGTTTTCGAATATGCATAAACAATATGTCAGCAATTATATGATTTTAGTTAAGAGTGTTTTTAAAATGATGATATAACGTAGTCATATCATCATTTTAAAAACTTTAAATTAGTTTTATAATAGATTTGTAATAAAAAGTAGGGAGAAATGAAGATTTGGTATTTCTACTACGTCATTGACGTGTATCCATAAATTGAGGTTATCAGTCAGTTAAAGAGCTTGAGGGTATCTAGGCTCTTTTTTATGTTTTGAAAATAAATTTACATGTGACATGGTCTGACTGTCAGCTGAATAGTTGATGGTTCTTAACTAGGAAAAAATAGATTTATCTTACAATAAAGTAGGTTGATTTTTGAAAGGAAAAGCGGGAGTCTAGAGATGATCGTTTTGTTTACGGTTCTACGTCTATTGGCTCTTTTAATGTTAGTCGTGATCTGTTTGTGTGGTTACTTACAGTTTACACCAATGAAAGGCTATGAGTTTTTTGTTGCACTATATTTTGCAATTTATCGGTCTAAAAAAGTATATGATTATCTTAATAAGTAACTAATTTCTGTAAAAATACTAAATAGATGGCTTTTAGTGATGAAATTTATAAAAAATAGACTAAGAAATTGCAGTTCAGGATAAAAAACGACATTCATTCTATCTAAAATTGCTGTTGTGTTCTCTACCGATGATGCTGTTGTTCAAAAGGTCTGTACTTTGTACAGGCCTTTTGGCATTTTAGAAGATAAATAGTTAAAGATGCTTTTGAATCTATTTAAACAGTTTCAAGGATGTTATTTATTTTCAATCTGATATTGCATAAAATTGAATAAAAATTAAGGATTAAGCACTTTCTAGGTCACAAGAATAAATAAAAACAAATAAAAACGAAATAAATATAAAAAAATAGCAAAAAAGTGTTGACAGGTGAATAAATATGCAATATAATTAATCTCGTAAGGTTGATAGAGATAGCAACCACAAGAAAATATAAGAAAAGAGAAAAATATTATGTCAAAAGAGAAAGTTATTCTTGCCTATTCGGGAGGTCTTGATACCTCAGTCGCTATTACATGGCTTAAAAAAGATTACGATGTTATCGCCGTTTGTATGGATGTCGGTGAAGGTAAAGATCTTGAGTTTATCCATGACAAAGCTTTGACAGTTGGAGCTGTCGAGTCATACGTGCTTGATGTTAAAGATGAGTTTGCTGAAGATTATGTGCTTCCAGCACTTCAAGCTCACGCTTACTATGAACAAAAATATCCTTTAGTTTCAGCCCTTAGCCGTCCAATTATTTCTAAAAAATTAGTTGAAATTGCTCATAAAACAGGTGCAACAACTATCGCTCACGGTTGTACTGGTAAAGGTAATGACCAAGTTCGTTTTGAAGTTGCCATCGCTGCCCTAGATCCAGATCTTAAAGTAGTAGCACCAGTGCGTGAGTGGAAATGGTCTCGTGAGGAAGAAATTGAGTATGCTAAGGCTAATGGTGTTCCAGTTCCAGCAGACCTTGATAATCCTTACTCAGTCGACCAAAACCTTTGGGGACGTGCCAATGAGTGTGGTGTTCTTGAAAATCCTTGGAATCAAGCTCCAGAAGAGGCTTTTGGGATTACCAATTCACCAGAGTCTGCGCCAGATGAAGCTGAATATGTCGATGTTACTTTCAAAGAAGGGAAGCCAGTTGCTCTTAACGGTAAGGAAATGAAATTGGCTGACCTTATTCAAGAAATGAATGTTATCGCTGGTAAGCATGGTGTCGGACGTATCGACCATGTTGAGAACCGTCTTGTAGGTATCAAATCTCGTGAAATTTATGAATGTCCAGGAGCTATTGCCCTTTTGACAGCTCATAAAGAAATTGAGGACTTAACTTTGGTACGTGAAGTTTCTCATTTTAAACCAATTCTTGAAAATGAATTGTCAAACCTTATCTACAATGCCTTGTGGTTTAGCCCAGCAACACAAGCTATCATTGCTTATATTAAGGAAACACAAAAAGTTGTTAATGGTATCGCTAAAGTTAAGCTTTACAAAGGGCATGCTCAAGTAGTAGCACGTCAATCAGCTAATTCATTGTATGATGAAAACTTAGCTACTTACACATCAGCTGACAGCTTTGATCAGGATGCTGCGATTGGATTTATCAAGCTTTGGGGTCTTCCAACTCAGGTTAATTCACAAGTTAACCATCCATTTGACAATTAATGACAGATTTCATAAGAAAAGTAGGCTATTAGAAGAATAACGCTTCTTATCAGATAAAAGTGTCCAGAGAGCCACATCTGATACTCTTTTCTTATAACTTATATTATTATCGTTAAGGCGTTCTGAGAGGCGTCACGAGCCTAAATAAACTACGACAGAGATCGGGTTTTAGGAAAACAAGTGTCCAGAGAGACAAATTAAGCTAGACAAATACTATCTAGCTTTTTTCATTTAAATTATTGTGACCAAAGAGGTCGTTGCTTGTTATAAGTATTAAGAAAGGATGGAAGATTATCCCAGTGTGGGGCAATCTTCAAAATAAAACTATGGCAGAAAATCATAAACTATGGGGCGGTCGGTTCGAAGCTAGTCTTGAAAAATGGGTAGAAGAATTTGGTGCTTCAATCTCATTTGACCAAAAGATGGCAGAGTTTGATTTGAAAGGATCTATTGCCCATGTAACCATGCTGGGTGAGACAGGAATTATTACCAAGGAGGAGTCTTTACAAATTAAACAAGGCTTGGAAGAGCTTCTGGAGGAATATAAGGCTGGTAAGCTAGAATTCGATGTTTCTAACGAAGATATTCATATGAATATGGAAAGTCTTTTAACGGCTAAAATTGGACCTGTGGCAGGAAAGCTTCATACAGCGCGTTCACGTAACGACCAAGTAGCGACAGATATGCACTTATATCTGAAAGCTAAATTAGTGGAAGTTATTGAGAAACTTGATAATTTACGTAATACCTTGGTAAGTCTAGCAGACAAACATACCTACACAATTATGCCAGGGTACACCCACTTACAGCATGCTCAGCCGATTTCTTTTGGTCACCACTTGATGGCTTACTACAACATGTTCACACGTGATTCTGAACGTTTTGAATTTAATATCAAGCATACCGATATTTCCCCACTTGGTGCTGCCGCTCTAGCAGGGACAACTTTCCCTATTGATCGTAATATGACATCTGACTTAATGGGCTTTGCAAAACCATATAGCAATTCCTTGGATGCTGTTTCCGACCGTGACTTCATTCTCGAATTCTTGTCAAACTCAAGTATTCTCATGATGCATATGACACGTATTTGTGAGGAAATCATTAACTGGTGTTCTAACGAGTTTAAGTTTGTAACTCTATCTGATACTTTTTCAACAGGCTCGTCCATTATGCCTCAAAAGAAAAACCCAGATATGGCAGAACTAATTCGTGGGAAATCAGGTCGTGTTTATGGTAATCTGATTGGACTGTTGACTGTGATGAAATCACTACCTTTGGCTTATAATAAAGACCTACAAGAAGATAAAGAAGGTATGTTTGATACGGTAGAAACGATTACTGTCGCTATTGACATCATCGCAGGTATGCTCAACACTATGACTGTTAACGATAAACATATGGCAGAGTCAACAGAGAAAGATTTTTCAAATGCTACAGAGTTGGCTGATTATCTTGCGGCTAAAGGCCTTCCATTCCGTGAAGCACATGAGATTGTTGGAAAGCTTGTTCTTGAGTGTACCAAAGCTGGTTATTACCTTCAGGATGTTCCTCTCGAACGTTATCAAGAAGTTTCAGATTTAATTGAAGAGGACATCTATGAGACACTCAAATCTCATATAGCTGTTGAACGTCGTCATTCCCTTGGTGGAACTGGTTTTGACCAGGTTAAATGGCAAATCAAAGCAGCTCAAAAAGCTCTAAAAAAATAAGTCTCTAAGGCCCTAACCATAAGGTTTTGGGCTTTTTTGCTATTTATGATATAATGGTACTAATTTTGAGTTTGGAGTCGCATTTTGAAAAAATCTTATCGCGTTAAGAAAGAGAAAGACTTTAAAGCATTATTTGATGCAGGACACAGTGTTGCTAATCGAAAATTTGTAGTCTACTGTCTGGATCGTAATCTACCTCATTTTAGAGTAGGTTTATCAGTTAGTAAGCGTCTTGGTAATGCGGTTACTCGGAATCGGGTAAAACGTCGTCTACGACATGCACTGATGGACATGTCATCTCAGTTAGAACATCAAGATTTTGTCGTTATTGCTCGTAAAGGTGTTGAAGACCTAAGTTATCAAGACATTTATAGCAATCTCGTTCATGTCTTAAAAATAGCAAAGTTATATAAGGACTAGTAGATTATTTTGCTTCTTTACATTGTAGGATAAACTAAAATCACTCCTGATTTTTGAGATACTCTTAATGAATGGAAGCGAAGCAGTTCTTTATCGTATTAAAAAGGAGTTTTTAGTGAAGAAAAAACTTAATATATCTGTTTTAGGTGCAGGAGCTCTCTTGCTTTTGTCCGCGTGTGGACGAAGTGATGTTACAAGTCACTCTACAGGCCTTTGGGAACGTCTTATTTTAATGTTTGGGAAGGCTATTCAAGGGCTTTCATTTGGTGGTTCTATTGGATTAGGTATTATTATTTTCACGATTTTAATTCGTGCGGTAATGATTCCTCTTTATAATCGCCAAATTAAGTCAAGCCGTGAACTACAAGAGTTGCAACCAGAGTTACGTCGTTTGCAGAGTGAGTATCCTGGACGCGAGAATCGTGAAGCTCTTGCTTATGCACAACAAGATCTTTATAAAGAGCATGGTGTAAATCCTTACGCAAGCTTTGTTCCTCTCTTGATTCAATTTCCTATTTTGATGGCTCTTTATGGAGCACTCACACGAGTACCAGAATTGCGAGAAGGAACATTCCTCTGGGTTGATCTAGGTCAGAAAGACCCTTATTTTATTCTTCCGATTTTGGCGGCTGCTTTCACTTTCCTTTCAACTTGGTTGCCAAATAAGGCGGCTAAAGATCGTAGTGCAATGCTTCTTGTTATGAATATCATGCTTCCAATCTTTATTTTCTGGTTTGGAACTCAGATTTCTTCAGGGGTAGCACTTTACTGGGCAGTTTCAAACGCCTTCCAAGTTGTTCAGATTTTAGTTTTTAATAATCCGTTTAAAATCATTGAAGAACGTAATCGTTTGGAAGCAGAAGAAAAAGAACGTAAAGCTAAGATTCGTCGTGCGAAGAAAAAGGCGCATAAACGTAAATAAGGAGGCTTTTTATGGTAGTCTATTCTGGACAAACAGTTGAACAAGCTATAGAGAAAGGTTTGAAAGATCTTAATCTACCGCGTATGAAGGCTCATATTAAGGTAATTTCTCGTGAGAAGAAAGGTTTTTTAGGGTTTGGAAGGAAACCTGCCCAAGTTAGCGTTGAACCGATAAATGAAGGAATAGTTCACAAAGCAGATTGCGATGTCATTAAAGTGGCTCCCGATGCTGTAAAACAGCCGGATGATTTTGTTACAATTTCCAAAGAAGAAACTATTGCTTTCAAGAAAGTGACAAAGCTTGTTACGGGTTCAGATAATAAGGAAGAGGCACAGGAAATCTTAACGCAACCAGTGGCTACTGAGACCTTTGGGAAAGAGTTACCTGATAAAATGCAGGAGCAACCAAAGACGAGAATCATTCCTTTATCTGTTAAGCGCGAGTCATCAGAAAAGGATGCTACAGAACCTAAGGTTACTTCTCTTGCGCCCAAACTAGAACCTGTTGCTCAACTTCAGACTGTAGAAACTTCAGAATCAGAAGATGATTTTAGCTCTTTCGTGGCATCTGAGTTTAGTTCAGATGAATCTTCTGAAAGCAATTTAGAAGATGTTCAAGCAGCTTCAGATGACGTTTTATCTTATCTTGAAAAAATCATCTATGAAATGGATGTTGATGCTAGTCTGGAGGTTAGTCACAATCGTCGTAATATCATTATACAGATTGAGACAGACCAGCCAGGACGTGTTATTGGCTATCACGGTAAGGTTCTTAAGTCTTTACAACTTTTAGCGCAAAATTATTTGCACGACCGTCATTCTAAACGCTCTAGTGTTGTTCTTAATGTTCGTGATTATTTGGAGCAACGTACAGAGACTCTGATTGATTTAGCAGAAAAAATAGCAGCCAAAGTAAAAGAAACAGGGAGAGAGTATGTGATGGATCCAATGACCAACAGCGAACGTAAAATCATTCATAAGTCTCTCTCTCAAATTGAAGGTGTAGAAAGTCACTCAGAAGGTGATGATCCTAATCGTTATGTTGTGGTGACAAAAGTATAATTAGAATAGAGTTTATTGCTTACAAGAACTAGTCTTATGGCACTGAACCCCAATAATGGGACAAGCAAAAAACCTCTTATGCGACCAGTTTTCTGTACTCTACAGGAGACTGGTCATTTAATTTTTGTTGAATTCTAGTTTCATTATAAAATATGATGTCATTTTTAACAATATCTATTATACTATCTTTAATTGAGTTTCTTCACTTATGAAGATAGAAGGTTTCAGACTTGAGAACAGAATGGAACCATTCGATACAGGCATTATCTGCTGGTGTTTCTTTTCGGGACATGGAGCGGTTGATGCCTTTTTCTATACAAGCTTGATAGTAGGCTTTTGAGGTGTAGACAGATCCCTGATCGCTGTGTAAAAGTACCCCTTGAGGTAGCTCAAGTTGATTAAGTGTGTCGAGCACAAAGTCCGTATCTTGGCACTCGGAGATGGTATAAGCTACTATTTCACGATTATAGAGATCCATGGTTGAAGATAGATAAAGTCTACAGTTTCCAAAGTAGAGGTAGGTGATGTCTGTGACAAGCTTCTCCATAGGCTTGTCTGCCTGAAAATCACGATCCAGCTTATTGACTGTTACATGGTAAGGTTTACCTAGATTTGGTACTTTTCTTGGGACATGTTCGACAGAGCCATCCATTCTCCTTCGTGATACGATAAACTTTTTTCTGATTAACGATAGGACTATGAATTTTCTTGAGCAAGCGAGTGATGGTTCGATAGCCGTAAATAAAGTGATTTTCTATACAGAGTTGTTCGATTTTGTCTGCTATGTCGTCTCTTTTCTGAGAATTCTTACACTCCTGTTTCTAGTTTACCAGATTTCAACAGGAGTGTTTTCTTGTGTCTCATTTCATGGGTGCAGTGCCTATTTTAAGGCTAGTTTTTTTGACAATGAAAAGCAGTCTCTGTCTAACAAAGTAAAAACAGGGTCAAAATGAGACGTCATACTACCAAACTAAAGGAAAAGTTAATCACAACTGGAATCGGGAGAGATAAGAGCAAAAGGTATCGAACAACTATCTATACGAATTGGCGATAATTTTAACAAGAAGGCGATCCAGGAGAACGTGAGTACTATGACGTGGTTTAAAAGGTAGACTTGGTGATACGGTGGGGATCATTACTACACATAATACACCAAAGATTTTTTCCTTTTACGCAAGACTACACCAAAGTTTTAAAATATCAAATCCTAAAAAACTTGTGGCATTAAACTAGTCAAAGGCACTTAGTTTGCGCGTGTTGAATATATGAGTGAGCAAAAGCGAAAAACAAATCTTAAAAAAATTGCAAAAATAGCTAAGGGGTGATATATACTAGATTTTTAAAACCCCTCTACTACGGTTATTAGTCTGTTCTTTTTATTAATGAATCTTCTAGTACTTCAAGATATGGTGAAAATAATCTCTAAGTATTTCTTGACAAGAGCATGCTATTACTATAAAATAATATGGTATGTTTAGTAACTGATCAAA
>ERZ1034915.1531-NODE-1531-length-12404-cov-4.299053_pt1 | contig 12404 bp, 7 predicted proteins | sample MGYA00520592_ERZ1034915 | MGnify/ENA primary metagenome ERZ1034915 (study PRJEB33766, sample SAMN09781787) | gut metagenome | biome: gut microbiome | host: Homo sapiens | place: Madagascar | study: EMG produced TPA metagenomics assembly of the PRJNA485056 data... | reverse complement strand
CAGCCGGCCGATCACGGACATCAAGCACATGATCGAAACGAGTGCGGAGCTATACGGAGACAACACGGCTTTTTATCAAAAGTATAAAGGTGATGAGACTTTTACAGCGATCTCCTACAGACAGATGATAGAAAAAGTCAACGGACTCGGTACGGCGTTGATCCATCACGGTCTGCAGGGGAAGCGCATTGCGGTGATAGGAGAAAACAGCAGTGAGTGGGCGATCTCTTATCTGGCGGTCATCTGCGGAACGGGGATCGTTGTCCCTCTGGACAAGGAACTTTCAAAGGAAGAATTGAAGCATCTTGTTCAGCGTGCGGAAGTTTCCTGCGTATTGTGCTCTTCCAAATACCGGAGCGTTTTCCAGGAGATCTCTGCGGAGTTGGATCAGTCTCTGATGCTGGTGGATTTTTTTGCTGAAAAGGAAACGGAAGGCGTTTTCTCGTTATCGGAACTGATCGATGAGGGAAAGGCGCTTCTGCAAAAGGGAGAGCGGCAGTTTGTGGAGGCAGAAATCGACAGCGATGCCATGAGTGTGATCCTGTTCACCTCCGGGACTACAGGAGCTTCCAAGGGCGTTATGCTGAATCATAAAAACCTGGCGGCGGATCTGATGGTGTCTCCGACGGTTCTGAAAGTAAATACGTGGGATATCTTCTTCTCAGTGCTGCCGCTGCACCATACGTACGAGTGTACATGCGGTTTCCTGATGCCGCTTTATAAAGGGGCGGCCATCGGGTATTGTCAGGGATTGAAATACATCGTGAAAAATCTGCAGGAGGTTCGTCCGACCATGTTTCTCGGCGTTCCTGCCATCTTCGAAAATCTGTATCGAACCATATGGAAGAATATTCGTAAGCAGGGCAAGGAAAAACTGGTGAAGCGGATGATCGGGCTCAACCGGATGACGAAGAAAATCGGTCTGGATCTGAGCGGGAAATTGTTCCGTCAGATCACCTCTGTGTTTGGCGGAAGACTCCGCCTGATGATCTGCGGCGGTGCGGCCATCAACCCGCAGGTGCTTAACGGGATCGGTGATTTCGGTATTCTGGCGCTGCAGGGGTATGGTTTGACGGAGTGTTCTCCAATGGGAGCACTCAATCCGGACACTGCACCAAACCCGTCATCCATTGGTGTGTGCTTCCCGGGATTTGAGCTGAAGACGGTGGATCTGAACGAGGAAGGCATAGGAGAGATCTGCATTCGCGGCGACAACGTGATGATGGGGTATTACCAGATGCCGGAAGAAACAGCGGCTGTTATCGATGAAGATCAGTGGTTCCACACGGGAGACCTGGGATATATCGATGAAAATGGATATGCTTATATCACCGGAAGAAAAAAGAATGTTATCATTACGAAAAACGGCAAGAACGTTTATCCGGAGGAGCTGGAATATCAGCTTTCCCTGAGTCCATACATTGAGGAGTCATTTGTGTTCAGCAGCACACAGCCGGGCGAATCCGATATTTCCATCGTGGCGTCGATCCGGCCGGACATGGAACTGATCCGTGAAGAACTTCCGACAGAACCGACGGATCAGGACATCAAGACCATATTGTGGGAAGAAGTGGACAAGATCAACAAGACAGCGCCGCTCTACCGCAGAATCAAGAAGCTGATCCTGCGGAAGAAGGAGTTTATCAAGAATACGTCCAATAAATTGGTCAGATTTGCGGAAGAGAATAAGGTGGAGTAATAAAAAAGCGTGGGCAGAGATATTTTGCTCACGCTTCTATTATTGTTATAGATTCTTCAATGGGGACTACAGCAGCTCTTCGAAGCTTTCGATGTACCGATCGGAAAGCTCCTGGATCTCCGCTTTGTTCTGCTCTTCGTTTTTGTCGGCAACGGCAATGACGTAAAAATCGGCTTCCTTGGCACCGCGGATAGCCAGCAGCCCGTCTTCGACCACTATGGTTTCGCCCTTAGGTGTGCCCAGCTTTTTATGCGCATCCAGAAATACCTTCGGACTTTCTTTGTCGCCACCCGCTTCTTCACAGGTCATGATGAATGTGAAGTAGTCGCGGATTCCCAGGCGTACCAGGATCTCGTCTGCGATGGCTTTATCGGTAGATGTCGTTATGCACATGGCAACACCTTTCTGCTTGAATTTTTCCAGAAGGATCGGCACATATTGCTTGATGTCGGCGCTTTCCAGATAATCTTCCCGAAGGATCGTATTGAAGCCTTTCGCTATCTTGGACTCCGTCGTTGCGATCCGGTATTCGTCCTTTAAATAGCTGCAAAGTATCGGCAGGGTCATTGCCTTGGTTTTCTCCCGCAGATCCGGTTCTGGAGTCTTTCGCAGTGATGTGATGTATCGTGCGGCTACGCCTTCCCAGATTTCTGTTGTATCCAGAAGTGTTCCGTCTAAATCAAAAATTGCTCCGCTGATATTCATTCTTTATCGCCTCCCTGTGTATCATAAAATAAGACAAGCCTTATTCTCTTTAACAATACCATCGGAATCGCTGATTGTCAATATTTGAAAGCCTTGGAATCGTTGACAAACAGCCATTTTTACAGTATAATAATTCGATGCGACAATAGGTCGAAAAACGCATGGCGGGAAGCCTTGAAAGGAGAGTTACCAACATGGCAGAGATCATGAATGAAGAATTACTGTTAACCCAGGAAGGTTATGACAAAATAGTAAAGGAACACGAGGAGCTTGTCTCCGTAAAACGAGCAGAAGTTGCAGAACGTTTGAAGGAAGCGATTTCATACGGAGATATTTCTGAAAATGCAGAGTATGATTCTGCAAAAAATGAACAGGCTGAACTGGAAGAAAAGATCCATAAGCTGGAAACGATGATCCGTAAGGCCAAGATCGTACAGGAAGAAGACGTAAAGGGCGATGTAGTAAATGTTGGCTTGAAAGTAACCGTTAAGGATCTGGATACTGGTGAAAAAGAAACTTTTGCCATCGTAGGAGCAACGGAATCGGATCCGTTTAATGGTAAAATTTCCACAGATTCTTCTGTAGGTAAAACCCTGATCGGACATAAGCAGGGTGATAAGGTGGTTGTTGAAATACCGGATGGATTTATCAACTACGAAATTTTAGAAATTTACAAGTAAGAAGAAAGAGGTGTAGCAATTGCATTGGGCAGAAAAGATAGCAGATAGGATCATCAAGAAGAATCCGGACAAAGAAGAATATGTTTGTGCGGCAGGGATCAGCCCGTCGGGTTCGATCCATATTGGTAATTTCCGTGATATAGCCACCAGTCTGTTTGTGGCGAAGGCTATTGAAAAGCGGGGAAAGAAGGCGAGACTTCTCTTCTCGTGGGATGAGTTTGACAGGTTTCGTAAAGTGCCGGCTAACGTAAAAGCCATAGATCCGGAAAACAAGATGGAGCAGTATATTGGAAGACCGTATACATCTGTTCCGAATCCATTTGATACGGAACACGAAAATTATGCGAAATACTTCGAAGATGAATTCATGAAATCCATTAAGAAATTCGGTATCGAAATGGATTATCGCTATCAGACAGATATGTACACTTCCGGTGCATACCGTGATGATATCATCGAGGCGATCCAGAAGAGAAAAGAGATCTTTGACATTCTGGACAGCTTCCGGACTCAGGATGCTCAGGAAGGGGAACGTGATGCATATTTTCCGGTAAGTATTTTCTGTCCGGAATGCCATAAGGATATGACGAAGATCACATCCATTTCCGAGGATGGTACAGTGGCAGAATACGAATGCGAATGCGGACACAAGGGAACATTTGATTTTAAAAAGGACACCGGCTGCAAGCTGGCATGGAAAATCGACTGGCCGATGCGCTGGAGATATGAGGGTGTTGACTTCGAACCAGGCGGCAAGGATCATGCAAGTCCGGGCGGAAGCTATGAGACAAGCAGCGTGATCTCCAGAAAGATATTCCATCACGAACCGCCGATGTTCCAGGGATATGAATTTATCGGGATCAAAGGCTCCACAGGTAAAATGTCCGGTTCCTCCGGTCTGAACCTGACGCCGGAAACACTGCTGAAGATCTACGAGCCGGAGATCATACTCTGGCTGTATTCGAAGACAGATCCGAAGAAAGCCTTCGATTTCTGTTTCGATGACGGGATCCTTCGTCAGTACTTTGAGTTTGATAAAATGTATAATGATTATAAAGCTGGTAAAGCCAATGAACATAACCAGACTGTTATGGAGTTTTCTCTGATCGATGATAGAGAAATCAAGACAGTCCCGATGAGCCTGCTGGTACAGCTGGGATCCATCGTGGACTTCAACGTGCCGATGATGGAAACCGTATTTGAAAAGATCGGAACTCCGTACAAGTATGAAGACTTTGATACGCGTCTGGAGCGTGCAAAGTACTGGCTCTACCAGTGCGCTCCGGAATCCGCCAACAAGCTGCGGGGATGGAGAGATTTTGATCTGTACGAAACATTTACAGAGGAAGAAAAGAAAGAAATCGAGATCCTTTACAACTATATCAAGGCAGGTGAATATGACCTGGACTCTCTCAACACGAAACTGTATGATATCCCGAAGGAAGTATACGGTATGGATAGAGAGGATCTGAAGAAGCTGCAGGGTACATTCTTCAAGAATGTGTACAAGCTGCTGATCAGCAAGGAAAGAGGTCCGAGACTTTACCTCTTCCTCTATGCGATCGACAGAGAACGCTTCATGCACCTTCTGGATTTCAGCCATCCGGAAACGGAAGAAGAAATCGCTGCAAAGAAAGCTGCAGAGGAAGCTGAGAAAGAGCCGGAAATCGTCAAAGTTTACGGCGAACCTGATGAAGTAAAGCCGATCACAGAACCGGAGATCTCCATCGATCAGTTCTTCGAGATGGATCTGAGAGTCTGCAAAGTCCTTAAATGTCAGGAGATACGCAAGGCACACAGCAACTACAAGTTGACACTGTTCGATGGCATCAAGGAGCGCGTGATCGTATCCAGTATCAAGAATGATTATAAGCCGGAAGAACTTGTAGGAAAGAAGATCATTGTGGTAGCAAATCTGGCACCGGCCAGAATGACCGGCGTTATGAGTGAAGGAATGCTGCTGGCAGGAACGAATAATGCCTGCGGATGCCAGATCATTTTCGTAGATGATATCGTTCCAGAAGGAACCAGAATCTGTTAAGCAGAATCAAAACTATTGACAGGAGATAAAATACAGATGAAAGATGTAGTAGAAATCAAAAGTCTTTTTCGGGAAAGCGAAAAATATGCAGATCAGGAAATCGTAGTAGAAGGTTGGGTCAGAACGAATCGCGGATCCAATAAATTTGGATTTATAGAGCTGAATGACGGTACGTTTTTTAAATCCGTACAGGTCGTGTATGAAGCAGAATTTCTGGACAACTTCGAAGAAATTTCTAAAGCACCGGTGGCAGCAGCTCTGTGCGTGACAGGAACGTTTGTCCTGACGCCGGACGCGAAGCAGCCGTTTGAAATCAAAGCGAAGAACATCGTGATCGAAGCTGGATCTGAAGCAGATTATCCGCTTCAGAAGAAACGTCACAGCATGGAATTCCTGCGTGAGATCGCACACCTGCGTCCGCGGAGCAATACATTCTCCGCAGTATTCCGGGTGCGTTCTATCGTAGCCTATGCGATCCACAAGTTCTTCCAGGAGAATAACTTCGTATATGCTCATACGCCGATCATTACAGCAAGTGACTGTGAAGGAGCAGGTGAAATGTTCCAGATCACTACGCTGGATTTGGATAACCCGCCTCGTACAGAAGACGGGGAAATCGATTACAGTCAGGACTTTTTCGGCAAGAAAGCCAGTCTTACTGTAAGCGGACAGCTTGAAGCAGAGATCTTCGCGCTGGCCTTTAAAAACGTTTACACGTTTGGCCCGACCTTCCGTGCAGAGAACTCCAACACGGCGAGACACGCCTCTGAATTCTGGATGATCGAACCGGAGATGGCCTTCGCAGATCTGACAGACGATATGGATGTAGCAGAAGCCATGATCAAATACATCATCAACTATGTGCTGGAAAATGCGCCGGAAGAAATGGAGTTTTTCAACAAGTTTATGGACAAGGGGCTCATCGAGCGTCTGCAGAATATCGTAAATTCAGATTTTGAGCGTGTGACTTATACTGAGGCAGTTGAGATCCTGCAGAAGTCAGGTGAAGACTTCCAGTATCCGGTAGAGTGGGGTATCGACCTGCAGACGGAGCACGAACGTTATCTGACAGAAAAAGTGTATAAGAAACCAATTTTCGTAATAGATTATCCGAAGGAAATCAAGGCGTTCTATATGCGTCTCAACGATGACGGCAAGACGGTCGCAGCCTGCGACCTGCTGGTACCGGGCGTTGGAGAGATCATCGGCGGAAGCCAGAGAGAAGAACGCTATGACGTCCTCAAAGCTCGTATCGAAGAAACCGGTATGACAGAGGAAGATTACTGGTGGTACATGGATCTGAGAAAGTATGGCGGTGTAAAACACTCCGGTTACGGCCTTGGATTCGAACGGATCATCATGTACATCACCGGCATGAGTAACATCCGCGACGTGCTGCCGTTCCCGAGAACGCCGAAGACAGCAGAATTCTAGCGTGTAGCACTCTACGACCGAAGAAACCTAAAGATTAAAAAAGCCGAAACTGCATAGAATTGTAGCTTCGGCTTTTTGATTGCTTTTATTCCAGCGGTTTTCTGATATAGGCATCGGAGTCAAAGATGCTTATTTGCAGTGATTCCCGTCAGTTTGGGGAAAACAGATCGAAAAACTGATGGAAATCGCCAAATAACGATACAACAATCCGCATAAATAATCCATATAAAAAATCCCGAAAAATCCTAAAATGTCCTGGAATATTCCGCATTGCGAATGAATTCAGAATATTGTAATTTAATTGTGTTGTAATACGTTTCTTACGATGGTATAATATATCCATGTTACAAATTTTTTAGGGAGGACTCAATAATGAAAGGCTACACAAGCGAAACTATCAGAAACGTTGCACTGGTTGGACACGGCGGATGTGGTAAGACCACATTTTTAGAATCTGCACTTCTGGCTACAGGTGTTATCGACAGACTGGGTAAAGTTGAAGATGGAAATACCGTTTCCGATTATGATAAGATGGAGATTGAAAAAGGCTTTTCCATTAACACATCTATCGTTCCGGTAGAATGGAAAGACAGCAAGATCAATTTTATCGATACTCCGGGATATTTTGACTTTATCGGAGAAGTAAATGCAGCACTGAGAGCTTCGGAAGCTGCAGTGATCCTGGTGGATGCCGGTGCTGGAATCCAGGTGGGGACAGAACAGGCATGGAAGGCCTGCGAGCGCTATAAGATGCCTAGATTTATCGTAATAAATAAAAGAGATAAAGACGAATTTGATTTTTATAAAACCTTTAATAAACTGAAGGCTAAGTTCGGTGAAACGCTGATCCCGTTCAGCTGGCCGCTGAGTGCAGAAATCGATGAAGAACTGAAAGAAGCAATCGCTATGACAGATGATCTGCTGATGGAAAAATACTTCAATGGAGACGACTTCAGCGATGAAGAAATCAAGAAAGGCCTGGTAAAAGGCATTTCTGAGGGTGGTATCGTGCCGGTATGCTCTTCTGCATTTTCACTGGGACACGGTATCGAAGGTCTTCTGGATCTGCTGGTGACTTACGTACCGACACCGTTGCAGCACGGAGTATATAAAGGCTTTAACGACAACAATGAACAGGTAGAGAAAATGTGTGTCGTAGATGCAACTCCTTCTGCTTTTGTATTTAAGACTATCGTTGACCCGTTCGTAGGCAAGATCTCTATCATGAAAGTGGTAACAGGCAAGCTGACGTCCGGTATGGAAATTTTGAATGAGAGAACCGGCAAAACCGAAAAGCTGGGCAAGCTCTTCTTCCTGAGAGGAAAAGAACAGCAGGAACTCAATTACGCAGAGGCCGGTGACATCGTGGCCGTTGCGAAACTGCAGCACACGGTATCCGGAGATACTCTTTGTGACAAGAACGATATCATCCGTTATCTGCCGCTGGATTATCCGTCTCCATCGTTATACGTGGCCATCGAAGCCGTTGACAAAAAGGATGAAGACAAGATTTTCTCTGGGTTGACCAGATTGAGAGAAGAAGATCCATCCTTCGTTGTAGAAAGAAATGACGAAACGCATCAGACTCTTCTGGGTGGTCAGGGTGAAATGCAGCTGAACATTGTAATGGCCAAGCTGAAAGACCGTTTTGGCGTAGAAGTCAAGACCGTTCCTCAGAAGATCGCATATAGAGAAACCATTAAGGGAACTTCAGATGTACAGGGAAAACATAAGAAGCAGTCCGGTGGTGCAGGGCAGTATGGAGACGTACATATCAGATTCTCTCCGTCGCAGGAAGAATTTGAATTCTCAGAAGAACTGTTCGGTGGATCGATTCCTAAGAACTACGTTCCGGCAGTTGAAAAGGGCTTGAAAGAGTCCATGGAAAAAGGACCGCTCGCAGGATGCAAGGTAGTTAATATCAAGGCTGTTCTCTATGATGGTTCTTATCACGATGTAGACTCCAACGAAATGGCATTCAAGATCGCTGCTTCCCTGGCGTTCAAGAAGGGCATCGCAGAAGCAAAGCCGTGCCTGCTTGAGCCGGTAATGAGGCTGGAGATCATCGTTCCAGATGACTATGTGGGCGATGTTATGGGCGACATGAACAAGAGAAGAGGAAAGATCCTTGGTATGGAACCTCTGGCAGAAGGCGGACAGAAGCTGATGGCGGAAGCTCCACAGGCAGAACTCTTTGACTATGCGATCGTGCTCCGCTCCATGACGCAGGCAAGAGGAAACTTCTCCATGCACTTTGAAAGATATGAAGAAGTTCCAGCTCAGATCGCGCAGAAGATCATTGCAGCTCATCAGGCAGAGCAGGAGAAATAGAGGCTCTGAAGTGAATATCGAAACCAGCAGGTTTTTATAGAGAAAGTTTGATCCAGAGGGTGTCGCAGAAATGCGATACCCTCTGTTCCTATTTTAGTACGGTGGAACTACCATTTTGATGTTTTCATGAAGTTGACATTGACTTTAAAGGAGATATGTACTATTCTTAAGGGAACAAATGTTTGCAAAACAGCTGATGACTAGGAAGGATAAGAAGATGGCGAAGAAAGGGAAGACTATATTCGTCTGCCAGGAATGCGGATATGAGAGTACGAAGTGGATGGGACGATGTATTTGCGGTGCGTGGAACTCCATGGTGGAAGAAAAACAGATAGATTTGAATACAGACGACAAGAGAAGGCGAACTGGGACTGCTGCGTCCGTGAAAGGTACAACGGAAGGTGGCGGCAGAGCAGCAGGAAAACCTTCCCGCCTTTCACAGGTCACTTCTGGTGAAACCAGCCGGATCGATACCGGGATAGGTGAATTGAACCGAGTTTTAGGCGGGGGTCTGGTGCCGGGATCTCTGACTTTGATTTCCGGGGAACCTGGAATCGGGAAATCAACTATCATCATCCAGGCAGCAGCTCATATCGCAGCTTCAAAGGGTACGGTGCTGTATGTTTCCGGAGAGGAATCGGAAGAGCAGATCAAGATCAGAGCTGATCGGGTATGTGATAAACTCCCGGAAGATCTTTATATTCTGGCTGAGACTAATATCGATGTGATCGCAGAAGCCTGCCAGCAACTGAATCCTGTGTTTCTCATCATCGACTCGATCCAGACCATGTATACCTCGGATATAGAATCAGCACCAGGCAGTGTTTCTCAGGTGCGAACCTGCGGCAATGAGCTGATGCGGATCGGCAAGATGCACGGAATACCGGTATTCATCGTAGCGCATGTGACCAAGAGCGGTGATCTGGCAGGGCCTAGGATAGTAGAGCATATGGTGGACTGTGTGCTCAGCTTTACAGGTGACAGAAGCCATGAGATGCGGATATTGCGGGCACAGAAAAACCGTTTTGGGACGACGAGCGAGATCGGTGCATTTGAGATGGCGCAGCAGGGACTGATGGAGATCGAAAACCTGTCGGGAACTTTGCTGGAAGAAATGGAGAAGGACAGTGAAGGTGCCGTTGTGACAGCTGTTTATGAAGGAACCCGGCCACTTGTTTTAGAGGTGCAGGCGCTGACATCCCAGGCCAATATCGGATTTGCGCGGCGTACAGCGCTGGGAGTGGACAATTCCAGGCTCAGTATGATCCTGGCAGTCCTGGAAAAGAAAATGGGGCTATCTCTGATCAACCAGGACGTATACGTCAATATAGTCGGTGGAATCCGTCCAGAAGGGACGTACACGGACCTGGCGGTTGCACTGGCTGTGTATTCTTCTTATAGAGGTAAGGCACTGGGAAGTAGTACACTGGCTTTTGGTGAGATCGGACTGACGGGAGATCTGAGAGCGGTGCAGAATGGAGAGAAGATCCTGCGGGAAGCCGGACATCTGGGATTTGAGCGGGTGGTCCTGCCGATCCGGAATGCAGAACGGCTGAAAAAAACTTTGGCGTCCATCAATAAGGAAAGGCAGGAGAAGGGTCTGCAGCCTCTTAAAATGGTAGGGATCAAGAACATCTCTGAAGTACAGAATCTGTTTTAGCTCCAGGGAGGCGGAGTGCGGCAGCTGGAGCCCAGGGAATACCGGTGAAACAATTTCAGATCAATATAAAAAGCGGATGCATGAAGCACCCGCTTTTATATTGTCATTTTGAAAAGTTAAGAGCGATTGTCATTTTGATATCATTTCAAAGAACTCTTTGAATGTGATCGGCTCCTGAAATGCATTCTGCATGACATAAGCCGCAAGACCGGCCGTCGATAAAATCAGCAGAAATATGAATAATATCGTTCCTATAAATTTTCTCATGATTAGATCCTCTTAATTTGTTTGTACTAAACGATCCATGCGATTACGAACAGCAGAACGCCTGCGATAGCAGCGCAGTAAGCGCCGATTCTCCAAGCCTTGTACTGCTTGTCGAGCTTAGCCTTTTCTTCAGCACTCGGTTCAGCAACAGCAAGTGTCAGTGCTTCTACATCTACAGCTTCCTGCGGGATCGGTCTCTTGCGAACGAAGATTACGAAGTACAGGATAGCCAGTACGTCCCAAACGATGTTGTACCAGATAGCAACTGGATCGTATGCCAGGATCAGCAGGATTGCAAACATGATGATGCTGAACCAAGCTCCGAAAGTACCAGCAGGGCACTTCCAAGGTCTCTTGAGATCCGGTTCTTTCTTACGCAGTCCCAGGAAGGATGCGAATCCGATGATGTATGCCTGGATCTGGTTGTAAGCACACATCATTGCAACGATCTTGATGGAACCGGACAGGATGAAGAATACACCTAAGATTCCGCAAAGAACGATTGCACGGTAAGGGCTCTTGAATTTCGGATGAACTTTACCGAAGTATTTCGGGAAGTTTCCGTCTTCTGCCATGATGTACATGTAGCGGGCAGGACCTGCGATACATGGGTTCATGGTGGAGAAGTCTCCGCCCAATGTAATACCCAGACACAGGATTACAAGAGGCAAGCCTACAATGCCTGCATACTGCATTGCTTCTGCATAAGGTGCAGCAGCTGTGTACAGATCAGGAACGTGCTGAGCCGGAGTCAGTGCGCACAGGAACCACTGGAATAACAGGTTAACTGCCAGTACGCAGAACGGCGAGATCAGCAGAGCTCTAGGAATAGTCAGCTGCGGGAACTTAACTTCGGAACCCATACCAACGATAGTTTCATATCCGAAGAAGCACCACAGTACGAGCAGTACAGCCTGAGCGAATGCATTAACGCCAGCAGGGATTCCTACGCCGGCAACCATTTCAGTAACGCCGGAGAAGTCTGCTCTGGCGATAACTGTTGCAAACCATACCAGGGAGCATGCCCAGAAGAAGAACATGAAGAAGTTCTGTGTTTTACCGTTCATTTCGATTCCTCTGTAGGAAATTACCGTGAAGAGGATGAACAGACCGATTGCCGGGAGAACCTTCCACAGGAATACATCTGTAGGAACAGCTCCCTGGAAGTAATCGATCAGGGAATAGTCGTTGTTGTCGATAGGAACGTTCAGACCCAGAGCGTTCAGCAGTCTTACGAAGTAGTTGGAGAAAGCCATTGCTTCGGAAGCACCGATACCAACCTGAGCCAGAGTGTAGTTCCAGCTTTCAAATACAGCTACCGGGTAGTTGAGACCTCTCTTAGCAAAAGAGTATGTACCTCCTGCCAGCGGCAGCGCAGCACCCATTTCACCATACATAGCGCATGGGAACAGGATGAGAACGAATGAGATCAGGGATGCGACGATTACAGTACCGCCCATCAGACCAACGATCTGCGAACCAACTGTGAACAGACCTACGCCGATAACAGCACCAGCTGTCGTAGTGACGCATTCTGCCAGCCCTAACGATCTGTTTAGCGTTTGGGCTTTTGCATTGTTTTCCATG
>ERZ1034915.1528-NODE-1528-length-12425-cov-8.096928_pt1 | contig 12425 bp, 9 predicted proteins | sample MGYA00520592_ERZ1034915 | MGnify/ENA primary metagenome ERZ1034915 (study PRJEB33766, sample SAMN09781787) | gut metagenome | biome: gut microbiome | host: Homo sapiens | place: Madagascar | study: EMG produced TPA metagenomics assembly of the PRJNA485056 data... | reverse complement strand
GTTTTTCTGTGGATGTTCGCTTTTGCTATGGATGCGGGGCTGGAGGTGGCCAGAATAGGTGTGGAGATTATCGGAGCCTTAATTAAGAAAACCATACGGAAAAAACAGAAGAGAATCAATCAGGTGCCATTGATTACCTGTACATGGGTTTATTTGTTTTTCTCATTCGCTATCACCGTATTGATTCAAAACACGATATACACCGGAAAGTCCGCGACAGGTTACATCCTGACATGGGGAGGCGCCGCTGTTGCCCACTTTTTATTTAAAGGCGCCGGCGGCCGGCGCATTCCGATCGAGTAAGGCTCAGCGCAAACGAATTTCTTCAGTCGTGATACCTAAGTATTGGCGTGTTGCTGCAAGGGAATGTTTCCGGAGAATCCTTTGAATTTCCCAGAGAGAATAGTTGGCATGAACCACCAGATGATATCCCCAGGTCTTTTGCAGGGTCAGAAAGCCGATTTTTTCGTCTAAACCTGCATGTTCCGCCGATTCTTTCAAAAAACGGGTGATATAGTCGCGTGACCAGGGCTTCGGATTATTTACCTGCCGTGCTTCGCTTTCGAAAAGATAGGTCGCGTCAGGCTCCTGGGCGCGAAGTTTCTTTACTTCCTTAAAGTCTTCATCTGATATTCGGATGGAAATCTGGTCGTCGAATTCGCCGGATGACGGAATGTTTATTAAATGCAGTTTTACCGTTTGCCGGGTGGCTGGATCAACAAGCAGAGTCTGTCCGTCAATCTCTTTGTTTTTCAGGTTAAGTATAATACCCGGAGAAATTCCGGTATCAAGGCACAACAGGAAAAAAACATATCGTTTATGGGAATAATTGTTCTTGATATAATCTTTCCAGCGCATCAGGTGACCGAGATTTTTAATCGGTTCGGCTGCCGAAGCTGAATTATGATTTACATTCATTATGGATTTCTTTCGGTTATTTCTGGGCTGAAATCCCCGTATTTTACGGAGAGGTATGTTTGGTGATATCGCCGGAGCGCCGGTGCGGAAAGCCCCGGATAATCTTTGGCTGTTTGCTGTTCTAAATTATTCTGTGGGAAACTGTGTTTATCTGCAAACTGTTTTCGCGCCTTACCTCGGGCTGCCATGTCTTTGTAGCCTTCGGCCAGATAAGCACGATAGTAGCGGTCGTATTCCGCTCCCCAGATGATCGCATTATGATATTTATTCTGAGATTTGGTATTCAAACGCTTTATGGCGATCTGCAGTAAGTTCTGCGTCTCCCTGCTGTTCATCAACAATGTCTTGCACGCAAATAATTTCATGTTCCACTCCGAGGAAAGAACATACAGCAGACGCCATTGCTCCGCTTCCGGTAAAGCCGAACCGGAAATGATGCGAGGAATGAAATCATAGATATTACTGAGCTGCTCGTCGCATAGCGGCACCGGCTTGGGAAATTTTTTCATCAGACTGAAAATCAATGCCGCGTCAATCGCAATCGTGGAATTTCTATGCGGAGCAAAAGTGAGTAAACGTAAATTACCCTGCGAAGAAATGAATTCTTCCACCTCATGAAGATAACTGGCCAGTGGTTCGTCAAGCTGATTCATGTCGATGGCCGGATATTTTTGGTAAATTTTAGTCAATAAAAAAGAAATCAGATTCAGGCCGCACTGCGCAAGGAGTTCCTGCGGGGATTTATCCGTTTCTTTTTGCGCAAAAATGAAAAATGCGTGAAGGTCGACTATGGCTGGCGCCATTTCTGAAGTCTTTATCAGTTTTTTATACCACGCATCATTTTCGGTCATAACCATGTCCCCCAAGTCCGATAACTACAATACACGTACTTATTTGTTTTTCAAAAGATGATGCGGAAAAATCATCGAGCTTGAAAACAAATCAGCCCCGATGAAGCTGTTTCCCATCGAGGCCGGAAGGCTTGGCGGATTATTTCTGGGCTTCCTGCAGAAGTAACCTGATACTATCGGCAGTGATACGTGAAGAGCGGCGGCCGAATTTAATCCGGACTAATCTGCCGCTGTTCACATAGTCATTGATCGTTTTGGTAGTGACTCCAAGATATTGGGCCGCCTCCTTGACCTTTACAAGCCGGGGGAATTTGACTTCCTCACTTTGCTCATCCTGCTTTACTACCTTTTTCAGTTCGTTGAGTTCATTTTGCGGTAAAACACCGCAGGCGACCAGCGGAGAAGCCAGTTGCATCAAAGTATCAATTGTCTTTTCCTGAATCATTTTATACCCTTTCCATAGATGAGTTATGAATCTGGAAAAGATTATACCATAGATGACGATGGCAGACAAGGGGAATTGATTTTCTAAGTTGAATATCTGATGAGATGTTCAACTTGTCAGAAAAATTATAATTTAAATCGCTGCAGGAAATCACTATTTCGCCTGGAAAAATTCTGTCCCTGTTGGAATCTCCAAATTCGTGGGAAGATTATTCAACAAGGTTTCAAACAGAATCAATCTGGATTCCGAGGCTTCCTGAACCATCTTCAGAATTTTTGCCTTCCGTATGGAATTTTCGGACATTTCTTCAGCTGTAATCGGTTCCGGAATCCGGATCATCAGTTTCAGCCCTTCAAGACTTGCCTGTTTGTTGGCATGATCCTGATAATGCAGAGTCATGGCAATCCGTTTATGGCCGAGCCAGCGCTTGATGGTGGAGGGAGGAACTCCCTTTTGTTCCGCATCATAGGAAAAAGTATGCCGGAAAGAGTGGAAGCCTTTTATTGTCTGTTTCTTGGAACGGCCTTCTACTTGGATTCTCGTCACGATTCCCAGCGATTGAAGATAGTTTTGGATCATATTGTTGATTTTGGTTTTCCGGTTGGAAAGGTACATCTCCGCAAGTTCTGGAAAAATATATTCGCTGTGGCGGGATCGTTTCCATTGTTTCTGCAAAATCGGATTCAACTCCGGGAATACCGGTACATGCACATCATGTTTGGTCTTCCGGGTAATCAAGGAGATTTCCCGGCAGGTAAAATCGGGCGGCTGTTGTACGGACCGGTTGGGAATGCCTTCGATTGATTCCCATTTGATTGTCAGGGCGTCCCCCAAACGCAATCCGGTATAACGGCCGACATAAAAAGGACCCTCCCAGAGCGGAGGAACTGATTCGAAAATTTTATCCAGCTCATCCGGAGTAAAGATTTCCCGGCGAACCGGCTCAATTTTCAAAGGCAGGATATGCGAAAATGGATTTTCTTCAAAACCATATCCTATGTCCGGCAAAAGAAATGAGAACACGCTTTTGCAAACGGAATGATAGCGATTCAGGGTGGTATGGCTTAATTGTCCTCCTTGCTGGTAATCTTTGAACGTTTTTCTTACCGGACATCTCTCCGGATGGTATGAGATTGTCTTGTTCCAGCGTCCATTTCTCCTGATATATGCGATATAAGAATCCGCATGAGTACGTTCCACCTCGTCCAAAGTCTTCAGGTTAAAATTTTCTTTGACATAGCTTACAAAGTCCAACCAATACTTGCGGGAAACCGCCTTGACATCGTCACAGGCTTCTCGAATATGCGGTTTTGATTGAGCCAGGTCAAAAGCATTATCCAGAGTGATCAAGAGTTTCGCTTTCAATTTCCGCACAGCTTTCAGTTGGGCCAGATATTCTTCCTGAGTTTCGATCTCCTTGATTTGCTGCTGTTCGTAAAGAAACTTTTTGGCGACATCTTCGGCTTCGCGTTTTATTGTGATGTTTTTCCCCGAATCATCTTTTAATGTGATGCACTTGCGGGTTCCGTCTCTTTGAGTAAACTGGAGATAGTAGTTGTCCCCACTCTTAAATACGCGCCCGCTCCCATTCGGACGTTTCTTTCTTGCCGGCATGTTTTCAGCTCCTTTATTACTTGGATTGGAACGAAAAGTTTTTTCTTTTTTCGTCATCATAGCTCAATGATGACGAAAAAACAGAGCAAAAAAATTTCTAAGTTGAACTTCTCATGACATTTTCAACTTAGAGAACAAATAGCTCGTAAAAATGATTTTTGGGTACTATTTTCAGAACCAGATTCTGTCCCAAATCCTTTTGCAATTTTTTGCATTTTTTGTATCAGCACATTGATAAAAGAAACAAAACTGAGCTCAAAATTTGTTTGCGTTGCAAAAATAAAATTTATCAATTGCAAAATTTATTTATTTCATAACTTGTTTGTTTCAAGCAATATGACTGCAATAAATATGAATTTTTCTCCATTTTTCTATAGCGATCATCGCGATTCTGGCGGCGATGCTGCTGCCTGCGCTGAACAGCGCGCGGGAAAAAGTGATCATGACCAAATGCAAGAACAACCTCAAGCAGATCGCGGTCGGCATCCACGCCTACGGCGGCGACAACGGCGAATACATGCCGAATTCTCCACTGAGCGCGACGCCTCCCAACAGCCGCTACACCCACCGCGGCAACTCCGGCAACAAGAAATCCTACACCAACCTGGGGCTGCTGATCGAGGGCTACCTGAATGAAGCCGTGCTCTACTGTCCCGCCCAGAAAATCCGCACCTATGATTCCGTGAAAAACCTGCCGCGCACCTCCAACCGCATCGCAGGATACGACAGCCTGCCGGTATGGGCCAATTCAAAATGGAACTTCCGGCCCCGCATCGGCTTCATGCAGAAGGAGAAGCTGGCGATGGTGTACGATATCGCGACCGACAGCAAACTTTACAGCATGCCGCACGGCCTGCAGTGGAATGTCGCCTTTGCCGACGGCCACATCGCCGTCTACCGGAACGGTTCGAGTTCGATCGGCGGCGGCGCCACGCTTGCCGGCATGATCGCGGAAGGAAAGAACACCTCGTTTCCCAACGCGACGACCATCCTGAAACGCCTCTCGACCTGCGGTTACTGAACAAAGGAGCCTTCCATGTTTTTCACCAGAATCGCCGCCGCACTGCTGTTGTGCGGCATCTGTTCCGCCGCCGGGCTGACCGTGGATACGCAGGTCAGCGAAAAAGCGGCATATCTGCGCGGGAAAAAAGTCTACCCCGAATACCTGCTCGACATGAGCAGCGCCGCCGACTGGGCCAGGATCGGCAGTACCGGCGGGCACCGGCTGCGGGTCACAGAAGTCGATGCGCCGGGTCGTCCCGGCCGGCGCGCGCTGATGTTTTCGGTGAAGATCGACAAGAAGAATCCGAAAGCGCCCGGCTGGGTCGCGTGGCAGTCGATGCTTTCTCCGGAGCTGAACATCGTCGGCGCGGATGAGATTGAATTTGAAATCTATCCGCTGCAGAAGTTTCCGTTCGGCGTGGTCGCCCGCTTCGGCACCTCGAAGGGATTCGGCCAGCTCCCCTGCTCCTGGTCGGATGTCGTGAAGAATCTGGAGCCGAACCGCTGGCACACGGTGCGGATTCCGGTCAAGAAAAGCCGCAAATCCGTGGACAGCCTCCGCTTCGACTTCAACGCCCGCGCCGACGCGGTCCCGCACCAGCAGGAATTGTCGATGATCATCGGCGCGATCCGCTTCCTGCCCGCGCCGCATCCGGCCACGGCGGAGTGGTCGACCCGCATGAAAACCGGAGCGCCGCTCGAAAACGGTTTCCTGATCAATCCGCATCCGCTCGAAATGGCGGATGATGCCGACCTCGAATACAACATTGAGCTGGCGGTCGAACGCACCGTGGAGGCGACGCTGGAACTCCGGTGCGGCGACAAGAGCTTTACGCAGCCGGTCACGCTCGGAACGCCGTACACCACGCTCCGGATCCGGATTCCCCGGTTTGCGGAGCAGTTCGCCCCCGGCGATTACCGGCTGGAAACCACAATCCGCGACGCGGCGGGCAAGGTGATCGCGCAGAACGCTGAACCGATGCCGCTGACGCTCTTTTCCGCCGCCGCGATGGACAAGCAGCGCCGCCGGCTCCTGACACGCCTCGGCACGCTGACCGGCGAACTGGGCTCATTGCGCGAATCCGGCGTTGCCGCGCAGCTGCCCGAAGTGACCCGGACCACCGCGGAGCTGTTCTTGAACCACTTCATCCCCGACGACTTCAACCGGCAGAAAAAGTTCGGCATCGCCCTCGCCGAGCTGGCCGATGTGGAACGTCTGCTCGACACGCTCGAAGCGGAGCTGGCCGCATACCGCGCCGGGACGCTCCGTGAACCGCCTCTCGCGCCTTACGACCCGGCGGCTCCCCTCGCCGTCCGCGACGGAGTGATCACCCAGCACGGCAAGCCGATCCTGCTGATCGGACCGCTGACCGGAATGCCCGCGCTCGACTGGAGCGAATACGCCGCGAAACTCGGCTTCAATTCGCTGGTGGTCGAGACCGACATGGACCGCTGGCTGAACTTCGACGCGAAAAAGAACATGGAACTGAAAACGCATCCCGACCTGATCCACGGCGCGCCCCGGAGTTTCCGGGGAGAGGCCGCCCGCCTCAACCACTATCTGGAACGCAGCCGCGCCAACGGACTGGCCGCCAATCTGCTGCTCTCCTCGCACTACTGCAAGCACATCCCCGGCGACCTCAAAAACGCGCGCAGCCCCTACGCCGGGCACAACAACTTCGACTGGAACGTACTGGCCCCGGAGGCGAAGGAGGCGTTCCGCCGCATGTACGGCAACATCCTCCCGTTCCTGCTGGAAAAACCGCACCTGGTCAGCCTCGGCACCGCCAACGAACCCGGCTACACCGTCAAATCCGGTTCAAAGGAGTTTGAGCGCGGTTTCATCGGCCGCCTGCAAGAGAAGTACCAGACCGCCGCCGCGTTGAACCGGGCGTGGGGGACGCGGTACGCCGCCGTCGGCGATGTGACGCTCCGCGACGCGCTTTCGCCGCAGGCTCCCCCGCAGGCCCGGGTGGACTGGGCCGAATACCTGAGCCGCGAAGTCAGCCTTTTCTACGGCTTCCTGAAGGACCGGCTGCTCGACGCGCTGCCCGGCAAGCAGGTCTGGGTCAAGCTGATGGGCAACCTCGGATACGAGATGCTCGACGAGGCGGACAACATCGCACTCGGACAAAACGTCGCGGGTTCGGACTCCGCCAACGAGCTGTGGCTGGATCACCTGAGGAGCCTCTTTCCCGGCTATCCGGTCACCAACCACGAATGGCACTTCATCCGCGCGGAACACACCTCCGACGCGCCGTTCCTCGCGATGCGGATGTTCCAGGGAGTCAGCCGCGGGCTGCAATCCGGCAACATCTGGCGCGGCCAGCGCGCACAGTGGGACAGCAAAGGGTACGGGCACGCCGAATCCTTCTCCCGCTATCCGGTCGCCCTGAACGCGATCGGCCGGACTTCCCTCAAGCTGCGCATGCTATATCCGGTTCTGGTCCGGTTCCGACAGCTCGACGGCGGCGCGGTGCGGCTCTACTACGACAAAAACGACCAGCTGCTGCGTGAAAAGGAGTATCCGGCTTTGCTCAACGCCGCCTACGACCGGCTCAGGATCAATCCCTCCGGCGTCCGTTTCCTGTACCCGCAGACCGTCACGCCGGAAAATCTGGCCAAGGTGAAACTCGTCGCCGCCGGTTCGATCCGCCATATCCCGGCGGAGACCGCCCGGACGTTCGCGGCGTGGGTTGCCGGCGGCGGCACGCTTTATCTGCAGGCGCCGGGAGAATGGTCCGACTACAGCGGCGGAAAGCTCGACCTGCCCGCCGGTTTCCGCAAAGCTGTGACCGCCGCCGGAGTCGCCCGCTATGGCAAGGGAACGGTCGTCACGGTTCCCGGCTGGGAGGGGGACGCGGCCCTGATGTCCGGGCCGGTCGCATGGAGCGGTTCCACTCCGAACCGCGAAGTCGAATGCCGCCTGCCGGCTGCCCCGGACGGCGCTCCGCAGTATTTGTCGATCGTCAACCTGAAGGGGAAAGTCCAGAAAGTCCGGCTGCGGGACGGCCGGACACCGCAGCGGATCACCGGCAAGGACCTCTGGAATCATGCCGATGCCGCACTCGACGGGGAATTTGAACTCGCCCCCTTTGAAGTCCGATTGATCGAGGTTGCCCGCCCGTAAACCGGCGCTTCCGGCGGACGGATTTCGCCGCCCTTCTTTCCCAAGGTCTCCTTGACAGCGGGGCGGACGGCGTGTATCATAAATGCCGGAAACCGTTTTACAACCGCGAGGGAGCCGATTATGAGTGATATGAATTTCCGCCGTTCCGTGCCGTCTGCCGGAGAATATGAGCTCACCACCGCCGGAACCCGGTTCCGGTAAGATGGGAAAGCCGGTCGGAGAACAGGCGGCGGCGCTCGCGAAGCGGCTGCGCGCGGAGCTGGAACTCTATCCCGCGAGGCGGCGCTTCCTGAGTCACGGCGAAATCCGGAAGCGGTTCGGCGCCAATCTGCGCGTGGTCATGGCCGCACTGGAGCTTCTGCGGGCGGAAGGGGCGCTGGAGCTGCGCGAACGGGTCGGCTCCTTCAGCCGCCTTTCCGCGCGGGAGCGCAAGCCGGTGATCCTGTTTTTCCACCACGACTATCCGAGCGCCTTCCACGCCGACTGGCTGCGGGCGCTCCGGGAGCTGGAAGAACGCACCGGCGCTTTCCGGCTGCTGCCGCATCCCTACGATTATCAGCGCAACGACTTTACCGGGTGTTCCCTGGAAGCGGCCGACGCGGTGATCCTCGGCGGCGCCACCCGCAACTGGAGCGAGCGGGAGTACCGGTGGCTGCTGACGCTTCGCCCGCCGGTACTGCTCTGCGGCGACGGCTTCGAAAACGACCGCATCAGCTACCTGACCCAGCAGGAATACATGAACGGCATCCTCGCCGCGCGGCACTTCCTCGAACGCGGACACCGGCGTCTCGCGATGATCCGCAGCATGCCCCCCCGCCAATGCTCGCGCCGGCGGGCCGACAGCTTCCGGCAGGAAGCCGCCTTCGGCGGCGCGGCGGTGGAAATGCTGGACTGCCACGCCGAAAACGGCGAATATCCTCCCGAGTGCGCGGCGGAGCTGCTGGACGCCCGGCTGAACCGCGCCCCCTGCGATTTCACCGGCCTCCTGATCGACACCGCCGGAGCCGCTCCGGGCGTCCTTGAGGCGCTGCACGCTCATGGCCTCAACATCCCCGGCGACCTCAGCTGCATCGTCATCGACAACCTGACGCAGCTTGACCGGAGCAATCCGCCGCTGACGGCGGTCGGCGTCGACTTCACCGAGCTGGCCGAGTGTATGGTGCATCACCTGCTCGACCGCATTCACGGCAGGTGCGCTCCCGCCGTGCTCGAACTGGCCCCCCGCCTGTTCGACCGGGGTTCGGTCAGGAAAATCCGGGAATTTTTGTAAGCAGATGTTTCCATTGCTGCTTACATCAGCCATAATAAACTATAATGGCATGGAAAGGTAAATGAAATTTATGTATCATTACATGATCACGCGAGACTTGAAAGCGGAGATGAAGCTTACTCCCGCTCAGCGGGAGCAAGCCTTTCGGGCTCCGCACTCCAAGGCTGACCTCGGACGGCATCGGGCCGGGTAAGCAAACATAACATCAGATTGGAACCGTAGCCTTTATGATCAACAAACCAGATATGATGGACGACGGAGGGGAAAAATGAAAAGATATATTTTTACCTTGATTGAATTGCTTGTGGTAATAGCAATCATCGCGATTCTGGCGGCGATGCTGCTGCCGGCCCTCAACAAGGCGCGGGACAAGGCGCGGAGCATTTCATGCGTCAGCAACCTGAAACAGTGCGGCCTTCTGTTCACCCAGTATTCCGCGGATCACGGCGGCTGGGTGATGCCGGCGAAGGCCCAGTATCCGACGGCGGCCTGGCGCCGGACCTGGTGGAACCTGCTCGGCGAGCTGGGCTACATGGAGCCGCCCGGAACCGGCAAACGGAACTTCGCCAACTGTCCGGCGGACACCCTTCCCGCCGGGCGGGCGGCGGCGGACGGCACCAACAGCTACGGGCTGCAGCAGGGATCGGCCGCCTGGAAGGGGGCGGGAGTGACTTCCTCCAAGACCGGCGAGGTATTCTACTCCCGCCGGGAGCAATATGTGGACAGTAAAACGCTGCTGGGAGCCGACTCCGCCGTGGCGGTGGTTCAGAGCAGCTACGATGAAGTCTACTTCATCCCGACCGGTTCGGGGCAGTTGCTGACCTCCGGCACCGCGAAGGGGATCGGCATCCGCCACAACGGCCGCGCGAATGTGCTTTTCGGCGACAACCACGTCGGGCACTGGAGTCCCGTCGAAATCACCGCGGACGCGGAATTCAACTATGTGATCCGATAACCGAACAATCAGGAGAAAATTCGATGACGACCACAATCCGGCAATACACATCCGCCCTGCTCCTGGCCGCCGCTATCGTGCCGTTCACGACCGGGGCGGCAGAAGCGGAAGAGTTCCTGCTCGGCGCGACCGTCCACTTCACGCAGGACAAGGGGATACTCGACGTCAATCTCAAGCTGGCCCGGGATTGCAACCTGAACGCCATCCGGGAGGACCTGCCGTGGAAACTCGCAGAACGGCGGCGCGGCATCGTGACCGCTCCAAGCCTTTTCCGGCGCATCGCCGACACGGCCAGAGCCAACGGGCTCCCGGTGCTGGGAATCCTCGCCTACAACAACCACTTCTACGACGGCGGCAGTTATCCGCGCAGCGCCGAGGCGGTGGCAGCTTACGCCCGCTACGCCGGACAGGTCGCGGCCGACTTGCGCGGCCGGGGCGTTCCGTTCTATCAGGTCTGGAACGAATGGGACGGCGGCTGCGGCATGAACCCCGCCAAACGCGGCCGGGGCGATGCCGAAAGCTATATCAACCTCCTGAAAGCCGCCTACCCTGCGCTGAAGCAGGCCGATCCCGACGCGACGGTCGTCTCCGGCTCGGTCTGCACCGGCGACGAATACTTTGAAAAGCTGCTGCAGCTCGGCATGGCCGATCACTGCGACATCCTCTCCATTCACACCTACAACTTTCAGCAGCGCGGGGAAGCCGCCACTCCCGAGGCATGGCAGCGGCGCATGCTGAAACTGGATGAAATGATCAGGAAATACAACAACGGCGACAGCAAGCCCGTTTTAGTCACCGAAATGGGTTATCCCTCCTTCACCGGCCCCCACGGACGCACCGCCGGAGAGTGCGCCGTCTACCTTGCGCGGCTGATGCTGCTGGCACGCACGGTACCGAACCTGCGGGGGTTATGGTGGTACGATCTGCAGGACGACGGCTGGGACATCACGGAACGGGAACACAATTTCGGGCTGTTCAACGCCGACGGCACGCCCAAACCGGCGGCTGACGTGATGCGCGACCTGGCCCCCCTCGTCCGCAAAGGCGAATTTCTCGGTCGGCTCGATACGGGCGATCCGTCGGTCTGGATACTGCGGTTCCGCCATGACGGCAGGGAAACGCGGGCGATGTGGAGCACCGGCGGCCGCCGCTCCGGGCTCGTCTGGGAAAAGGGCCCCGGCAGCACCGGAACCTTTGAAATGCGCCGTCCCGGCCGGCCGCCGCAGCCGCTGGCGTGGGGCAGGCGCGACTGGGTTGCCGACCGCAAAGCGAAGTTCGATCCGGCGCGCCGGGAGATCACCATCGACGAAATGCCGCTTCTGATGACCGGTGATTTCACCGATGTCAGGCTGGCCGGAACGGTTGAACGCCCCGCTCCTCCGGCGGGAAGAAGCGACTACCGGCTTCCGCCCGATATCGCAGTCGCGGTGCCGAAAGGCGAGAAAGCCGCCGCCGTATCGCTGCCGAAACGGGGCAATTACTTCAAATTCGCCGATCCCGGTTATCAGGGCGACAAGGACCTCGACGCCGCCTTTGAATTCCATTACGACCGCGACCACCTCTATCTGACCGTGCGGACGGTGGACGACCACTTCCGCCTCGCCCCCAGCGCCGAACGCGGCTGGGGCAGCGACGGAATCCAGACCGGCTTCCATTTCGACCGCGAAAGCGGTTCCCCGCTCGAACGGGTCGAACTGGATTTCGCCCTGACCGGCCACGGCCCGGAAGCCTGTTGGCGAACCCCATTCGCCGGACGCCGGCCGGGAATCGCCACGGATGTGAAAGTCACGGTGCGCGAGGAAAAACGCGAGGGAACGGCGCGTTGGCACACCTATCGCCTGACCATTCCCGCCTCCAGTCTCGGCGCAGGCGAGCTGCGCCCCGGCAGGAGTTTCCTCTTCTCCATCCTGGTGAACGACAACGACGGCGCGGGCCGCAAGGGCTTCCTGCACTGGGGCGGCGGCCTCGGCAGCCGCCCGTATGATCCAAGTTTTTACAATCTGGTGGTGCTCAAATAATCCCCTCTCACCCATCCGGTATCGGGAATTTCACTCCTTTGGAGCGAGCAGGGCGCTTCGCCCCTGCACCCCGACCGGCAAGGTGCCGGTGCCGAATACTTCAGATCCGGGAAAGGCGGTACGCCTTTCCCTCCGGGGGGGAGACTCTACTGTGGACAGGCAGGCGAGTACCTGAGCGGCACACCGCTCCGGTCGGCGACCGCGTCGGCTTTTTTGCCGACG
>ERZ1034915.1523-NODE-1523-length-12456-cov-7.430933_pt1 | contig 12456 bp, 13 predicted proteins | sample MGYA00520592_ERZ1034915 | MGnify/ENA primary metagenome ERZ1034915 (study PRJEB33766, sample SAMN09781787) | gut metagenome | biome: gut microbiome | host: Homo sapiens | place: Madagascar | study: EMG produced TPA metagenomics assembly of the PRJNA485056 data... | reverse complement strand
AAAAGGTATTATACTTGCCGCATTATTTTTAGTATACAATAGTGAGGTAAAATAAAAATAACGCAAAACTTCGGCCAAAAAGTTGTTATAAGTTGCGCAACATTTTTATTATATACTGTGATGAAGAAATATAGGCTGTAGTCAACCTACATACCTGGTTGATTACATCCTCTATTTTCCATAGTAGGGACTACCTTTTCAAACCGTTGTCTATAGGGTTTCCAACGGGATATAAGATAAAGAAACCCTTGTTTTTGTATCTAAATTCAAAATTATGTATTGCCGCACTCTTTTCTTTATGATATAATATTCTTACAGAGAAAGGAAAGATATGTATTATATTGAGATTGACGGGTACATAACCGAGGAATATGATGATATTGAATCATGGGCCGCACAACTTGATTATTACAATGATGTGCTTGGCTGTGATATCCAAGTGGAAGGCAATTACGCATTCATTCCACAGTCGAATTTCGATTCCAAATTTTTTGAAAATTAGTAAAGATTTTATTTGATATCCGCTCTTGGATATGCTATAATATAAATATATTCAGTGATAGTAGATAGAGCTACTTCATATATATTTGACTTGTATACTTTTTACTCTATCTTGTAATTCCTGAATTATTTTTGGGGTTGATTCCCTTAAATATATTTTTGCTTATTATTAAATCTCATATTTACTCACTCTCTTGGATATGTTATAATAAATATATCAACAAGAGGAAAGGAAGAAAAATGGGTCTGGACATGTATCTCTATTGTAATTCTAAAGAATTGTCCAAGAAAGTTGCTGACGCTATGTACTGCGAAGACAATTTCCAATATAAATGGGCAGTCCAGCGCGGTGAGATTGGATATTGGCGTAAACAATCGCAAATCCATAATTGGTTCGTAACCAATATTCAAAATGGAATCGATGATTGTCATCGATATAATGTTGATTGGGAAGACTTGATTGATTTGTTGAAAGTCCTTAAAGAAGTTCTTGAAACACGAAACAAGGATATTCTTCCAACAGTTGATGGCTTCTTTTTCAATGTCAACGATGATGATGATAGTTGGTATTGGAATGGTATCTATTATACGTATAAGCTTATCAAGACAATTCTTTATAATGTTTATATTGAAAATGGAGAATGCTTTGAAGATGAAACAAAGCAATGGCGTGTCTCATTTTTCTATGTTTCTTCTTGGTAAGGAATCAATATGTGGATGATTCGTTTTGACGCTGGTTTTTGGTGTGAACAATTTGATAATCAAGCGGATTGGTTTGCTAGACTTACTGATATTTACGCAACAATGCCCAATATGATTGATATCGATGGTTCCATTGCCTATATTTTAGAATAAAATCTAAAAATCTTCTTGACAAAGAGAAATTGATTTGATATAATAAGATAATACAAATGGTGAATTAGTGAAGTGGTTATCACGCCAGTCTGTCTAACTGGTATCATGAGTTCAAATCTCATATTCATCGCCATATCGGGACGTAGCGCAGTTTGGTAGCGCACGCGGTTTGGGTCCGCGAGGCCGTGAGTTCAAATCCCACCGTCCCGACCATATGCGTATGTGGTGTTCAATGGTAGCATGACAGCCTTCCAAGCTGTGGGAGCTGGTTCGAATCCAGTCATACGCTCCATATGCGGGTGTAGCTCAATGGTAGAGTATCCGCGCTCCCATGCAGAAGATATGTGTTCGATTCACTCGCCCGCTCCATACTCCGCGGTAGCTTAGTTGGCAAAGCAATCGGCTGTTAACCGATGTACCGCAGGTTCGAGTCCTGCCCGCGGAGCCAAACCAAAACATAAGAGTGATGGATTATAGGCTTACTTCAATACCTCCATTATTACGCTTTGGTAAAGCCTCGCCCTAAAGTGCTTTTAACGCATAGACCCAGGGCCGTTATACAGCCTATAATGTTAGTCCTCTTGTAATAATTGAATAAAGACAATTAAATATTCAAAACGCGTGATAGAGTATACGGTTACTTCACAAGGCAAAGATAGTGTATGGTGCTAAACCATTTATAGAGCCGTATCTAACAACTCCGCGTTAGCCGCACAGAAAAGGTGCGGCTATTTTTTTATTTACACATGTTCTATAAATATGGTATAATATAGTTATAGAACGAAGGAGATAAAATGATTTATTTTACTAGTGACCTCCATATAAATCACGAAAATATACTTAGATATGAAAGCGAATCTCGTCCTTTCAAAACAATAGAGGAAATGAATCAGACTATTATTGATAATATCAATGAGGCAGTCAAAGAGGATGATACTCTTATAATTCTTGGCGATATTCTGATGGGTGGACTAAAATCCATGTCAGATGGTTGGCTTGAACAAATCAAGTGCCGCAATGTAGCAGTGGTACTGGGTAATCATGATTCAAATAAATGGAAACAAGAGTATTATCTCTCTCTTGGATGGAAGATAAGACAGTATAATACCGTAGAATATAACAACTTTCGATTTTTCTGTCACCACTATCCTATCGAAGAGACTGGACAGAATCTTTATACGAAACAAGATATCTACCTTTATGGACACCTTCATAGTAAAGCTCCAAAAGGATTGCAGGATGATAATACTTATCATGTCGGCCTTGACACCAATGAGTTGTATCCTGTAAGTATCGAGCAAATCATCAAGGAGTATTATGAACGATAAAGTGTGTATAGATTGCGCATTTTTCCAAAAGCCCAATAGGTGCCATGTCGTGAGCGGTTTTCCGACTCCGTGCGAATTGATTCATACTTCCGCAACTGAATGCTATCAATTCAAAAATAAACATGGTGGAATTGGACGTGGACGAGTATTGATGGCGGAAATGGAAGTGCCGAGTGGTAAGTAAAGTATGCGGCAATTGCCTTTACCGTGTAAAGAATAAATGCTATTACAATCCTCCTACTGTTATCTGGGTGGATTATCATGCAATGTCAATCCATCCTCCTGTTAAAGAGGATGATAGGTGTTCTAAATGGGTAATTCATCCTAGATTGAAATAATATTTTGACATACACCTTTTGGATATGTTATAATATATTATGTCAGAAGGAAAGGAAAAGATATGTTCCAAGCAAAAAAGATGATTCCCGTTAAGCGTTCTATTACCGTTGATGGAACTTCAAACACCGAAGATTTGTGCGTGTTCACCACTGACGCGTATATTGGCTTTTATGATGAAGATAATAATAATTGGCGAGTCATGTATAATAAAGCTAATTTCTTTAGTTCGTTTGTCATTGAAAATTATGATACGCTTGATGAACTTGATGAAGCCATGTATGCGTCTACTGAAGAGCATATCGAATCAGTTGGCTATCAGATGATGTATAAAATTGAATTGCTTGATGTATAATAATTTTATGGGCGTATACTTCAATGGTTAGAAGAGGCAATATTTTCCTCAACGCGAGATTAGCTCAATTGGCAGAGCGGTAGGTTTATACCCTATGTCCAGATAAGATACGTCGTTGTTGGTTCGAGTCCAACATCTCGCACTGGGGAAAATATGGTCATATTTATATTGATAGCCATAGAATGCCCGTATATATTTCGTCTTAGTTCAATGGTAGAACCTTGGATTTTGGTTCCAAAGATGGCAGTTCAAATCTGTCAGACGAAGCCATGCCCACGTGACGCAAATGGATAGCGTAGTCGGCTTCTATCCGACCTGTTGCGGGTTCGAATCCTGCCGTGGGCACCACACTGAATTTTATTCTATTGATAGGAATAAATAGAGATATAAAAGGAGAATAATGATTGGATTTGTAATTGCGATAATTGTGCTTATTCTTGGCCTTGGCACTGCTTTATATTGTCGAGATGGGTGTGGCTATACAGTTCTTGGGATTGCTTTTGTAATCGCTCTGATTGCCAGTGTGCTCGGTTGTGTGTATGCGCAAGATATTGGCGAGGTTAAAGTAATTCGTAACATGGGTGGCGCTATTGAAGGAACGAGCACTGAAGCTGGCTTTCATTTCAAAGCTCCTTGGCAGGACACTGTTACCTATGATATTCGCAATAACGTGCTAAGCTTCATGGGTGATTCTGAAGCCGACCAGTTTGAAGGAGGTTCCGCAAACGGTTCTGCTGTAACCATCAATGATAAATCAGGAACCACTGCTACGATTGATATTCAGGTAAATTATTCACTTGACCCGCAGACAGCTGAAGAGCTATATGCGAATTATGGCACTCAAGAGAACTTTGTGAAGTCTGTATGTGCTGTAGATATCCGTTCTATTCCTCGTGAAGTAAGTGGACAGTTCGATACTATTAGTATTTTGACCGCTCGTGGCGATTTTACTAGCGCGGTCCAAGATGCACTTACTGAAAAGTGGAAGGATTATGGCCTGATTGTTGAGCAGGTTTCTATCCAGAATGTCGTGTATCCTGACAGCATCAAGGATAAGTATTCTGAAGCAGCTGCAGCAGAAATCGCTAAGCAGACAAGCTTAAATGAGCAAGAAATTGCGAAAGTCGATGCTGATACGAAGGTCGTTCAGGCTAATGGCGAGGCCGAAGCAAACCGAGTGCTTGCAGAATCCCTTACGTCTGAGGTCATCCAACAGAATTACATCAATGCCCTGAAGGAAATCAGCGCTAACGGTAATCTTGTCGTAGTGCCAGAAGGCAGCACACCTGTAGTCAACACAAAATAATAGCTGAACTTATAAAGCCCACTTTACGTGGGCTTTTTTTTATGCTATAATATAGATATATTTGAAAAGGAGTATGCCTATGAGTAATGACTATTATAAATGCGCAGTATGTGGCGGACAAATAGATAAAAGTTTGGCTGATATGATTGCGGTAAAATCTGGTAGGCGATACATCCACAATGATTGTTATGAGCATAAAGACGAAATCGAACAGCAATTAAATGATATCCATGAATATTGCCAAACGCATATGGATAATTACAATAAGAAATTGGTATCATCCCAAATCGGAAAATATATCAATGACTATACTCCGCAAGAGATGCTACAAATTTTAAAGTATTTTTTCAGCATAAAGAATAACGCAAATTCTGGCGGCAATGGCGGCATTGGTATCATTCCATATGTTGCAGATGAAGCATTGAATTATTATAAGAATAAGGAGATGATTCAAAAAATGATGAAAGCGCCTCCAGTAGTTGAGATTCATGACAAATACAGAAGGTCGCAACCCCCAAGAGGAAGAATGGTAAAGCCACGCAATAGGCGATGGATTGATTTGGATTAGAGGTGTTATGTCAGATAACAATAAATTTTATGATGCTAACGCGGCAATCCAAGTCATAGGCTGTGTTTTGAATGACCCTGATTTAATGGATAGAAGTCGAGGATATAATTTAGATGGAATTGATTTTTGTAATGACTTCCATAAGGTTATCTTTGGTTCACTCTTGGACTTATATGAAAATGGTCAGGGAAAGAAATTCAATGCGGCGATTATCGAAGATTTTTTGAAAAATAAGCCAAATAGTATGGCGATTTACAAGGTCAATAATGGCGCTGAATGGCTACATAAAACTTTCATTGCAGCAGACCTTATGAACTTCAATTATTATTATGGTCGTTTAAAAAAAATGACTTTGTTGAGAGTTTATAATGATATTGGCTTGAATTTGGATTGGCTATATGACCCAGATAATATTTTAGACCCAAAGAAAAAACAAGAACAGAATGAGAATCTTGATAATTCATCATTAGAAGAAATCGCGGAAATGATTGATAATCGTGTAAGTCGCGCACGAGATATGGTTGTCAACAATGATATGAATGAAAGCATTCAAGCTGGCGATGGACTTGCTAACTTTTTGGAGCATCTTCAAGATAATCCTTTGAATGGATATGCCATGTTCGATGGGCATACAGATAAGATAGCGTTGGGAGCACGACCAGGCTGTTTTTATTTGCGGTCAGCGGCAACGGGTGTTGGTATTTATTTGCCGTGGCAATAAGTAATTATTGTCTTACTATTGGAGAAAAAACTGGAACCCTAAGTCTTTTAGATAAGGGAATCAGAGGTGAAGGTTTATAGTAATATATAGACCAGCCGCAACGCATAGTAGGTGAACCCACAAATGTGGAATATAATCCTACCACGAGGCTCCGACTCCTATCTATAGGATGAAAAGATATGCTGGACTTATGGGAAACTATAAGAGCTATAGGATAAAAAGCCTATAGGATAACAAATCGAAATCCCGTACAGCGATGGCTGATGCTTGTTATATGGCTTGTCCAGAGATTTATATCAGCGATGAAGATGGTTGGGTTCAGAATGAAAATATAATTCCTACAGTATTCATTTCGGTAGAGTTGGATATTGAAGAACTATGGACAATGATGGTCGCATTCGTATCGAATGTATCAGAAAATAAAATTATTTCTCATGATGAAGAATTAACATTTGAAGAGCGAGACAGAATTAAACGAGCAATAGAATCGTTAGAGAAAGCTCCTTTATACATAGAGTATTTGCCAGATTATACCATGCGCGATATCGAGAATTGTATTCGCCGCAATATTCGAGAACACAAGGCTAGGGCGGTATTTTTCGACTATTTGACAAGCTCAATGAGTATCATCCAAGAAGTAACTCAAAGTGCTGGTGGGATGCGTATTCGAGAGGATCAAGTTCTTTTCCTCTTGGCATCCAAAATCAAAGATATCGCAGGCCAATATAAAGTATTCATTTGTTCATCAACACAGTTGAATGGAATGGCAAGAGAAGCTAAGATTTTAGACCAGAATATGTTAGCTGGAGCAAAAGCAATCGCAAACAGAATTGACTTTGGCGAAATTATGATGGATGTAACTCCATCTGATTTGGAAGATATTAATGAAATTATTGCGTCTGGCTATCCAATTCCAAATGTCAAAGCATCTATTTATAAGAATCGTCGAGGCAAGATAAATCGAGTGATTTGTTGGATGGTTGCGAACAAAGGCACATGTAGATATCAAACGGTCTTTGTGACAGACTATAATTTTAATTTAGTGGATATAGATAAGGAGGGCTAATGTCATATTCAAAAGATGATGTGAAAGATAATATCTCTATGGATGACGTATATGTCCTTCTTGATTCACGTGAGGTTGGTATTTATAAAATTGAAAATAATCGTAATCACAAGGTATATATAGGGCAATCTCGTTGTTTGTCCAGAAGATATAAAGACCATTTTGAGCACTATAATCTATCAACTGCAAAAATTGATTTAGCAATTAGCAAGTGCCCATCAGGTTTCAGCTGGAAAATTATAGAGTATTGTAATGTAGAAGATTTGGATTCTAAAGAAATTAAGTGGATAAAAAGATATCGCTCCAACAATCCGTTGTATGGATATAATCAGACTCCTGGCGGTCAAGCATGGCGTGGTGAAAAACATCCTAATGCTAAACTAACAGAACAAGAAGCTTCAAAAATAAAGGATATGCTAGAAAAAGGAAAAAAATGTTCTGAAATTCAGCTACAGATACCACAAGCCACGGTTGGTATAATTTCTAGTATCAATAATGGATATACTTGGTTTGATGAAAAAAGAAAATATCCAATAAGTAGATTAAATGGGGTAATAAAATATTCAGATGACTTAGTATATAGTATTAGAAAAGAATACTCTGAAGGGGCTAACTATTTAGACCTAAGTAACAAATATGGCATCAGCAGAGATTCTATTTATAGGTTATGTAATACTAATAGTCATCCACAGGCAGGCTTGCAATATATAAATTTAGATAAAGAACCAAGAAATAACATTCCACAGTGGGTAGTTGAAGAAGCTCGTAAGACATACTATTCTAATAATAGTAACAAAAGAATTATTGATATTTATAATCAATATTTACCTTATATAAATAATATTACGTATAGCTCTTTCAAAAGCATGATATGGTGTGAAACATATAAACAATATACAACGTATGACAGAAATGTTGTAAATAATATGAACAATGTTCGTCGTCAGCAGATACATGACAGAAATCAACAGATATTGTCTTTAGCGAAAGAAAACATATATACAAAGCAAGAAATAGCTGAAAAATGCCATTGCTCACAAAGAACCGTCTATAGGGTGATATCTAATGACGTACAGTAAAGAAAATGTTAAGCAAAATATATCTGATGAAGATGTTTTTGTGTTATTGGATTGCCTTGGCGGTGAACCAGAAGAATGCGGAGAATATATTGTATCAAAAACAATTTGTCACAATGTTGTAGATGGTTCTAGAAAATTATATTATTATTATAACACTCAGCTTTTTACCTGCTTTACACATTGCGGCACATTTGATATAATCGAACTTGTCCAAAAGGTGAAAAATTTGGACTTGAATGCTGCCATCTATTTCTTGGTCAGTTTTTTCAATCTTGAGTGGAAAATTTCAGAAGCAGATGATATCGATTATTCAGTGGAAGATTGGAAAATTTTCGACCGCAATCAAACGCTAGAAGAAATCGCCGCAGAAGATAAAACATATCATGCCGTCCATCTTGACGAGTATGATGATGATATTATTCAATATTATCCACAGCCAAGAATTTATCAGTGGGACAAAGAGCATATTTCTAAAGAGGTATGCGATTATATGAATATTCATTATGACCCTCTAAATGGCTGCGTTATTATCCCACATTATGACGAAGATAATCGATGCGTAGGAATTAGGCAGCGTACTTTAGTCCAAGAGCAAGAAGAGTGGGGTAAGTATCGTCCATGGCGGCACGGTAAAGACCAGTATAATCATCCACTGGCATTCAACTTATATGGATTGCCGCAAGCCAAAAAAAATATCCAAAACATGAAAACCGCTATCATCGTTGAAAGTGAGAAGTCGGTGCTTCAATACATTAGTTATTTTGGATTAGCTGGAGATATTTGTATAGCAGTATGCGGCAGTTCATTATCGAAATATCAGTTTGAGACATTACAAAAGATAGGTGCAGAAGAACTGGTAATTGCTTTCGACAAGGATTACCATGATATGAATGATGAAGAGAATTTCAATAATTTTATTGAAAAGATGCGCCGCATTCATAATAAATATAATTCACTTTGTAATCTTAGCTTTATTGTTGATACTCTTGACCTATTGGACTATAAACAAAGTCCATTGGATAAAGGCCGAGACGTATTTTTAGAATTATTTAGAAATCGCAAATATATGAGAAGCGTGGTGAGTTAGAATAGAATACAAATTATATAAAGAAACTATCCCAGAATTAAATGCTCAGCAGCAGATTCTTTATAATAGGAATATTCCAGTTGAAGACCAGAATGCTTGGTTGAATGCTTCTTGGAAAAATATCAATTATTGGAATTTACTCAAAAATGCGGATAAAGCTGCACTATGTATTCATGAGGTAGCAAAAAAATCAGATTCTCGTATCGGAATATTAGTAGATGAAGATTGCGACGGTGCTTCGAGCGCGGCAATTGCGTATAATTTTTTACATCGATGCCAATATCCTTGTAAGAAAGAACTTATCTTCCATCAAACCAAAAAAGTTCATGGTTTATCAGATTTAGATTTGGATGAAATCAAGGATAAATATGATTTATTATGGGTTCCAGATGCAGGTAGTAATGATTATGCTGACTTAGAGTATCTAAGCATATATTTGCCAATTATTATTACTGACCATCATGAAGCCGAATATGAATCATCTTATGCTATTGTAGTAAATAATCAATTATGCGATTATCCCAATAAACAACTTAGTGGGGCTGGAGTAACTTGGCAAGTATGCCGTGCTATTGAGGATACTTGCCGCTTACAATATGTACCTGTAACTAAAGACCTAATGGGGCTATGTGCTTTTGGAAATATCTCAGACATGATGGATTATCATGAAAAAGAAATCAGAGCTGTTAGTAATATTGGTTTAGCTAATTTGAATAATGCGTTTCTTTCTGGTATGGCCGCGGCACATGACTATTCTATTCAAAAAATGAATGGTCTGAATTATTATTCTTGTGCATTCTATATCACTCCGTATGTGAATTGCTGTTTTCGTAGCGGAACCCAAGAGGAAAAAGAATTCGTAGTCAAAGCATTGCTTGATGATTATGCTTATCAAAAAGTAGAATCATCCAAGAGGGGGCATAAAGGAGAACCTGTCCTTTGGTGGGAAGAGGCTATTACAATCGCGGAACGAGTAAAGCGCCGACAGACCAAGCTTCAAAATGACGCAATGGAATTCTTGGAAAGTCAAATTCAAGAAAAAAACTTGACCGAAAACGCTATTATTTTATGTGAGTGCAGTCCTGATGATATTGAAGCTTCTATTGTAGGGTTAGCTGCGAATAAAATTCAAGCCAATTATCAACATCCGACACTCGTATTGCGACGAGTGGAGGAAAATGGAATTGAAAAGTTAAAAGGCTCTGGCCGTAATTATTCGAATTGTGAACTCCAAAATATGCGGGAAATCTGTGAAAACACTGGACTATTGGACTTTGCTCAGGGCCACGAAGGCGCATTCGGAGCTTGCCTACCTGCGGAAAATAAGCAACAATTTATTGAAGCTACTAACGAAGCATATAGGGATATTGAATTCCAGCCTATTTATTGGGTGGATTATATTTGGCACAATACTGCTGACTTTGACAAGGTAATGGATATTGGTAAATTGAATATTTATGGTCAAGGTATTCCAGAATCATTTGTTGCTATTGAAGATTTGGATTTATCTCAATGCAGTGTTCATCTCCTCTCACGAGACAAGAATCCCACTTTGAAAATTGTATTGCCTAATGATGTTACAATCATGAAATTCAAATCAAGTGAAGAAGAATACGAGGAGTTTTTATCTGACCATGCGGTTTTGACATGTATTGGTACGTGCGCCATTAATAAATGGAATGGACACGTAACGCCGCAGATTATCCTAGAAAATATGGAACTAAGAGAGGAATGGATTTTCTAATGAGTGAGACTTCAACCGTTACAATTCCTTTGTCAGATTTTATCCATTTGCGACAGGACTCTTTTGAGCTGGAACAATTGAGACGATTGATTTATCGAGGTTTTTTCTCAAGCGCTTCTAAGGCGTCATGTGAGGATATTAATAGGATTTTCAATGGCAGAGATAGTATTTGGCAAGGCTTGATAGATGATTATCATGATACCATAAAAAAGACGAAGAAAGCTTCCAAGTAAGCACAGTATTATTATAATACGAAGAGTCTGTTTATTTGACAGGCTCTTTTTTATTTGGTATAATATATTTATATTGTTACGTTGAACTTATGAAGGTGAACAATAAATGAATCATAGAGCATCTATTCACAACCATTCATATTATAGCAATCTACGAATTTTAGATGCTTTGCCGAGTCCAACTTCTATTGTAGATAAAGCTATTGAGCTTGGAATTGATATGATTGGTATTAGTGAACATGAATCTCTTTCCAGTCATATTGAACTGAATCAATACGCTCAAAAAATTAAAGAGCAATATCCTAATTTCAAAATCGCTCTTGGAAATGAAATTTATCTAACTGAAACAAGAGATAAAGGACAAAAATATTATCATAGTCTACTCTGCGCAAAAGATGCAACTGGTCATCACGCGCTAAGAGAATTGTCGTCTATTGCTTGGATGAATAGTTACTTTGACCGTGGACTACAACGTGTGCCAACTTTATACTCTGAGGTAGAAGCAATTACTAAAAAATATGGTAAAGGCCATTTGATTATGAGTAGTGCCTGTATCGGCTCAATTATAGGACAAAAATTACTGGAAATGCGTGCTTGCGAGCAAATAGAAGATAAAGCTGGTAGGAAAAAAGCTCATGATGAAATCGTTCAACATATTTTGTTTTGCAAGGAAATGTTCGGAGACGATTATTATTTAGAAATTGCTCCAGCATTGTATGAAGAACAGATTTATATAAATAAAAAAACGCTACAGCTTGGTAAGATTTTTGATGTCAAAGTGACAATCCAAGATGACAGCCATCGATTAACTCAGGATGATTATATCGCCCATAAAGCATTGCTCAATAGTAAACAGGGTGAACGTGAAGATATTGATAGTTTTTATAAGTATACTTATCTTCAATCCTATGACGATATTAGAGAGCACATGAAACCTACTGGGTGTGATTGCGATGAATTGTTCTCTAATAGTATGGAAATGTATAGTAAAGTTGAAGAATATTCATTGCTTCATTCTCAGCAAGTTCCTCAAGTACCTGTTCGTAATTATCCAAAAGCGAATAAAGAAAAAGCTTATCCCCATCTAAATCAACTATATAATAGCGACAACCAACAAGAACGTTATTGGGTAAATTTTTGTGTTGATAAACTAAAAGAAAAGCAGCTATATAATAATGTTTATCTTTCGGAATTGGATAATGAAGCGAAAGTTCAATTGATTCTCGGAAAAAAACTAGATACTTGTATTTTCTCATATCCGATTTTTCTTCAGCATT
>ERZ1034915.1516-NODE-1516-length-12504-cov-42.774600_pt1 | contig 12504 bp, 10 predicted proteins | sample MGYA00520592_ERZ1034915 | MGnify/ENA primary metagenome ERZ1034915 (study PRJEB33766, sample SAMN09781787) | gut metagenome | biome: gut microbiome | host: Homo sapiens | place: Madagascar | study: EMG produced TPA metagenomics assembly of the PRJNA485056 data... | reverse complement strand
CAGGAAATACCATAATATATAAGGTATCAGCAGCAGGAGCAGCAGAAAATATGCTTTACTTGCAAATTCCATTTCTTAATTTCTTTTTATTGTTTACATCACCGGCTCTGGATTTCTGAGCCTGATGACATTTACATCACGAGCATCGCTACCTGATAAACGACGTAGCCGAAGATGGCAACTACGCTGATGCCGCCCACCCAGAGCAGGGTCTTGATGAGTCGGCGCTGCTGCTGCGACTTCTGGTCTTCGGTACTGAGCGTTGGAACGATCTTCTCCTCCTTAGGCTGCTCATCGGTCTTCGTCTGGTCGATGAAGTTGATGGCATTCACCAGGTTGGCATCGTTCTCGTTCATCGGAATCTCGTACTTGGCAAACTTCACCAGGTCGGCGGTGGAGAAGAGCATTCTCAGCTCGTCTATCATCTTCTGGTCGCCCGAAGCACGCAGGTGCTCGATGATTTCTCCACTGGTCATCTCCATCGCATTGAATCCGAAGCGGCTCACGATATAGGCACGCAGCGTATTGGTCAACTGGGTGTAGTACTCTTTCTGAGTCTCCTGGCTGGCACTGGTATGATGATGCTTGATGTCATTGATTTCACGCAGCGCCTTCTCATGGGCAGGCACCCTCTTCACGATGCGGATGCGAGCGATGATAGGCTTGTTCTTCTTCAGACGGTTGCGGAGATAAATCATTGCGCCACAGATGATAATCATCAGCAGGCTCAACCAGAAGGAGAAGCTCCACTCACTCCACTCGAAAGGATTATCCTGTACCCCCTTTGCCGGATAGAACTGGTTAGGATGCACCGTATCTACCGGAACGGTGAGCACCTTCAGCGCCAACGGATTTCCGTGATAGCTCTTGCCGTCAATCTTCACATCGAGTGCAGGAACCACATACACCTTCTCATCGAAAGAGGTAAGCGTATAGTCGCGGCTCACCTGGATGCGGTCATCACCCATCTGCATCGTGTCGCCCTTGCTCTGCTCCACCACCTCTACACCAGATACAATCTGATCCTGAGGCTTGAAGGATGGCAGCACGATTCTGGCACCCTTCCGGGCTGTAGCCTTGAGGTGCAGGATGGTCTGCTGTCCGATAAGCAGCTGCAGGGAATCCATGCGCTGCTCCACGGTCTGACCGAAAGCCAGCGTAGAGCAACCCATCAGCGCCATCGTCAATATGATATTCTTTATTTTCATGTTATCTTACTTTAGCCTCTCTGTTTGAACAGCATCAGGAGCGCCTTCGAGAAGTCCTCGTTGGTGGCTACCGAAGTCCAATCTACCTTGCTCTTGGCAAAGAGCTGTCGCAGATTCTCCTGCTGTCGCAACCAGTTTTGGGTGTGAGCCACTCTCAATTTCTTAGAACTGGTATCGATATACATCTCGTGTCCCGTCTCGGCATCCATCACCTTGAGCAGTCCCACGTCGGGCAGCTGCTTGGCACGTGGATCATACACCTGGATTCCCACCACATCGTGCTTCTGGTTGGCTATCTGCAGCTGGTGCTGATAGTCCTTGTTATCGTAGAAGTCGCTGATGACAAAAGCCGTGCAATGGCGCTTCATCACCCTCGTGAAGTATTCCAGGGCACATCCGATATCGGTACGCTGACTCTCGGGATGAAAGTCGAGCATCTCACGAATGATGTAGAGGATATGCTTGCGTCCCTTCTTGGGAGGGATATATTTCTCTATTCTGTCGGAAAAGAAGATGACACCTATCTTGTCGTTGTTCTGGATGGCACTGAAGGCAAGGGTTGCAGCTATCTCGGTAGCCAGGTCGCGCTTCATCTGGCGCATGGTACCGAAATCGAGCGAACCGCTCACATCCACCATCAGCATCACGGTAAGCTCTCGCTCTTCTTCAAAGACCTTGACGAAAGGGCGATGGAAGCGAGCCGTCACATTCCAGTCGATGTCTCTCACGTCGTCGCCATACTGATATTCGCGCACCTCGGCAAAGGCCATTCCCCTACCCTTGAAGGCAGAATGATACTGGCCGGCGAAGATGTTCTGGCTCAATCCACGAGTCTTGATCTCGATCTTCCGAACTTTCTTTAAGATATCTTGTGTATCCAACTTAATTTACTTTGAATTTTGAACTAAATCAAGGCACTTCAACCTTGTTGATGATGCGGCTGACGATTTCCTCGCTGGTGATTTCGCTTGCCTCTGCCTCATAAGAGAGGCCGATGCGGTGGCGGAGTACATCGTGAGCCACGGCACGTACATCCTCTGGAATCACGTAGCCACGGTGCTTGATGAAGGCGTAGGCTCTGGCTGCCTTGGCAAGTGAGATGCTGGCACGAGGACTGCCGCCAAAGGTAATCATATCCTTCAATTCGCCCAGGCCGTAACGGTCTGGATAACGGGTAGCAAAGACGATGTCGGCAATATACTGCTCAATCTTCTCATCGATATACACCTCGTTGACGATGCTGCGAGCCTTCAGGATTTCCTCGGCAGTAGTAACCGGAGTCACGGTAGGCAGACCGCCCTGGATGTTTTCACGGATGATGAGCTTCTCTTCTTCGATGGTAGGATAATCAATGATAACCTTGAGGAGGAAACGGTCCACCTGAGCCTCAGGCAACTGATAGGTACCCTCCTGCTCTACCGGGTTCTGGGTAGCCATCACCAGGAATGGATTAGGCAAATGGAAAGTCTGGTCGCCGATGGTTACCTGATGTTCCTGCATCGCCTCGAGCAAGGCACTCTGCACCTTGGCTGGAGCACGGTTGATCTCATCTGCCAGGACGAAGTTGGCAAACACAGGTCCACGCTTCACATGGAAGGCTTCATCCTTCTGCGAATAGATCTGCGTACCGATCACGTCGGCTGGCAACAAATCGGGTGTAAACTGTATGCGGCTATAGTCTGCACTAATCAACTGTGACAATGTTTTGATTGCAAGAGTCTTCGCCAGACCCGGCACACCTTCCAGGAGAATGTGACCATCAGAGAGAAGACCGATAAGGAGACAGTCAACGAGGTGCTTCTGACCTACGATGACCTTGTTCATGCCCATTACCAGGTTGGTAACGAACTGACTCTGTTGTTCAATCCGGATATTCAACTCACGGATATCAATAGCTTCTGCCATAATCTTATATCAATTTTACGTTTAATTCATTCTAAAAACAGAACAAAGGGCACTTCCAAAATGCCCTCCGTCCTCAAATCAAACGCAAAAGTACTCAATTATGAGCACAAAAGCGAATAAAGCTAACTAAATTATATTAAAAAAGTTTCACAAACGCTATTTTTAGAAACTTTTAATAAAGCAGGCACACGAAGCATCAGCGATTGCGATGCTTCATATACCATGGATGTACTAGGAAATTATACATCAGAAGAGAAACCACTGTCAATCCGAAAGCTGGATACACAAGTTCATTATACACTGGATTCAATATCGCCATATCCACATCAGGAGACTTCTGATACACGTCCTTTATTAGCCAGAAGCCCAATCCGATTCCTAAGCTCAACCCCAGTTCCCATGCCAGGAAGAAGGAGCTCATACTGGTGCCACGCTGGCAATGCTTGGCAAGCTTGATGTAGAAAAGCAGGAATCGGCTTCCGATGATACCCACTCCCAAGGCAAGCAAGGCAGGTACAAGCATCTCTTCGGCAAAGCTCTGATCGCTTAAGGAAACAAATTCTGCTGCCGCGATCAATATCAGTCCCACGATTACCTGACTCTTCAGCTCTGCATCAGCAAAAACGTATTTCTCAGCCACCAATGCCAGAAACAGTCCGCAAAAAAACATCACATAGACGGTGAGAGAATGAGGCTGCGACAGATAGAAGCCCAGTATCACCATGATGCATACAATATTGACGAACAGCGGAAATCCCTGAGGCAGGAAGAAGCGGTCGCTACTGATGAGTGACACGTTTTCTGACGGAGCCTTGAACGGGAATTTCACTCTGGAAACCAGCACCAAGGCAACCAATGCCAATACCGAGGCTACAGGAAAAACGACTTTCATACTGAAGACATGATAGACCAGAAGCGACAGCAATGGACCTACCGCAATGGAAAAGCGGGCAAACCAGGAGGTAATATAATTCGCCTCCGTACGCTGGAAAGATTCACAGGTATCGATAATCAGCGTACTCGCCAGCGACATCTCTGCCAAGCCCAGGAAAGCACCCTGAATCAGACGCATCACCACCAGCATCTCGAAGCCCACCTTGATATTCCAGAAGGTTTCCAGATAATAAAGGACGACGAGACTGACTGCCACACCCAGGATGGATATCTGGCATACCCGATTACGGCGATAGCGCTGCACCAGATAGGAGCAGAAGCCACCCAAAAGAAAGATGCCCAAGCCATAAGCAGCATAAACTACGCCAATCTGAGTAACGGAATATCCCTCCTTAGCCATAAAATAAGGTATGCTCAGGAGGAGCATATAGATGCTCGTCATCAGGAAGAGATTGGCGAAGCAGAGACGCCAGAAGTCACGGTGCCACAGATTAAAATGTACCGGGGCATTTTGCGTATCCATCTTAGTAGCTCTCTTCTGCGCTTGGATACTCCACGCTCTTCACGGCGTCGATATAAGCCTTTACTCCCTTCTGCATCTCCTCGCCTACATGGGCAAAATGACGCAGGAATTTTGGCTTGAAGCCCTGGGTCATACCGAGCGCATCAGCATAAACCAGCACTTGTCCATCACAACCGTTACCAGCTCCAATACCGATAGTTACAGCGTTTACCTGACGTGAAACTTCAGCCGCCAGTTTAGCAGGAACTTTCTCCAGAACGATGGCAAAACAGCCAGCCTTATCCAGAGCTTTAGCATCGCTGATCAGCTTCTCAGCCTCTGCATCTTCCTTGGCACGGATGCCGTAACCGCCAAACTTATTCACGCTCTGAGGAGTAAGTCCAAGATGGCCGCAAACAGGAATACCGGCATTGATGAGTGCCTGAACAGTATCCAGAATCTCCACGCCACCTTCCAGCTTCAGCGCATCCACGCCCGTCTCCTTCATCATTCGGCAAGCATTGCGCAAGGCATCTTCCTTGCAAACCTGATAGCTGCCGAAAGGCATATCACAGAGCACGAGTGCATGATTGCAGGCGCGAGCCACGCTGCGTGCGTGGTAAATCATCTGATCTACGGTGATAGGCAATGTATCAGCATTTCCAGCCATCACATTGCTAGCCGAATCACCTATCAGGATGGTATCGATGCCAGCTGCATCGATGATGCCTGCGGTAGTGAAATCGTAGGCAGTAAGCATCGTAACCTTCTCACCTGCCGCCTTCATTTCGGCGTAGGTCTTGGTTGTGATTTTCTTTTTGTCTGTAGATAAATATCCCATATAATTGTGTTTACTTAAAAGTTTCTACAATCTTCTCCAGGTCATCGTATCCGAATCCATTGTAATCGGCTATCACATAGTCGCTGTATGGCTGGATGCTCTCTGCAGAATTGGTAGTAGCGAGTCCGAGGGTAAATGCACCCGAAGCTCTCACTGCCTTCAGTCCGTTGAAGCTGTCCTCCAGACCTACGCATTCCTCCGGCTTTGCTCCGAAACAGGCAGCACCCTTGAGATAACAGTCTGGATCCGGCTTGCTCTTGACAAAATCTTCGCTGGTGAGCACGCGGTCAAAATTGGTCTTGAACTCAGGATGATGCTTATACACCTGCTCCATCTTCTGCAGATTGCTGCTCGTCACCACAGCGCACTTCACACCATGCGCCTTCACGTCTTTCAGGAAAGTTTCGAATCCGAGAATGTAAGGAAACGACATATTCAGCTCGAACTCATCGAGCCGGTCTGTTATCTTAGCCTGTTCCGACTTGTAATCGGTGTATCCATCAATATGAGCGAATGTGGCATCATCAGAGAAGTACTTGTCGTAGATCTGAACCAGGGTCTGTCCCTTGATGCGAAGCGCAAAGTCAGGCATCTCCGGATGATACTCCCTGCCTATCATTCCCCAGAACACGGAATACTGGCTTTCGGTATTGAAAACCACGCCGTCTAAGTCGAATAATGCTGCTTTTATCATTACTTTTTATATTAAATAAATACTATCTAACATCTTTTTCGGGTGCAAAGGTACACATTTTTTTGCTAACAAGCCCCGAAATAACTACTAAATATACAAAAAAAGCTAATTTTATTTTGTTTTATCTACAATTTGCACTACCTTTGCATCGGTTTATATACATTAATAAATATAGTATATACATTAACTATTATAGATAGAAAGAAACAAAAACAAGATAGAATGAATATCATAGAGAAATATTTCCCTCACCTCACCGACGAGCAGAAGAAGCAGTTCGCTGCCCTCGACGGTCTGTATCGCGATTGGAATGCCAAGATCAATGTCATCAGCCGCAAGGATATCGACAACCTCTACGAGCACCATGTGCTCCACTCTCTGGCTATTGCCAAGGCGATCAACTTCCGCCCGGGTTCAGAGATTCTCGACTTCGGATGCGGCGGTGGTTTTCCGGGCATCCCGCTCGCCATCCTCTTCCCTGAGTGCAAGTTCAAGCTCATCGACGGCACCGGCAAGAAGATTAAGGTGTGCAATGAGGTGGCTGGCGCTATCGGACTCAAGAACCTGGTGGCTGAACACCTGCGCGGCGAGGACGAGAAAGGCAAGTACGACTTCGTGGTGAGCCGTGCCGTAATGCAGTTGCCCGACCTGATGAAGATCATCAAGAAGAACTTCAAGAAGGCGGGTCAGAATGCCCTGCCTAATGGTTTGCTCTGCCTCAAGGGCGGCAATCTGAAGGAAGAGCTCAAGCAGTATTATAAAATTTCGGAAATCACCCCTCTCAGCACCTTCTTCGATGAGGAGTGGTTCAGCCAGGACAAGCAGCTGGTTTATGTTCCGGCATAGAAGTGAAGAGTGAAAAATTCATCAGCTTCACTAATCATAAAGTTCAAAGTTCAAAGTTCAAAGTAAAATGCTACATATCGAAAGATTCCAAGTCAACATGTTGCAGGAAAACTGCTACGTGGTCAGCGATGACACCCTCGAGTGCGTCATCATAGATTGCGGTGCCTTCTATCCAGAAGAGCGCAAGGCGATTACCGAGTATATCAGAAAGAACAATCTGAAGCCTGTTCATCTCCTCGTTACCCATGGTCATCTCGACCATAATTTCGGCAACGATACCATCTACCAGGAGTTCGGACTGAAGCCGGAAGTGGCACAGGGCGATGAGAAGCTGATGAAGGGTCTGGCTCATCAGGCAGAGACATTCTACCAGATGCAGCTCGACACCCAGTTCCCTCCTATCGGTCATTTCTTTGAGGAAGATGAGGTAATCAAGTTCGGCAACCACGAATTCACCATCATCGAGACTCCGGGCCACAGCAACGGCTCTGTATGCTTCTATTGCGAGGCAGAGCACGTACTCTTCTCGGGCGATACCCTCTTCAAGAGTTCAATCGGCAGAACCGATTTCCCTGGCGGCAGCATGTTCCGCATCATCAACAGCCTGCGCCATCTCGGCATGTTGCCGGATGAAACACAGGTGCTGCCTGGTCACGGTGAGGCTACCAGCATCGGCGAGGAATTGGCTCACAATCCATATATGGACCGATAGATTCAGGAAGATACAGCATTCAGAATTCCAAGGCTTCAGAAGATACAGCATTCAGATGATTCAGAAGAAATCGAACACAGAGAAAATCATCCTGGGCATTGACCCCGGCACCAACGTGATGGGCTATGGCGTGATACGCGTCATCGGCAACAAGGCAGAACTGGTGGTGATGGGCGTCATCGACATGCGCAAGGAGAAAGATCCCTACTTGCGACTCGGCAGGATTTTTGAGCGGGTGACTGGCATCATCGACTCCTATCTGCCCGACGAGATGGCGATAGAGGCTCCCTTCTTCGGCAAGAATGTGCAGTCGATGCTCAAGCTCGGCAGGGCGCAGGGAGTGGCTATCGCTGCCGCCATCCACCACGACGTGCCCATCCACGAGTACGCTCCGCTGAAAATCAAGATGGCGATTACCGGACAAGGTCAGGCTTCCAAGGAGCAGGTGGCGGCGATGCTGCAGCGCATGCTCAACATCCGGGAAGACGAGATGCCGAAATACATGGATGCCACCGATGCCCTGGGCGCTGCCTACTGCCATTTCCTGCAGATGGGCAGACCCGAAACGGGCGACAGGCACTATAGCAGCTGGAAGGATTTTGCTACCAAAAACGCCAGCCGCATAGAGAAAGGTACAGGCATGACAGGCCCGCAGGCAAAGCTCCTGGCGGCTATCAACCGTACCACGCACAAGTAGCCCAGCCCGGAAATATCATCCTGTTATCACGCAATCATATAAAAAAATAAGAGAGATGCAAAAGATTATCAGTATTCAGAATGGCGTAACCCGTATGCCGGAATGGCGTATGGCTGAGCCAGTTAACTTCGAGGCATGCGACGGCGAGCATATCGCTATCGTAGGTCCCAATGGTGGAGGTAAGTCGATGTTCGTGGACATCCTTGTGGGCAGACACCCGCTGTTGATGCACGATCCTGATTACGACTTTTCTCCTAGTACCAAATCCCTGGTGAGCGACAATATCAAGTATATCACCTTCCGTGATACCTACGGAGGCGACAACGACCGCACCTACTTCCTGCAGCAGCGCTGGAACCAGCTGGAAATAGATGAGAACACGCCTATCGTCAAGGATAAGCTGGAAGAGGCTTATCAGATGGCTGGCGAAGATACGCCGGAGCGCAGACAGCTGCAGGAACACATCTACGAGCTGTTCCACATGCACCACCTGCTCGACAAATACACCATCCTGCTGAGCAGTGGAGAGCTCCGCAAGTTCAAGCTTGCCTCTACCCTCTTCTCTGAGCCTCGCGTGCTGATCATGGACAATCCTTTCATCGGTCTGGATGCCGACACCCGCGACCAGCTCAAGGAGCTTCTCAAGTCACTCACCACCGAGCATCATCTGCAGATCATCCTCGTATTGAGCAAGAGCGATGACATCCCAGACTTCATCACCCACGTGGTAGAAGTGAAGGATATGAAGGTATATCCTAAGCTTACCAAGGAAGAATATCTGGCACAGCGCAACCCCATCCCTGCCCACGTATTATGCGAAGAATTAGAACAGGCCATCATCAACCTGCCATATAGCGACCGGGAATATCACAGTCAGGAAGTGGTGAAGATGAACAAGGTTCGCATCCAGTATGGCGAGCGCATCATCCTCAACGATCTCGACTGGACGGTTAACAATGGTGAGCGCTGGGCGCTGAGCGGACAGAACGGTGCCGGCAAGAGTACCCTGCTCAGTCTGGTATGTGCCGACAATCCGCAGAGCTACGCCTGTGACATAGCCCTCTTCGGCAATCCTCGTGGCAGTGGCGAGAGCATCTGGGATATCAAGAAGCATATCGGCTATGTATCTCCAGAGCTTCACCGTTCTTACCAGCGTGATATGCCAGCCATCCGCATCGTGGCGAGCGGCCTTACCGATTCAGTGGGTCTCTATGTAAAGCCAAAGGAAGAGGATATGGACCAGTGCCGTTTCTGGATGAAGGTATTCGGTCTGGAGGGTTTGGAAGATCGTGGTTTCCTGAAGCTGTCAAGTGGCGAGCAGCGCCTGGTTCTTCTGGCACGCGCCTTCGTGAAGGATCCCGAGCTCCTCATCCTCGACGAGCCTCTTCATGGTCTTGACAACAGAAACCGCCGCCTGGTAAAAGATATCATCGAGGCATTCTGCAAGCGAAAGAACAAGACGATGATCATGGTTACCCACTATAAGGAAGAGCTCCCTGCCTGCATCGACCACAGCATCTTCCTGAAGAGACATACGAAATAGATATCCGTGTAAACAATATTCAAGGAAGAGAGAATCAGACGAAAACGCCTGGAAAATGGGGAAAGAAGAGATTGAGAATTTTCCCTTAAGGATTTTTATTTTTTTCCTTAAGGGAAAATATTTTTTTCCTTAAGGAAAACGCCAGCTTCTCTTAAGAGTTTTTTCCGCAACGTTTAATCTGTAAAGTTATTTATCACCGCCAGTGCAGCAGACATCCTTTCGTGCAGCTGTCTTGGTTTTGTTGAGGTTAGCATAGTCTATCTATTGCAAAATTCTCAATTATTTGTATTTTGCATAAATTTTTGAGAATATTATTCCTTTTTCTAAAATTATTATTGTACTTTTGCAAGCGTATTTACTTATTTTATAATAATGTATGGCAAAGAATGATGGACGATATATTGAAACAGATAAAGGCTGGCGAGGTGTCGGGGATGCAGTTCAAGGAACGCATTCTCGACAAATATGATATTGCCTGTGAGTTAGTGGCGTTCAGTAATTCACATGGCGGCAAGTTGGTAGTTGGTATAAAGGATAAGACTGGAGAAACCAATGCCTTGTCGTATTCTGAGGTACAAGAAACAACCAACTTGTTGAGTGACATTGCTTCAGAAAACGTAGTGCCATCCATTCTGATAAAGATAGATACTATTGAGGTTGAGGATGGCAACTTGGTTGTTGCTACTGTGAAGGAAGGACTCAACAAGCCTTATCATGACAACAAGGGAATCGTATGGGTGAAGAATGGTGCCGACAAGCGTAAAGTGTTCGATAATGCTGAACTTGCAGAAATGATGACCGACTGCGGTAGTTTTGCTCCAGACGAGGCTGGTGTTAGGGATGCAACTGTCAACGACCTTGATGCAACGACCATCAAGCAGTTTCTTGGCAACCGTTTTGAAAGAGTTTTGGAAAAGAAAGGCTTGACAGGTGACGCTTTTAATGAAGCATCACTTGATATGATATGCTCTGCCATAGCTAAGGGGCATGACTGTGAGAAGATACTTCGCAATCTGCGATTTATCCGTCCTGATGGTACACTGACCGTTGCTGCCATGCTTCTGTTTGGCAAATACACCCAACGCTGGATGCCAATGATGACTGCCAAGTGTATCTGTTTTGCAGGCAACAGCATCGGCAGCAAGGTTTTTCGTGACAAAGTGAATGATGCAGATATGGAGGGAAATCTGCTTCACCAGTATGAAACTATTATGGATTTCTTCACTCGTAATCTGCATAATGTGCAGGTGGGAGATGAATTCAACAGCATGGGTAAGTTGGAAATACCTTATACAAGTTTGGTTGAGTTCACTGTAAACAGCCTTGTACATCGCTCGTTGAACATGAAAGCCCCTGTTCGCATTTTCATTTTCGACAATCGTGTTGAGATTCACAGTCCTGGTGCATTGCCTAATGGACTTACTATTGAGGATATCAAGGCAGGAACTTCCATGCCTCGCAATATGTTTCTTTTTAACAATGCTATATACTTGCTGCCATACACTGGTGTAGGTAGCGGCATAACCCGTGCACTGGACGAAGATATCAATGTCACGTTTACGAATAATGACACGGCGCAGGAATTTGTCATCACGGTTTGGAGAGAAAAAAGTAACGAAGTCCATGAAAAAAGTACCCAAGTCGAAGACCATGACACTGGACTTAGACACTCTGACACCGACTTAGACACTTCTGAGAACGACTTAGACACTCAACTTAGACACTCTGACACCGACTTAGACACTTCTGAGAACGACTTAGACACTCAACTTAGACACTCTGACACTCCAAAAGTGTCATTGTCGAATAAGCAAAGGGACATAGTCAATTTCTGTTCAGTTCCTCGAACCACCAAAGAGATACTTGACAGAATTGGTGTCAGTATGCATTCCAAGAACCGAGAGCGTTACATCACCTCCCTTGTTGCAGCAGGGTATTTGCAGATGACTAATCCAGATAATCCTACAGCAAGTAATCAAAAATACAAAAAAGTAAACAAAAGATAAGAAGCGTATGGATTCATTATTTCTACTTCAGTTTGCATGTTTTATATTCATGCTCATCAATGCCTTCATCGTAGCACTCTCTCATCTGCATGTAAGATGGGAGAACAAGCGGTATGAGCGTTCTCGATGGATGATCGTTGCTGCCCTGATAGGACTGGCGATACAATATGTGCTGCAGATGACTTTCGGGTTCCGTGCTATGCACGATAATCTGGGGGCGGTCATCAACATCCTCCTCTATACCCCCTGCTTCTCGCTCATCTCCATAGGAATCTACAACATAGAAACCACCCGTGCTAACCTCAGAAAGATGATACTGATGTGCAGTGGCATTTATGCTGCCATCATTGTGGTCTTTTGCGTGGGTATCAGTCTCCATCATAGCCTGTATATCAGAGAGGGGCTTTATCTGATGCTGACTCTGTTTTGCGTAAGTGTTTTCTATTGCATATACATGATTATTCAGGAGATGATTAGGCGTAAAAATATGTTGGAGACAATGGCGGCAACGGATTTGTTGCCTTACGTGAGATATTCCCGAGCCAGTGTAATCATTCTATGGCTCGCAGTTCTCGCTATGCCAGTTGCCATCTTTTCTACCACCTTATTATATATAGTAGGTCCAGCCGTATTGCTTGCCTTGCTGTTCTTCAATC
>ERZ1034915.1514-NODE-1514-length-12520-cov-12.300842_pt1 | contig 12520 bp, 22 predicted proteins | sample MGYA00520592_ERZ1034915 | MGnify/ENA primary metagenome ERZ1034915 (study PRJEB33766, sample SAMN09781787) | gut metagenome | biome: gut microbiome | host: Homo sapiens | place: Madagascar | study: EMG produced TPA metagenomics assembly of the PRJNA485056 data... | reverse complement strand
ATTTATTTTCCTGGGGGTAGTGAACATTTTTTCCTGGGGTGGTGAATTTATTTTCACCACCTATAAACAACTTTCTATGCTCAATTTCTTTCGTTCCTTCTTTATAGTTAACCATTCGCACAATGTACCCTTTATCAACTAATTGGCTAACCCATTTTTTAATCGTTCTATCTGATACATGATAAAGTTCTGCGAAATATTGATTAGATGCCCAACAATATCCTTTTTCGTTGCATAATGCAGTGATTTCTCCATATAGCAATTTTGCGTTTGGAGCTAAATCTTTATCGTATCTTACGTTTGCTGGAATAATCGCATAATACGCTTTTTGTTGTTCTTCCATTAATCACACCTCCTAACTAACATTCAGTTCCAATATATTTAGTATGGAAAACGTAAGCAACTGCCATTGCCTGCCAAATATCTTTTTTAAATCCGTAGAAATATCCAGGCTCTTTCTTTGTTCCTTTTCCTTTGTTTGGAGTGTCTTTAGCGAACAAATCTATTAAAGCTTGAATGATATTACTGTCTTTCGCCTTCATAGAGTTGCATAGAAGCATTTTTTCTTCTTTTCTATACACAAACTCAACTTCCCACAAAAGCTTCAAACAATGCTCTTTAAAACGTCCTATCCACACACACGTATCAAATACAGATGCACCAACTGGCATCCCGTATGAGGCAATCATTTCAATAGCTACATAACGAATATCATATGTAAGCTTGAAACGAGTAAGCAATCTCATCAATTCAAGATTCTCAACTTTTCCTTTTTCTAGGACTTCGCTTAAATCATCTGCAACAACTACATATGCGCTTTCTACATTTCCTGGATCAATACCAATGAAAGCCATATTACGCACCTCCAATCTCAAACTTAGTAGCATCCATCTTTTTCTTTTCTGAATTCATCTTTGCTTCAATACTTTCATAAGCAGTTTTGAAACGTTTTAAATCTGAATCATATTTAGCAAACTTAGTTCTTTCCTCAGCTACTTTTTGACCTGCTAAAGCTTCAAAATATTTAATGCTAGGTGCTTTCCCATTATGGTCACGTTCCCAAGTACTTCTTTCGACATAGATAGCTTGATTCATTTTATTCTCAATATCTGTCTTCAAAATGTTTGAGCTTTCCTGTAATCGAGCTATCATTTCACCAATCAGAAACATTTGATTTGCGAGGTTTTCAACGTTTAATGCCATTTCCATTACTGTTTCTGCATCAGAGATATAAGCATCAACTAGGATTCCTAATTGTTCTTGGATTTCTTCATCTTTCCAATGTTTAACTTTAAATGGGTTGTATTTATACAATAATTCATTTTGACTTAGCATTATATTTCACCTCTGATTTATCAATATTTCCGTAGATACGTTCTAAATATCGTTTGGCTATTCCTAACATTTTTTCTCTTTTAGCACTCTGATCTAGAAGGTTATGGCATCTTCTACACACTGTAATAATGTTTTTTTCTACCCCAAGTCCGCCTTGCCCTCTAGATAAAATATGTGCTTCAGGGAATGCGAAGGGAGAACCGCAAAATATACACATTCTCCCATCTCTTTCCCATACAGTGTCTTTAACTGATTTAGGAATATCTGTTGCTTTACTGCGTTTGGATTTATACAAGACTTACTCCTTCATGTTCCTGATATGTTTGTTCTTGATACACTTGAGTTTGTTCGATCTGTTGAGTTTCTTCATCGAAATAAACAGGTTGAGAACTTACATCATCTTTAAATGACATATCCGTTTCAATTGCAGTTTGCATTTCAATACTCATGATTCCCCATTTAGAAATCAATTGACGTAAGATAGTTTTGAAAGCCATTCCGTCAAAATCTTTCTCCCAGAATGTATATCCTTTATGTGCTGCATACCCTTTTGAGTATTTCTGAGCGTGTTCTTCCATAGTTTCTTTTGACCAGTACATTGATTTAGTGAATCCATTAGTCAATTCAAACATTCCATAATATCCAATCGTAGGAGCTTTCTCACGTTCTAATGGGTCTGTAATAGCTCTTACTTCAATGTCTTCTGTAAATGGGTTATAGCTTAATAATTCCCCATCTTTAACTGCTACAACATTGATTTTCTTGTATTGACCTGAACGAATAGCCAATTGAAGATAACCTTTATATCCAAGTTGGAACGTAGCAACTGTACGATTGTTCTTAGTGTCTCTGAATGGAACCATGTAGTAGTGTCCTAATTGTGGACTAGGTGATAAATTCAAAGAATCACCTACAATACCAGCACTTACAATTGTTGCAAAATCACATTCCTGTAATTGTTTATTTGTATTTACTGCACTAATGATGGATGCCACGAATTTTTTACCTCTCGTAGCACTACCTAAAGTTTTTGAAATATTTGCAAGTACTGCATCAGATTTTACATAAGTTGCAAATGTTGTCTGAGGTTTCTTTGTGATGTTGTTTTGTAGCATGTTAACACTCTCCCTTTTCTAAAATTGTTACTTTCACATCGTGTTCTTTAATAAATGCATTTAAAATTGGATTAAATGCTTGTAGTTCTTCCATAGGGCCTTCAAATCTAAATATGCAATATCTTCTTCCACTTGATTGAACTTGAGCTTCTACATTGCTCTGAGCGTTGTTCAGAACATTATTCTGAGGAACTGCTGCTTGATTCATAGCTTGTGCTTGTTTAGATTGCTCAATCTGAGCATCCACTTTAGCTTGTAACTTTGCTTTAGCTTCCTTGATCTCATTAATACGTTCTGTAGCTTTGCTTAAATCCAATGTCTTACAGAACAATTGGATAACTTGTTCTGCCTGTAATTCATTCTCAGGAAGTGAAGCTTGAATAAACGACAACTGTTCCTCAGCTTTTAAGAATTTGTTATTAAGAGATTCTTCAATTTCTTTGTTCTTAACAGTCTTGTTCAAATATCTTTCTTCAAACACTAGATCGAATGGATATTTGTTGTTTGTCATGTTTGACCACAATTCCTTGATTTGATTACGCTTCAATTCCTTTTCTGCGTTATCAACATCATTAATTCCTTCCCCCAATTTATCGGATGCTGCTTTGATAGTCTTTTCGACTTGCATAATGTCTTTTTTATCTTGCAACCACTGAGCAAATACATCATTTTCTACTTGTTTACGTTTATCAGACACAACCTTAACTAAATTGTTCAATGAAGTTCTATCTGCTTTAGCTTGCTTGTAGTTATTTTCGTCTACAATGTAATCGTAGGCTTTTAACTTTTCTTGAATTGCAGGCAATAAATCCGATGCATTGGTATAAACCTTTCCTTCCTGTGCCCTAACTTCTAAATTAAATTCCATATTTTTCATCCTCCATTTTTTATATAGACAATGTGATAGGTGGTTCTATGTCATTAACAAAGTACCTATCCCATTTTTCTAACATTGCTTGTTTTAAATCGTTCATACTGTCTAAAGCTTCTTCTTTGCGATATGAACGCTCTATAATTCGTGCATCACCATCTGCAAATCTTAGTTCTGCACAATAAATAACAAAGTCAAAATCCGTAACAATCAATCCTTCTAAAGTTTGACAATAATAGTTGTCAGGAACTGTTTCGTTTCCTTTACTGCCCCATTTCTGCAAGCTCTGAGAATTGACTATCTTAGATGTTTTAATTTCTAAGATTCCTCTTTCGCCTGTTTCCTTGTTGTAAATCAATCCATCAGGACTATATCTAAGAAACTCATGTTCCTTAGAAACCAGCGTAACGTTATTAACATACTGAACATCCAACTCAGGATGTTTTGCTTGAAATAACGTTCTTAAACAAGGCTCCGCAGCGTTGCCATACTCGATAGCCTCATTCGTAATTTGTTGTGAGCCGAATTTCTTGTCATGCCATAACTGATTAAGCGTTTTCCATGGGTTTAAATTCATGAAGCACGCTGCATCAGACCCTCCGATTCCACGTCCACGTTTTTTTAACCATTCTTCATGGTTTCCGTACTTTTCGACAATGTATTTATCAGTGTCTTGATACAGATTCATCTTTACTTCCTCCTTTAAAAGAATATTTCTAGTTTTTCTATTTCTTCCGTTCTTACTGCGTGTGATGTTCTTCTGTTATCTTCTAAAAAGTCGTATTCATCTTGAACGCCCCATGCGTATCGGCTATGCAATCTATTGATTTCTACAATGTTTTTAAATCTTTCTACTCTTCCATCTTTTAAGTAGACATATACAGTGTGCTTTTTACCTTTTGGTGTCTGATAAATTAACATTTCTTACTCCTCCTTATGTGTCATCTTACAAACCTCTAATGTACAAGTTTGCGAAAACTGTGAATGCGATAGCTAGTGCGAATAAAACAATTGAACATATGTAATTGAATTTAGCCATTCCATTAACCATGCTCGTCTGCTTCATGCTTCTAACTTTAGTTGCATAATGTGTCTCGTAAGAGTTGTTCGCAAAAGAAGGAAGTGTGATACAATCACCCAACTCAACTGCTTTCTTCTTTGCGGTTGATCTAGAAGTAGGCTTCTTCGTCACGTTCTGCTTTGCAGAAGTCGTAGCAGTAGTCTTCATAGTCATATTGTTCTTCCTCCTCTTCTTCATCTTCATCAATAAATTGGTTATCTTGAATAACCCTTAAATCATCTACATCCATCATTTCCCACACCCCACTACTTCTTTAAATTCAGGAAACATCTTTACGAATAGTTTTGTTGGAACTTTCTTTGAATCAATAACCTTTGCTAAATTAGACTTTTTATAGTCCTCAGATTCACAAATAAGATTAAGCATCTTATATGCAGTTTTCTTTGAGAAGCCTAGTTCCATGATGTCTTTGTACCCAAGAAGAACTTTCATTTCACAACACATCTCTTTCCAACTTCAAAACCGCATAAATAAACGTGTGTAAGCATTGTCGAAACTTTTTCTAAATCTTCGAAACTACATCCGCTTTTTTGCATGATTTCTAAGATCTTGTTTCCAATTTCTTCAGATTCTCGAATTAAATCAACTGAGTTCATGTTTACCGCCCCTTTCTGTTTTCTACTTAATACGTGATGTATTCTCTATCAATTAGCTTCACCAATCGTTCAGCTTCTTTTTCTAAATATTCCATTATCAAATCTTGCTCATCATCAGAATATTTATCTGTATCTAATTTGTAATAAGCTTCTCCAATCGCATCCTGTAGAATATCTCTTGCAATTTCTTTTGCATCTGATTTTTTCATTGTGCCGTCCTTTCTTTTTTAGAATTCATATTTCATACGAGATTTTTTTTAGCAAACCCATTAAATCCCACATAACAAGTTGTTCTCTTGTTGGTGTATAGTGACTTAAATCTTTGCTATCATCCGTATCCAAAAATTCATTTTTCACTTTTTTAAGTAAATGTTCGCTACCGTCATTTAATTTGAAATAAAATTCAGTAAACCCACTTTCGCAAACGTCATAACGATATGAATATCTTCTTTCTTTTATTTCATCGTTTAGAGCAAAACAGATTGCTTGACATCTATCTATATGTCTATCTCTTTCCATTTGAATTTGTTGTGTTGTCATCATTGTGACCGTCCTTTCTAAATTACGCTCATAGCGTAGCTATATTGTAAAAAAATTTAGATTTTTACCAAATCTAATGAAACACTAGCTTTGGTGCAAATCTTTTTTACTTCCCAAAAATAAAAATTCTTAATTCCACTTTCTTTTCTTTGGTAGCTAACAGTAGATATACCAAGATATTTAGCCATTTGCCTTTGTGTCCATCCTAAGCCAACTCGAATTTGCTTAATTGTTAATAATTCCATTTACAATACCCTCCTATCTACGCTCATAGCTTATCTACATCTATAATATACGCTTAGGGCGTAGTTATGTCAATCATTTTTTTAGTATTTTATTACATTTATTTAGCTTAGAGCGTAAATTATGATATATTTATTATAGGAGTAATAATTTGTTATTTTTTGAAAATGAGGTGATACTATGGGTAACAAATTTGAATGTCAAGGATTAGCCTTGAGGCAATTTAGAAAGGAGAGCGGACTAACCTTAACAGACGTTACCGATAGGTTGCATCATGCGCCTATGTGGTTGTCTGACATTGAAAACGGAAAGAAAAACATATTTTTTAAAGATGCAAAGGCATTATGTAATATATATGGTCGAACTTTGGATGAATTATCTGAATTAGTTGATCAATATGAAAAATAAATTATAAATTATTGATGTTACTAACGAGTGCTTTAGAGTTATTGGGAAGCTAATCTGCAAGTTCAGTAGTGTAGAATAATAATGAAGTTTAAAGAACGCACTTAAATGTGTGTTTTTCTTTTGCAACAAAAAAAGCACTAGAAATTAATCTAGTGCATTATCTTTATCCATAATCTGTACGATTCCTTTGTCGGCTTGAGGCAACCAGTGTGCATAAACACTCAATACAGTGTTTAGATTGTCTCCTAACCTTTTTGCAACATCATACAAGCTAAAATTAGAACTTCCATCTCTTACCATATTGCCAATCATATATGAAGCACACGAATGTCTTAAATCGTGTACACGAATGATTGGTATTTGTTCTTCGTTGCTTTGGTTGGCTTCCATAATAGCTTTTCTCATTCTTGATCGGATTGTCGAAGTAGATATCGGGACATCTATACCGAATATAAACGATTTATCTGGAACGTCTAATAATTCCTTATAAGCTTTGAAATTATCACATAAGAAACTTGGAATCGTAATTGTTCGGTAACTGTTGTTAGTCTTTGGAGTAGTAACTTGATGCAAATCTTTCGCCCAAGTCTTGTTGATCGTGATTGTTTTGTTCTCAAAATCTATATCTTCCCAAGTTAAAGCAAGTGCTTCTCCTATTCTTGTTCCGTTGTAAAACTGATTTTTAAATAATAGATTGTACATAGGATTTTTTACAAATGGAATGAATAAATTGAACTGATCCAAAGTCCAATACTTCATTTCGTTTCTTTTTTCGTTTGGATTTTTAACAACTTCTAATTGTGCACATGGATTGACTTCTAAATATCCTTTTTGAACCGCAAACCTAAACATCTTATTTAATCTGTTAAGATAATTTGCTGCGGAATTAGAATTTGTTTTACGAATCATTAATTCCATTGCATACTCTAAACTGCTTGTTGTTACCTTTTTTATCAACATATCTTTACCGATAATATCAATCCATCTTTGTAAAATACTAGTTTGAGCGTTGTAAGTACTTTCTTTGATTCGTTTCTCGGTATACTCTGAATACAAAGTAAATAGTTCTTCCAGCGTGAGATTTTTATAAGGAGTCTTAATATCTGCCCTAAATAGAATCTCTGCCTTTACTGCATCCTTCTTTTTTGCAAAGCCACGCTTCTTATATTGCTTGGTCTTTCCGTTCATCATCTTGTACGATCCGTAAAAATACCACGTACCTGTTTTTGTGTCTTTCTTGACTGCCATTTCCTTTTTCCCTCTTTCTGATAGATAAATTTTATAGATAAATTAGAGAAAAAAGGTAAAAAATGGAGTTATTTTATGCCATTTTCATGCCAGGCAAAACGAATGCACTTTATATAAAGCGTTTCTCCATTAACACAATAAAAAGGCTATTTCTAGCCTTTTAGAGTTGATCATTAAATTTATAGCCAATGCCCCAAATCGTTAATATATATTGAGGTTCATCTAGATTATGATTTTCTTTCTTGGTTTACGAATAAAAGCCATGATATTGGAATCATCAAGGACCATACAGCCTTTTAGATCTATTCCTTCGTAAAAACTTCACCTCTATTTTGTGCAAGAAAGTAAAAAATATCAAACTCTTTCGGGGTTAAACAATACCCAGTATCACCTCTAAAAGAATGACACTAATCACAATAAAAGCTACAAAGGCTGGCCTTTTATAAAATGGAACATTTGAATAATCCATGACATTTGATAATTTTGACATGCCATACTTTCCTAAATACATATAAATAGGATCTCTAAAATTCTTAATATATTTTAATTTACGAGATAAAAAGATGTCTTCTAATCTTCTACAAAACAATTCATCCTCTAAATACGGCATGATTTCAGAATCTGTAAAAACTTGTACAATATCTTTAGAACCAATCTTTTTGGGCAAACTTTTTTCAATCAAATTTAATATATCTTGATAAACAACGACATCCTTTTCTTTCTGAATAAATAATGTCGTTATTTTAGGAATGGGTGGAGGAACAATTGTATCTTCTTTAATTGAAATGGGTTGTGTTTTAATATCTTGTTTACTTTCTATATTTTGTTCGTATGAAACGGATTCTATTTCTTGATCTGAATGTAGACACTGTTGATAAGCCGCTTGAATCTTTTTAAATTTCTCTGGATTTTCTTCAGGATGATACTGCTTTAAAAGCTTGGCATACGCCCTTTTAATTGTCTTTTTATCACTTGTAGGCTCAATCCCTAATATTTCCCACGCATTCATGCCAAATACTCTCCTTCTTCATCCTCTTCTTGAGTAAAGATATCTAATTGATCTACATTTTGACTTTCTTCTATCTGATCTAAAATTCGTGAAACCTGATTAATAAGACGTTTTCTTTTTTGAATATTGTTGATCAAACTTTCCATATCTTTTGTGAATTCAGTATGAAGTTTCATCAAATAATCCTGTGTTTCTTCATCCACTTCCCGATAAATTCTTTCAATACGAGCAAGCAGGGCATCCACTTCATTGTTTTGATATAAACCTAAAGATACTTCTTTGATAGAATCTAAACGAACAGACGCATCTACTTTTTCTAGCACATCGCCTTTTGATACTCTAAAAATATAATGTTCCTTAGTAGAATGTACAACGGCTTCTACATACAACATGGAATTAATGTCATACGAATAGATCAAATCAAAAGATTCATAATCATGCATATTTCTAGGAACATGAATAAAAGCTTGGCCTAGAAATAAGTTTTCCTTGGCATACATAGCCTGCCCTTGAAACACACTAATATTGACTTTAGTCTGCCCTTTATGCACGGTACGCAAAGTCATCTTTTTACTTGTTGGTAAAACTGAATTCTTAGGAATAAGCACGGTTGATAATTCTAAGTCTGGATTTTGTTCATTGTAAGTAGAAGTGCTTAAGGAGAAAGGACAAATATCAGTAACAACTATATCTTTAATATTTTCATCCCTTTGTTTAATGCCAATATATTTTCCAAGTCCAAGTACAACCAAAGAATCCATGTGTTCTTCTTTTAGTACAGGAATATTTAAAGCGTCTGATAAATAATGTTGAAGTACCGGCATTTTACTTGAGCCTCCTACAAGAATCAAACTATCGAGTTCACTCGCCGAAAAGCCACTATCCTTAACAGCTTTACCAATGACATTTTTACAAGATTCCAGTAAAGAATGCGTAATATTAAATAATACATTTTCATCAAATACGCATCTATAATTTATATTTGAATGAGTTAAAGATATTTCAACCACATTTTGCGTACTTAACTTGATTTTAGCTTGTTCGCAAGTACGCAAAATGCTTTGTTGAAAAGAAGAGTCTAAGACATTATAGTTTAACTCATTTTTTAAACAAAAGTATTCGGCCATAGCTCGATCAAAATCTGTGCCACCCAAATGATTGTTTCCACTAATCGCATTGATACTAATCACATTTTCAAAACAGTCAACAACTGAAACATCTAATGTTCCTCCACCAAAATCAAATACAACGAAGGTTTCATATTCGTCGTCCATATGACATGCGATGGCCGCAGCACTTGGTTCATTGATCAATCGCTCCACTTTAATTCCTAATAATTCTCCAATTCGTTTTGTATCTTGTCTTTGACGCGCATTAAAATAAGCAGGCACACTAATCACAACTTCTGATATTTCTTCATGAAGATAATTTTGCGCGTCTTCAATCAATTGTTTCACGACAAAAGAAGAAAGTGTCGCTGAATCATACTCTTTCCTATCTAATGTATAAGTAACATCTGAACCCATATTTCGCTTAAACAAAGATGCACTACACTCTGGATGCGTAATTAATCTTTCCTTAGCCAATTTTCCAACAACAATCTTACCATCCAAGATACTGACAGCACTTGCAGTTACATATTCGCCATACGCATTGGGAATCCGTATTGGCTTTCCTTCTTTATAGACAACCGCCAAACTGTTGGTTGTTCCCAAATCCACACCTAATATTGTCATATTTTTCTCCTAACAAAAGTTTAAAATGGCTAGAATAATACTAAATACTAAAGAAATACTTCCATATACAATTAGAAAATATTTTAATACAATGGATAGTACATGTTTATAGCCTTCTACATATTTAATAAAAACAGATTTTTTGCGTAGTACAAAATATAGAATGATACATACAATGCCTACAATTCCATTATAGATGATCAAAAGTGGAATCAACATCGATAAAAAGAACACACATAGTATCCATCCTACACAAAACATCATCAATAGTAATACACACAATCCGCCCATAATATCGCCTTCTTTAACTCCACTATAGCATACTAAAAGCGGTATTACTACCGCCTAGAAGTCTTTGTGGAATCTTCCTCCATAATGATTATCTTTATAGTTTGTGATATACAAATATAAAACTAATACACCTACAAGAATAATGCCTACAATAAATAAAGTATGAGCTGACATCTTTCCATATAGGAACATGCATCCACACCCAACAAGTAATAATACATCGACAATAATGACAACAGGATCTAATTTCTTCATATCTTGACACTTCCTTTCAATTTCTTGATATAATAGTTTGGTATGAAAAATAAAACAATGATTGGACATATTTTAGCTTTTGTATGCATTATGATTTGGGGCTCTACCTTTGTATCGAGTAAGATACTACTTGATACATTTACACCCATTGAACTTCTTTTTATGCGCTTTTTAATTGGTTTTTTAACACTATGCATCTTAAGTCCTAAAATATTAAAACTAGAAAATAGAAAAGATGAGATTTGGTACATCCTTAGCGGATTAACCGGTGTTTTCTTATATTATTTTATTGAAAGTACAGCTCTAGTCTATACATATGCCACAAATGTAGGTGTCACAATATCGATAGCACCCTTCTTTACTTCCATACTTGCCTATCTATGTTTTAAGGATGAACCCTTTAAAATGAACTTTGTGCTAGGCTTCATTGTAGCTTTTATTGGAATCTTCTTTATTAGTTTCAACGGTCAACAAATGCACCTATCTCCAAAGGGAGATATTCTTACAATCGTAGCTGCCATAATGTGGGCTATATATAGTGTTGTATTAAAGAAAGTCAATGCATTAGGACATACTTCCATTCAAAATACGAAACGAATCTTTGCGTGGGGACTTTTCTTTATGACACTCAGCCTTCTAATATTAGGATTTGATGTATCCATAGATGAGATTCTAATCCCACGCAATTTATTGAACCTGCTTTTCTTAGGCGTGATAGCTTGTGCAGGATGCTTTGTGATTTGGAACCATTCTTGTTCCATATTAGGAAGTGTTAGAACCAATCAATATGTATATTTAAACCCCATCGCCACAATTATCTTTTCAGTAATTATCCTACATGAAAAGATTACGCCATGTATTGTTCTTGGAACCATACTTACTTTATCTGGCTTAATTATATCCGAATACAAGAAGGAATCGTAACCGATTCTTTCTTGTATTTAGAATAAAATTGATTTAGCTTCTTTCAAATCACTTAAGTACATATCACTATTCAACAACACCTTCTTTTTCGATACATATATTGGTAAAACTGTACCATCCTTTAAAGTCAATTTTATTCCCACATACATCATAGGCTCTATTGCACCAGCCATAAATGGGGTTTGGCCTAGTATTGTATGTGTAAATGGTTTTGTCTTCCCTTTAAAATTGGCATCTTCATTTTGAATAGAACATTTTAATATATCTGAATACAAGCATCTTTTACCATCAACTTCTAAATATTCATCCTTAAATTTCACACACATCTTTTATCTTTTCTACATCCATACGATCTTTAATATATTAATTCGTATTGATCATCGTCTTTTCTTTAGATACATATATGGCCAAAATAGTTTCATCTTTTAATACAACCTTTACTCCAACAAATAGATATGATTTTGTAGAATCCCAAATGGTAATGGTCCACTAGGAAGTATAGCCGTAAATGGAACACCCTTTCCTTTATACTTAGCTTTTTCATTTAAGACACAAAAATGAACTACATCACTATAAGAATATGTATCGGATGGAATGAAAAATTGTTTATTCAAATCATCAAATCTTATATATTTATCTATATTCAGAATTAAACCTCCACATTATTAAGCAGCCAATAATCAGGATAATGCCACTCACAATGAAACTTGTATTTTTAGATAAGTAATAATAAGTCAAGCGATTACACAGCCAAATTAAAATTATGATTACACAATTTCCAAATACCCTTTTATCCATCCCCTATCTCCTTATTTTCATATTAATCATTTAGCCATTTAGAATCAAATGTATTGTCCAAATAGGTCTT
>ERZ1034915.1511-NODE-1511-length-12529-cov-7.287879_pt1 | contig 12529 bp, 27 predicted proteins | sample MGYA00520592_ERZ1034915 | MGnify/ENA primary metagenome ERZ1034915 (study PRJEB33766, sample SAMN09781787) | gut metagenome | biome: gut microbiome | host: Homo sapiens | place: Madagascar | study: EMG produced TPA metagenomics assembly of the PRJNA485056 data... | reverse complement strand
GAGTTACAAGAATCATTTCTTGCTCTTGTTCGTTGTTTTCAGTCCCTTTGTAGCTCGATACCATGTTTAATCCTCCTCGACTTCTTCAGCAGCTCGCCATAAATCCATAGGGTTTAAGTTGGCGCATAATTCACTTTGTGCGATTTCATTGATTTCATCAGCCGTGAACGTTGCTTTTTGATTGCTCATCTTGGCAATTTTTAGCGATGTTACACTCCACGAATCCGTGCCTTCTACACGTGTCAGATAGCCGTAGTCGGTGTTTAGTAGCCTGATATAAAATTTCGGTTCGAATTGCTCGTTGAAATACTCGTACAGCTGACTGTTAATATCACGCAGCACTTCACGATCAGTTTTATTGTCTCGTTCTGGTACGAGATCAATCGTGAACAAACCAGGCTTATCACCTTCGTGGATATACAAGTCTACTACCAGCTCATCATTCAGTTGGTCATACAGCCGAATAGCAAAGCTGTTTTGCGAATCCAAATTTGCAACGGCATAGGTATAGTGCAATGTTCCGATTGCATTCTCAGTGATTTCGCTTAACTTTTCTTTAGTCAACATTTGTCATACTCCTAACTTCATAAGTTTCTTTTGCATAAATTTCAACTTCTATTCTTGGCTTGTCCGAGTAATACTTGTCGATTTCTTCGTGAACAATCATTGCGTCATCTTTCCATAAAACGCCGTTTAAGGCATCTTCGAATGATTTAAGGTAATTAGACAAGTCGGCTTTTACAATCGGTCTATGCGCTCCTGATGCCCGTCTATCGTGTTCTTTTTTCGATATGCTCTTTTGAATCTTTCGATAAAAGGCTACCTTGAGATATATTTCACCCTCGACTGGTGCATCGTGATACATCTCTGTTGCCAATGCTCGCAACTGTTTCTTGAATACTGCTGTTTTAGGCGGGTCATACAGCCGAATGCCTCTGCCAAACCTTCTTGCTCGTGGCCTTGCTTGTGCTACCGGTTCAATCGGTAAGATCAGCTTAATCATCAATGCTCTAATAACGAACCGGCATAAAGGAAAATCAAAACGCTAAAACAAGCAGTCGCCGTTACCTTTAAACCTACAATGGCGTTAATCCATAATGTCCAGAAAAAGCCGACCGCTGTTGCCAGCATTGCGATAATCGCTAATGCGTAGAATAGCTTTGCCAAAACTTTCAAAACTCTATACCCCCATATCGTGCATTAAACTTGCGTCTACATCGTTGTTGCTGTCCCAATGCCCGGAACTCTTCATAACCCGTACGATTGCCGGGTCAATACGCAGCATACCATCGCCTTCACAAAATGGGCACTTGCGTTCGATTGTGTCCAAGTAGCCTGAACCATCACACCAAGCGCAGCATTGCTCAGTGTCTAAGATCATCTTGTCTTTCGTTACTTTCAGCATTTTCAGGCCTCCTACCATTCAATTTGAACTCGATTGCAGTTTTCTAAACCCCAATACTTAATTTCTGCCATCGTAAATAAGCAATCGACTAGGTTTGCTTTGTGGTCAATATCTCTAACGTCGATAAAATCGCTATATGCAAGCCCCGCAACTTGCTTGTTTTTAGAAATCATCAGTCCATATTCATACCGCAGGTAATAGCAATCCGGGGTGTGTGGGACGAACACGATGTAAACCGGTTGTTCGCGACTAAAGCGTTCTTGGCTATTGCGGTTAGCCTCGACAAGCAGCGCTTCAATCACATCAGCAGCATCTCTCACTAATCTTTTGTTGTCATGGTCATTCTCGTAATAGCTGTTCAGCCAATCAATGGCATTGTCTCGGTTGTAATCCGTGACGTAACGATACCTTTCGTTTTGCTTCTCAAACCATTCTGGGCTCATAATCCACACTCCTAATCAATAATTGTTGGCTTTTGGATTGAATCGATGTCGATTTTCTTAGCATGAAAATCTGTAGTTTGATAAGTGATGCCTCTCAGCTGCCCACGCCAATTTAGGTGGTCGACAATCAGGCCGACCGCTTGTTTTTTGCAACCAGCAGCCACTATCCAATTACCGATATGCCGACGACTAGAAAAAGTCACTTTATATAGCTTCATAATCCACACTCCTTAAACTCAATCCATGCATAGACAGCCATCATAGCCTGCAATAGCTGTTCTGGGGTCTCTGATGTCATCTCATCACCGACCATCTCGCAGCCGTAACGCTGGCAGACATGCTCCATGACCTTATCAATCAGCTTTTCATCGTCAGTGTGTGTTGAAAACTCGTCTCGGGTATAGCCGTCATCGACGAACAAACCAGATTCTGCGTCTAAGTAGTACGCTAGTTCATCGTTGATGTCGTCCACAAAACGGGTGGAAAACTCGATATTGGCGAGCTTATCGCCACTAAAGATATAGTTATATTCTTCGTTAATCATCGTTATCACTTCTCCAGTTCATATGGATAGATAGTTGCTAGTATCATCTTGGTCAGTCGTATGTTGCGCACAAACGGGTCATCTGGCTCAAGCCATTCTTCAAACTCTGATGTCGGCTTTTCGTCCATCAATTTGTCGACTGCGTAATTATCACAGACGGCCATTGATGCCAGTCCCCATACCGAGTATGAATCTCTCTGAGCTTCACGTTCTACGGCTTTCAACCAGTCAATTGCACATTGTGGAAGCTTGATCGTCACTGGTGGCTCAAGCTTGCCGTCACAATCAATGTCACGGTAGCCAATCTGCTTGTACATTTCCATGATTTGAAACTCATGCATCTTCATCGTTATCACTCCTTTTTAAGATTAGTATTGCTGTTAATACATCTAAGATTTTCGGCCCACCAAACACGCTATAGAGTAACGCAGCCAACATAACGGCCAAACAAACATTGCCAATAAGCTCCAATATTAGTTCGAAAAACTTAAGCATTTAGTTACATTCACCCTTCAAATCATCAATCCGATCCGTCAGAATCGTTTGGTACATTGCCATTGCCATAAGCTGATCGTGCATCAGTTCACACTGTCTCTCACCAACAGCAGGAGATTGACGCATGAAATCAGACAGCTGGCTCATACGCTCGGTAAGCTCATTGTGCTCTTTTTCTAATCGCTTGATCCGTTCTTCCTTTGTCACTCTGCCACCTCAATGTCTTCAAATCCGACCGCCATGTCAGGAATACCTTCATCATTGGTCAATCGGACTAAGCCGACCGTCTTAATCATCAGATTGATTTCTACAATCGCAAAGATGCCGTCATATCCATCAGCCATGACTGCCTTCTGCTCATGCATTGCTTTGATTACCTGCTCTTTAGTCATTGCTGTTCCTCCCTAGATCATGCTTGCCCGTACGTCTAACAAATCGGTGAAATCTAAAACATGCTGCGGGTTGCTAGGTATCAGCCGACTGATCAGTTTGATGTTGTACATGGCTTTCAGCTCGTTGTCATCGTTGTTGGTCGTGATAATCGTCTGTTTCTTACCAGACCGTGCATTGGTGATGTTATACATATACTCTTGCATGTCTTTGCGCACCGGTCGCAGGTTGCCTTTCATACCGCCTTCGGTGCCAAAATCATCTAGTACAAGCACATCGGCCATTTTCGCGAATTTAATCACTTGGAACAAACGGCTACTTGCTTGACTATCACCGTCATACTTGCGATTTAGCAACTCAGCCATTTCATCAGTTGCTACAAAGAAGACATTAACGTAGCGTTTGCTTTTGTTTTGTGTTCCATCCGGTTGCTTAATGTAGTCCCAGCGGTAGCCATGATGTCGGATATAATCGATCATAGCCAATGCGAGGCTTGTCTTACCGGTTCCTGGAACGCCTTTGAGTAAAACGTTGAATGGCTTGTCATCTGGGCTGACCATCTGTTTAGCCAAGGCCTGAGCCTTTTGATACAGCTGATTGGCTTGCTCGGTGTTGATTTGCGCGGATGAGTTCCAACTGTTAAAATTGAACTCAATTGGTGTTCGACCAGACCACAAGCTCTGTTTGTAGACCCGATCGAACTTCTGACGCTTAAGCTGCTGATTCCACTCGCCAACGTACTTTTCATTGTTAGCTTTCATGTATGCAGCAACTGCGTCCTTATTGCTTAGGTCAACCGGCAACGGCTGGCCTTTTTCTTTTGCAATCTTTCGCAGACTGGCAAGGGTCGAACCCGCCATATCGGCCACGCTGTGCATTGCCATTTTGATTACCCCTTTCTCTTAAACTCGTCTGTCACTCGCCACGGCTTGCCGTCCATGACATCAAGCTGATATTGAGTGTGCTGACCGTCAATTACTTTGGAATAGTAGTCTTGCCGATCAGCCGGCAGTGATTTGACTGTCTGGTCAATCTGGGCTTGTGTCCAACGGCCATCTACTTTGTTTTGATAGTAGCTGTCAGAATGATGTTCTGGTTGTTGTTGTGGATAAGACTGACCATTAGCGCTGTTTTCTGAGTAGTCGTCATCAAACCGTCCATTGAACCAAGTAGAACCGTTCATTGGACTCTTCCACGGATTAGCTGCCAGATGTTTTTTGTATTCAGACAGCCTTTCCAATAGATACTCATCTGTGTGGTTAACCGATTCTTTCCGCCATGCTTTGTAGTGCTTGAAAGCACCTTTCTTGTCTGCCTTCTTTGGATAGAGTTTCCAGATTTCATCGAAGGAAGTATATAGGTCAGCGTCAGCTGACTGGGCGTTAGCCTTTTTGTTTGTCCGTACTTGGTTAAGTGAGTCTTTTGTATGGTAGTTATTTAGTAGTGTCGCCTCACCATACGTATGATTTTCAGACATAAGAAAACCTTGTGTATGATTTTCAGACATAAGAAAACCTTGTGTATGATTTTCAGACATAGGTGTTTGATTTTTGACATTAAGCTTTGGATTATCAGTCAAAAGCCATGCCGACCCGCTCAAATGTCCATCAACACGTAAACGAGTACGCTTTAGATAGCCAAGCTTTTCAAGTTCCTTCAATCCGGTTCGCAAAGAATTGCGCCCATCCGGAGCGTGTTTTGCGACCTCAGTCTCATAAAAGTCCCAGTCATCTGGCTTTGACCAAAGATATGCGAAGATACCGCGCGCTTTCCAACTAAGACGTTCATCTTGAATCACATTGTTATTAATGACAGTAAATTTGTTGGTGTACTTTTTAATGATTCGTGTCATGCTATCGCCTCAAATCATGTTCAGCTTTTCTAGAAGCATCTTGTTATGCTTTTCCACATCAATTCCAGCTTTGTTAATAGTTCGTTCTGTCAAATCCAGAAAGTAGCGAATCTCATCAATTTGATCTTGTGTAAGCATAAAGCCCATTTGATCTCGTAAAGTTCCATCATCGCTTCTAACTAAAGTAAGAAACCCACCTAATGGTAATTCATCAGTTAACGGTGTCGACTTCATTGCTATAGTTTCCTTTCACTCCGAGTTTTCTTAATACGTCCGGTGTCAGCTTGATGCCTTTAACCTTGATTCGGTATTTTTGTTCAAACGCTCCGGTATTGATTGCTTCAATCTCTTGATGGTGTTCACGGCAAAGCGGATACAGTTCTCGTTTAGAATGATCAACCTTGTTGCGATTCATACCCATGCCAACCGTGTTGTTGCCCATACCATAGTCAACGTGATGCAAGTCAGCGTGTCTGCCACAAATCACGCATTTACGATGGATTAAGCATTCATAAATGAAATGTTCCTCGTCACGTGGCAGCAGCGTGTAGCCGTCTCTGATTGGCACCGACCATTCAAAAACAAAGTCAATGACCTGATCGATCAGCTCGACTGCATCGCTAACCGTACTTTTCGTATTGTCAGCTAGGCTAATCTCTTTACCAGCCGTTTTAATCGTGTACATCGTATAGAAGTACTCTTTAAGCCATTCGACCGGCTCACCGGACCAGCGGTGAATGTCACCTAGCAGAGCGAAGAACAGTCGCCGCTGCTTTGGTCGTGCTCTACGTGGATCCGGTAGCTCAAACTCAATCGGTATGCCGTCAAGACTTCCACTGTTGAGCGTTGTCACGTGCTCCAGATTGATTGGCATGTCTGGCTGTATAATCCAACCCAAACCCTCCCGCCAGTATGCCTTACCGCTTTGCATTAGAACGGAACATCATCGGCGCTGTTGTCAAACGGCAAAGCGCTGTCGAACGTTTGTTGATAGCTATCGTTCTGATAGCCGTTAGATTGATAACCGCCTTGTTGGCTTTGATCGTTGTTCTTCTTCTTAGAATCAAGGAACGTTACATTTTCAGCAACAACTTCGGTTACATAGACTCGCTGGCCTTGATTGTTTTCATAGTTGCGGGTTTGGATTCGGCCTTCAATTCCGATCAGTGAGCCTTTACCGCAATACTTGCAAAGCAGATCAGCAGTTAACCCCCACGCTTGGATTCCGATGAAATCAGCTTCACGATCGCCGTTAGCGTTCTTTCGCCGGCGATCAACCGCTAATGAGAAGTTGACAACTGATGTTCCTTTCCCGGTTTCGTGCTTTTCTAAGTCCTTCGTGATACGACCGGTTAAAGTTACGTTGTTAATCATTATTTTTGTTCCCCGCTTTCTAAGAGCGCTTTCACTGCGTTTATATATTCCTGACCGCTATGTTCACCTTCGCCGAGAGTGCCCTTTACAAGCTCCTCAGCTCGTTTTGAGTCTCCATTAAGCCGATTAATCAGTTCCATCATTAAACGCCGATATTCGGCTTGTGATTGGCTCATTTGGCGTTGTTTTCTACGCTGTTCTTCATGCTCTTTGTCAGCTTCGTTGATATCAGCCATTGGCAAGTCTTCACCGGCATAAATGCTTAAGCCAAGACCTGCAAGGGCAAGGGCCTTAACAAGACAACGCTTTTGTGTCTTATTGATTTCTTTCATCGTTGGGTTGATAACAGCATTGTTGTTGTTATCCATGACATAAAGGCTTTCAGTATACGGTTCACCTTCGATTGTGATAGTGCATTCGACCATTGTTCCGGTCATCGTTGTTAGATATGGAACTTCTCGATCAATCAATTCAGCACGCTTAACGACTGTTCGATATTTGGTGTACTCTTGATTGCCATACTTGACCTTGTACGGCTCTTGAACCGTTGTTAATGCCATTTCTTTATACTTGGTAAACTTTGGCGTTGGTGTATCTGGATAAATCGACTTAACAAAGTTCCAGGCCCAAGACCAACTGACATAACTAAGCGCAGGGCCTTTCTTCATCTTGATAACTTCAACGTGCTTTGAAACGTCAACCGCTGACAACGTTTCAAATACCGACTTCTTCTTTTCGTCCGCCATTACTTAATGACCCCCTTATAGTTAGTAGCCAGATAAGCACCAGGAACTTCCTTGCCATCTTTGATCGCCTTCTTGATTTCAGCCTTAACGGGCTTTCGATCAACCTTGACCGTTTCCTTCCAATAGTCAGCCGGGACTAGGCTTTCGTCTTTGAATTTGACCGTTTGGCTCTTTCGCTTGCTATAAACGTGCTTATCAGTCCGGACCTTCGCCGAACCTGAGTTAGCTACAATGTAGCCGACATATTCTTGCAAACGATCAACGCGGGCTTTCGCCTTGTCGCGTTCCTTTTTGATTTCAGCCATCTTTTCCAGCTCATGGTTGTAGATAGCTAAATCTTTTTCGGTGTCGTTAATTAGCCATGCAATGGCGTCTAGCTTATCGGCCAGCTCGAGCTGCAAGGCGTCGATAGTGTCCGTGTAGGACTGCTTATCGATTTCACCTTTGGCCCGTTTCTGATCAACTGTTGCGATAGCAGCAATGATTTCAGCAGTATTCATGTTTCAGTTCCCTTCTAATCATGTTTTGGCTCGTCTTTCAGATAGTCGTTGTTCTCATCGATCAGCGCATCTTGGTAGCCTTCTTCATAGCCAGACTGCCAAGCCTCGATTAAATCGGCTTTCGTATATTGCTTTTCCATGTTAAAATTTCCCTGTATGTTATTTTTTTAATCGGCATTACCGGCGATCGGTAGTGCCTTTTTTAGTTGCGCTAACAGTCATTTGCCATGCAAACATCACAATCCAGATCAACGCGACCCAGTTTGCTTTAATAAAGTGGTTGGTCATGTATAAGTAGACGAACCCACCGCTTAACAGCGACCATGTCAATGCTTTAAAAGCTCCCATCGTTTAACCTCCTCTTCCAGCCGGTCAATCCGTCGGCTAAGCAACATGTGGTCAACTACCATTGCCAGCAGAATCAGCCCACCGACAACTGGCGCAAACAAATCCATTTACCTCACCTCCTTTGCCGTCCAATCGATCTCGTCATGATGCTCATGCATCCACGCTCTTGCGTACGGCAGGTAGATCTTAGTGATCTTGCCCGTCCCGTGAGCGCTGACAACCCAAGCACCAGGCTGACGATTTTCGATCTGAATTTCTGGGAAACGGTCGAAAATGTACAACCGAATCCACGATTTTGCTTTGCCGGCAAAAAGATCAGCCCGGATGTCCTCCAGCTTCACCCAATCTTGATCAGGCTTAGTTGGAGATATCAGTGGCGCAACCTGTTTGGCCAACGCTTGCAGGTCCTGCTCAGTTAATGTGATCTCCATCGCTATGCTCCCTTCTTTTCGTCTGCTATTCCATGTACAAATCGTCCATACCAAGCAGATCACATACTGCATATAGAACATCAAGATTCATGTCTTGCAGGTCCTCAATTCGTACTTCAAGCTTATTACCACTGCCGTCACGGACATTGCCAAATTGAGCAGTGTTGTATTCAATCAGTGTCTTGAGCGCTTCACGCAAGTTTTCTGGTTCGTACATTCTTGTTGCCTCCTATAGTCATAGTCCTAAATCGTCGTCTTGAATTTCCAATGCGTTGTCCTGAAACACTTTTAGTGCTTCAGGAAAGTATCGCCAAGCTCCATCGTGATCGCGGTAGCTCATATCGGCATCGCGCTTAACGCCTAGCTTGTTGGCCCATTTGCCAATCGCAATCGGCGACACGCCAATGATGTTGCCAATCTCGGTTGCCGAATACTCTCGGCGTGCACCTACCGGCAGTGCCGACATGGCGCGGATTGCTTCGTTGCGGAAGTCGGTGGCCATACGTGGTCGCTGGTAATCGTCAGCAACTTTGCCAAGCTCCAGATACAGCTTGACGTCTTGATTGCGCAGCTCGTGCGCCTTGTTGACGTTCTGCTTGCGCATTTCAATCAGCCACTCGCGCTTGTATGCAAGCTTTTCGTGCTCAAGCTTGTTGTCAATGACTACTGTCTTCCCGTTGTGTTCTTTCTGGTACTCGTTAAACAGTCCAACGTAGGTTGCTGTGAAGATCGTCCCCTTCTTACCGGTCAGCTTGTTGGCCACAAACTCGCAGCCTTGTTTAGTCAGCAGATAGCATTCTCGGGTTTCACCTTTTGCGTCTTCGTAGCTTGATTCGATGAAGAAATCTAACGCGCGCAATTTTGCGCTCGTTGCCATTTCACTGATATACCGGCGAATGTCACGCATTAGATCACGGTGGCGCTTGCCAATCATCTTTGCCACATCTCGGCTATCCATAACTTCCTGATCGTTTACCTGTTTGATAATTTCTACTTGGTTTTCCAATTTAAGCATCTCCTTACTTTTCGCTAAAAGCGTTATCGGGGCCAAAAAAAATATAATCCAGTGGGATCTTATACAGCTCAGCGATCCGTTGCATATCACGGAAAGTCAGCGAGCTTGAATCATTCTCCCACTTGCGCAACGTTGGCTCTGAGATTCCCAGAGCCTTAGCAGCGCTGTTCTGCGACATATTTGCACGAATTCGCAAATCACGAATCGTATGCTTAGCTTCCTGTGGTACATAAGTTGGCATCTGATTAACACCTCCTTTCCTTTCAACGTTATCTATCATATCACGCTTTTTGCGAAATGCAAACATTTTTTTGCAAAAAGCAAAGATTTTTTTCGTTTTTAGTGTATAATAGAATACATAAAGGAGTGACATATAATGAAAGATATTACGAAAATTTTCTCGAAAAACCTAAACGCCTTGATGAAAGCGAATGGCGAAAACCTATCGCAGCTGTCCGACCGAATCGGCGTTGCCTACTCTACCGTGTCTGATTGGCAGCATGGTAGAAAAATGCCCCGCTCAGGATCTCTGCAGAAACTGGCGGAGCACTATCACGTGACTATCTCTTATCTTACAAGCGAAAACAACGAAAATAAAACTAACTACGCTGCTGATACGATTGCGGCACATCTCGACGACGACACGCCAGAATCTGAGCGTCAGCAGATCATCAACTTTATTGAAAACCTTAAAAAGGCACGCAAACACTAGGCAGGCGATTTTATGGATAAGTTTGAAGAGCTGGCAAGCAGTCGTCCTACAATCCACATTATCTTTATCCACCAAAACATCCCTGACCATTTCGGCGGACTGCTGCTTGATGGTGATATCTATATCAACGATCATCTTGAAACACGTGAGAAATACCAGGTACTGCATGAAGAGTTTGCGCACTATGACTATACCGCCGGTGACATCTCTCGGTATTCGGACTGCTCTGACCGCAAGCAGGAACGTCTGGCGCGATCAGTTGCTATGATGCGGGCCGTTACGCTTGACGGTCTGATCTACTGTTATGAGCACAACCTGTGGACGTCGCAGGATATCGCTGACTATTTCGGCGTGACTGAAAAGTATCTTTATCAAGCAATTATCAATTATCGTACTAAGTACGGCCTTTTGTTTAAACACGGGGGTTACTGGTTTGATTTACGTCAAACTGTAAATTTAACTAAGGAGCAATAATATGAGAAAAATTCTAACATTAACTACCGTTGCACTAGCTGGACTGTGCTTGGCTGGCTGTGGTAGTACGTCCACGTCATCAAGCAGCTCGGCATCATCTCAGCAGACCATTAAGCATCTTAAAGTCGGTCAGACTGCCACACTATCAAACAATGGCAAAAAGGTCCAGATGACCGTGACTGATATCCAACGAGTTGATCCTAGCGATAATCTAGTGGTCGACGTGTCGTCGAATTATAAAAAGACCAAAGAGTTTGTCGTGTACAGCTACTCAGTCAAATCGCTATCTGACAACGTTTCAGCTGACGATTTTGACGGATCAAACTTAAAGCTGCTTGATAGTCAAAAATCGACTGGGATCGTATCATCAAACCGCAACTCAGTTACACCGGACACGATCAACAAAGGCGAGACGGTCAACTATCAGATCGGCGTTGGTTACTACCACACTGGTGACAAAGCTTATATCGGGATTGGCAACCAGCAGTGGTCCGGTAAATTAAACTAATAAAAAATCCCACCCGCGCAATGCGAGTGGGGAGAAGTTAATTACGTAGCCATTATACCACAAGGGAGTGCGCACTATGGCGCAAATTATTAAAAAAGGACCATCATATATGGTTCGCATCACCTGGCGAGATGCAGATGGCAAGCAACACAAAAAATCCAAATCTGGGTTCAAGACCAAAGCAGCTGCTCGTAAAGCGGCCGCTGAAATGGAATCGCTGAAGTATGACGGGAAATTATCTGCCAATGATCCATACATTGCCGACTATTTCAATGACTGGGTAAAACTTTATAAATCCAGCCGTGCCACTAATGCAACGATGCACCAGTATGATTACACCGCTAAAATTTTAGATAACTACTTTCACAGAAGGCCGATCAGCAAGATCACTCGCACAGAGTATCAACATTTTTTAAATGAATTTGGCCGAACACACTCTCATGAAACAATGCGCAAATTGCACATTTATATCAGCAAATGTGCGACTATGGCGGTTGACAACGGAATTATCCCAAAATCTTTTACCAGCGGTGCTGAGGTCACTTGGAACCCTGACAGGACTCGTAAAATTGACTACCTTAACATGGCTGAAATCAGCAAGTTAATCAGCCTGCTTAAAGAAAAACGTAGCCCGCAGTACGTGGCACGTTATATGATCATTACAGCTGCATATACTGGAATGCGGTTGGCCGAGATTGGCGGTCTTACCTGGTCAGACCTCAACGTAAAATATTGGACAATCAATATTAACAAATCTTGGGACTACTCGTCGCATACTTTCAAGGCCACTAAAACCAAGGGATCAAAGCGGATCATTAAAATTAATCCGGAACTTGGCCAACTTCTGCTGGAGCTAAAAGCCAACGGATTAGATATGATTTTCGAAAGTCCACGTTCTCGGACCATCCCCACATCGGCAGCCGTTAATAAAACATTACGAAAGTTTATGCAAAAAGGCTGCATCGATAAACCGTCTTTCAACTTTCACGGTTTGCGACACAGCCACGTGGCATATTTACTTGCTACTGGCGTACCACTTTACGCAATCAGTAAGCGTCTTGGCCACACCAGTATGACGATCACGGCAAATCGTTATGCCTATCTAATCGATGAGTTAAAAGCTCGATCCGATCAGCAAATCGTCGATGCACTTTCCGAGCTGAGCTGAGTGTCCCAAAAGGTGTCCCAACTTTTGACTTTCTAGTGCTTTCTTATTTCTTAAATGCCTTAAAATCAAGGTTTGATGATCATAGAAATCTCTATTTTTTCATCTGTATCACCCACACGGGGAT
>ERZ1034915.1510-NODE-1510-length-12532-cov-4.098742_pt1 | contig 12532 bp, 23 predicted proteins | sample MGYA00520592_ERZ1034915 | MGnify/ENA primary metagenome ERZ1034915 (study PRJEB33766, sample SAMN09781787) | gut metagenome | biome: gut microbiome | host: Homo sapiens | place: Madagascar | study: EMG produced TPA metagenomics assembly of the PRJNA485056 data... | reverse complement strand
TTCCGCGATCTTCGAGTCTTTCTTCTCGACCTGGCGCAGCCAGGCGGCAGACATGGCATCGGCCTGTTCGGCAAGCTCAGAGGCGTGCTCCGCCTTGAGGGACTCGACCTGCGAGGCGTGCTCGGACTCGATGGCGCAGACCTCTTCGGAATGCTCGGCTTCGCGCTTTTCGAGCTTGGAATTCCAGCGCCTATCTGCGATGGCCGCGCCGACGAGGTATCCAAACGCGGCGGCCGCGATGCAAGCGACCAGGACGGGCAGAGGATGCTCGATAACCGTGGAACGCGCATCGTCGAGAAACGCGACGATCGTTGCGCCTCCGAGAGCGGAGACAAGCGCCAAGGCCTTGTCGAAAGCCGAGGACAGGATTGAAGCCCATTTGCTCATTGCAGCGCCTTTCTCGATCTGATCGGGAACAAGGATACAGCACGGATGGTGATGCTGATGGAGAACGTGGACGGGGTCGTGCTGTTGCTGGCGTGTTTTATGGCGCTCGGCATGGCGCTGGCCTGGATAGACAGAGACGGAAAGTGAAAGGAGACTGATATGCAGGCGACGAACGACATAGTGGCTGCCGCCGAGCAGCTGCTGGCGGCGGTGGACGCCGCGCGGGCCGCGCAGGCGGCGGGGGAGCCGGAACGGCCGTTCGGGCTGCGCAGCATGGCGGTGGCGGCGGGGCTGCCCGACAAGCCGCTGTACACGCTGGCCGAGGTTGCGAAGGCCACGGGGATAGCGCGCAGCACGCTGGACGACGAGCGGCGCGCCGGCAGGCTGAGGGCGTTCCTGCCGCCGGGCAAGCAGCGCGGGCTGCTCGTCAGGTGCGAGTGGTTCGACGAGTGGTTCGAGCAGGGTTCGAGCAAGGTTCGAGTAGGAGGCGAGCGATGACGCAGGGCAAAAAGATGCCCGCCGGTGTTGGTAGCAGGGGCGGGCTTGTGCGCGAGATTCTGCGCCACGAGATTGTAACACAGCTGGGAACGGCGCGCGTGGGCGACGTGCTGCTGCTGGGAGCGGCGGCGCTGACGGCGTACGCGGTGTGCTCCGGAGTGCTGCAAGTTGGATACATGATTGCGAAAGGAATGCTGTTTTGAGCATAAACAGGGTGACGATCAGCGGCAACCTGACGCGCGCGGCGGAGCTGCGCTTCACGCAGTCGGGCATGGCCATGCTGGGCTTCGGCGTGGCGGTGAACGACCGCCGCAAGAACGCCCAGACCGGCGAATGGGAGGACTGCCCCAACTTCGTGGACTGCACCATGTTCGGCACGCGCGCCGAGAAGCTGCAGCCGTTCCTGACGAAGGGCGCGAAGGTGGCCGCGGAGGGCAAGCTTCGCTACAGCAGCTGGGAGCGCGAAGGCCGGCGGAAAAGCAAGCTCGAGGTGATCGTGGACGAGCTGGAGTTCATGTCCAGCCGCCGCCGCGACGAGCAGCCGCAGCCCGAGCCGGCCCAGTGGCCGGCCGAGATGCCCGACGTGGACGCGCAGTACGCGGCCATACCGGCGCAGCTGCCGGCCGCGTACGACGATGACGTACCGTTTTAAGGAAGGCACATGAGCGACGAGAAGCTGCAGCGCGCACGCGATGCGTGCGGCCAGGCGCTGCGCCAGATGTGGGAGCGCGACGCGCGGAAGGCGCCGCCCGAGAAGCGCGAGCGCTACGTGCTGTCGTTCGAGTGCGCGCCGAGCGTGTTCGCCCGCATCCTGCAGTTCGTGCGAGAGCAGCCCACGGCGCGCCGCAGCTTCCGCCGCTACGAGATAGGGAGAAATGACGATGGCTGAGCGAAGGTTCCAGTTCTGGGAGAACTTCTACCGCCCGCTCACGCGGATCCGCGACCGCGCCGCTCGGGCGGAGCTTGCGCTGAAGCTGCTCGAGGCGGCCTTCGAGGACGAGCCGCCGGTGTTCGACGACATGGAGGGCCTGGTGGCCGACGCGGTGGTTCCGCTGATCTTGAAGGACGTGGGCGGCAAGCGGCCGGGCCGGCCGAAGAAATGCGGTTCGCAGCCCGTGGGCATTCCGGGCGGCGAGGGCGAAACGTTTTCGGAAACTATTTCGGAAACTATTTCGGAAACTATTTCGAAAACGGTTTCGGAAGGCCCTTATAAAGCGAAGCGAAGCGAAGCTGAAGGTTTTTCTTCTGAAAAGAAAAACCTTTCAGCAAGCCCTGCGCACGGCGCAGGCGCGACGGGTGCCGCGCCGCGCGCAGGGAAAGGCGTCCGGCTCGGGGCCGGATGGGAGAAGACGGGGTGCCGCTGCCGGAAATGCCGGCGGCACCTGGCGAAGGCGCCGAACGGCACCATGGCGTGCCCCTCGTGCGAACCCGAGCTGACGGGCATGCCCGCGCCGGGTCTTGCTGCCGAAGGGGACGCGGCGTGATCGCCGAGCGGCGCGGCGCGATGGCGCGGGCGTGGGCCGAGTTCGAGGGCGAACGCGCGCTCGCCAGGCTGCAGGCCAGCGCCGAGCGCGACGTGGCCGTGGTGCACCTGCCCGAGGTGATGGGCGGGCGCTGCGGCGACCGCCTGGTGTGCCTGCCGCGCATGGGGTCTGCCGCTCCGAGCGGGCGCGTGAGGGTTTTGAGATGACGTTGCGGGCTGCGGCCCGGGGAAAGGACTATCGCATGGTTGAGGAAGCGAAGCAGCCGGCAAGCAACGCCGCGTGGCGCGCCGATATGGCGCGCTACCTGCGGCGCGGGGCGGGGGACGGGCCCGGCAGCCTGGCGTTCGTCAACGCCGAGGAGTCGGCGATGCTGGCCGACGTGCTGGAGCAGGGCTGCCCGGGCGAGGGCTTCATGGCCCTGCCCGTGGCCGCCGACGGCGAGCCGGTAAGGCCGGGGCAGGTCGTGTGGCTGCTCGACGAGGGAGATGAGCGCGGCGTCGTCGGCGTGAGCGGAGAGTCGGTCGTCGTGCCGAACTTCGACGGCGGCGCGTGGGGCTACCTCAAGGTGAGGGCCGACCGCGTCTCGCACGAGCGGCCCGAAAGCTGGGCGCGCATCGCCGCCGAGCTGCGCGGCGGGCCGGGGCCGTTCTTCCTTGGCGTGCCTTGCAGCGGGTTGTGCTCGGGCTGCACGGGACCTGGCGTGAGCGAGCCCGACTGCTGGCAGATCATGGCCACGAAGCTGGCGGACCGCATCGAGGCGCTGGCAGGTGATGGGCGATGAGCGGGCTGGCGTCTGAGTTCGGGCGCAACCGGCGCGCCGTGGTGCGCGACGACGGCCGCGAGTTCGAGAGCCTTGCCGCGGCGGCCATCGCCACGTTCGGCAGCCTGTCGAACCCGCACAGGATCAGCCGGGCGTGCAAGACCGGCAAGCCCGTCGGCGGCCACACGTTCAGGTTTCGGGAAGGCGGTGCGCGATGAGCGGGCGCGAGATCGAGGACGAGCTGCGGCTCATCGAGTCGGGCGCGCGCTGCACGCTCGCCGACTTCTTGCTCGGCGGCGATCTCGACCTGCTGGCGCGCCGGATGGAGCAGCTTGCGCGCCATGCCGAGAACCTGAGCCTGCAGGCAAAGGAGGAAGGGGCGGCCCGTGGACGCTAGGGCGGTTCTGGCCGTGGCCGATGCGATCGAGCGCGCCGAGCAGGCGGCGCTGGAAGACTTCGTGCCGAAGGACGGCGCCGACGCCATAGGCGCGGCGTACGCGGCCGGCGCGTACGAGGCCATCGACCGCGGATGGGCCGACGCGCTGCGCGCCGCCTGCGCGCAGCCGGCCGGGCGGGAAGCGGTCTCGCATTCGCTGGACATGGCGGCGTTCTCCATGGCCGCCGAGAGCGTGGCGGTGAGCGACATGCTGAGCGACCTGGCGCATGCCGTGAAGCACGGCGGCCTGGAGGGCTTCAAGGAGAGGTGGCTGAAGGAATGACGCACAAGAGCGATTTCGCGTACGGCGCGCGCCCGCTGCCCGAGCCGCACAGCGGGGCGCGCTCGGGCGAGGTGCGCGTGCGGTACTTCGACCCGGCGACGGGCAGGCCGTGCGAGCGCAGGCCCGCCACGCGCACCGCGCAGCTGAGGGCGGCGGGCGGGCAGGCGCCGCGCACCGGCGGCGGCAGCTGGAACTTCAAGCAGCGCAAGGGCGGCTGGACGCCCTGCGAGGTGGACGGCGTGGCGTACGAGTCCATAGCCGCTGCGTCGCGGGCCACCGGCATCCGCTACTCCGCGCTGCAGAGCGCATGCCGCGACGGCGCGGCCACCGCGGCCGGCCACCCCGTGAGCTTCGCCAGGCGGGAGCGCCCGTGAAGGCGGAGGTCAAGCAGGACGCCCGCGGGACGTGGTACGCGCGGCCGTACCTGGGCAGGCTGGCCAGCGGGCGCGTGGCCAGGCCGTACAAGAGCTTCCCCGGGGCGTCCACGCGCGAGCAGGCGCAGGCCATGGCCGACGCGTGGGCGGCGCAGATCACCGCCGGCGGCATGGTGACGAGCATGCTCCTGGGCGATTTGCTGGACGAGTACAACGCGGCCATGGAGGCCATGGGCGCCAGCCCGCACACCGTGCGCAGCTACCGGCTGTACGCCCACCGCTACCTGGCGCCGCTTTCGGCGCGCCGCGCCGACGGCCTGACGGCCATGGACTTCGACCAGCTGCAGGCGCGGCTGCTGGATCGCGGCGGCGCGGGCGGGGCGGGGCTTTCGCCCACAACCGTGCGATGCGTGCACCAGTACCTTCGCGGGGCGTACTCGTGGATGTGCCGCAAGGGCGTCCTGGAACGCAACCCCGTGCTGGCCGCCGACAAGCCGGCGCCGGCGCGGCCCGACGCGGTGGCGCTGGGCGAGGCGGACCTGCGGACGCTGACCGACTGGATGGCCGAGCGCATGAGCGGGGACGCCGCGCCGTGGGAGTACCGCCGCGCGTGGTCGTTCTGGACGGCGCTGGCGTTCGGGCTGCGCGTGGGCGAGGTGTGCGCGCTGCGCCCGCGCGACATCGAGCGGCGCCGGCAGGCCGTGCTGGTGGGCGGCACCGTGGTTTCCGTGCCGGGCAGGCGCCCCTGGCGCAAGGAGAAGCCCAAGACGTCGAGCAGCCGCCGGTCGGTGGCGGCCACGGCGTCGCAGGTGGCGGTGATGGCCGCCTACGAGGACTTCCGCGAGAGCGAGCTGCACGCCGGGCAGTGGGCGCCGCTTGCCAGCCCCACCGCGTCGTGGATGCGGCCGAGCGACCTTTCGGCCGAGTTCGCCCGCACGCGCGACGCGCTGGGCCTGGACCGGCGGGCAACGTTCCACAGCCTGCGGCACACGCACGCCAGCTGGCTGATCGCGTCGGGGGTCGACCTGGTGACGATCTCCGAGCGCCTGGGGCACGCCGACCCGAGCGTGACGGCGCGCGTGTACGCGCACTACCTGGACGGTCGCGACGCCAAGGCGGCCGCCGCCTTCGAGCAGACGATGAGAGGCCTGCGCGCCCCCGGCGGGGCCGCGTGGCCGGGATAGGAGAAACCCATGAAAAAGGCAATCGCGATGGCGATCGCCGCGGCGCTGGCGGCCACCGCCGCCGGATGCTCGGCGGCCAGCACGGCTCGTCAGCAGGCGAGCTGGGACGCTGACAACTTCGAGGTCGTGCGCGAGCTGACGGTGTTCGACAACTGCACCGGACAGGTGCTGCTGATGGCCGAGGGCTGCATGAGCATCGAGGCCGTACCTGATTACAGCCAGCTGCGCATCATCGTCAAGCAGCCCGGCGGCAAGTACGAGCAGCACTTCGTGGGGCTCAACGAGACCACCACGTACATCGTGACGGACGTCGAGGGCGTGGACGTCGACAGCTTCCGCTACAAGCTGACCATCAACCCGGACATGCTGATCCCGTTCGAGCCGGAACTTGCGACAGGCGGCGATCAATAAGTACCGCGAGCGAATGGCCATGCTGACAATCGGCTGACAGATGGCGGCGTTCTCCACCGACCCGGCCGGGGAGCGTCGCCGCAGGTCGGCCGGGCGGTTTCCGTGGCGGCCACGGCGCCGCCCCGGTACAAGAAGTAGATATACAGGTTCATGGGTTCGGGGGCGGCTTTTCGGGGCCGCCCCCGGGCTTTTCTACGCTGCGGTAGAATCGAACAAAGGTTGCATGGCGGAAGGTGGCGGTTTGGACCACGACGATGAGGTGATGGCGTTCTGCGTGGACGCCTACATGGGCTACGTGCGGGGCCTGGCCCTGTCCATCGAGGACGTAGAGGACGAGGTGTCGCAGCACGAGCAGTCGCTGTCGCTCATGGGCGTGGACTACTCGCGGGGCGGATCGGCCGGCGCGAAGGCCGACAAGCTGCCCGACGGCGTGGCCAAGCTGCTGGAGCTTCGCGAGCGCCTTTCCGCCGAGCACGCGCGCTGCGCCAACGACCTGGCGTACGCCCGCGCGCTGTGCCGAGGCAGCGAGGACATGCGCGCCGTGTGGCTGCACAAGGTGGAGCGCGCCACCTACTCCGAGATAGGCCGCATCCTGGGCTGCAGCGCCATGACGGCGCGCCGCCGCGTGGCCGCGGGCGAGCGCATGGTTTACGCCACCATGCCCGAGGAGTGGCGGCGCTACGCCATCCCGAACGCCATGCCGCAGTAGGGCGCGCCGAAAAAATCCGCGATTCGCGAAAGTTGAACAGTTTTGAACAGCCTGACCGTGCTATTTTGGTAGCGGTGAATTTTGAGGACAGGGCCGCGCGGGCAACCGCAGCGGCCTTTTTCATGCCCGGAAGCCGGGCCGCAAAGGCCCCGAGGGTTCGAATCCCTCGCCTTCCGCCACCGAATCAACGACACAACCGAACAAAGGAGCGCGCCATGACGTTGCTCGACCTGGGGCGCATCGCCTCGCACCTGGACACCGGGATGGCCCACGCCATGCTCCACGCCGTGGCCGTGGCCAAGGACAGGGGGAGCCGATGCGGCTGGGCTACTGCCTGATGTGCGGGATGCTGCGCGAGGTCAACCGCGGCGTGTGCACGCAGTGCGCCTGCGACGAGTACGAGCGCCAGGCCCGCAAGCGCAAACACGATCGCGCGCTCGCGCGGCTCGCGGAGCGTCCGACGAGAAGGGCCGGGCGATGACCACGCCGTCGCGCTACGCCAACGGCCACGCGCGGCGCAAGGTGCGCGCATGGCTCAAGGCGCAGGGCCGGCCGTGCTGGCTGTGCGGCGGGCCCATCGACTACTCGCTGCCGGCGGGCCACCCGATGAGCTTCGAGGTCGACGAGATCGTGCCGGCCTCGCGTGGAGGCTCCGTCACGGACCCGTCGAACGTCGCGCCGGCGCACCGCATATGCAACGAGAGACGGGGCAACAAGAGCGTGGCGGACATGCGCGCGGCGGCCGGCCCACGGCCACGCGACGTCGGGTGCAGGACCAGCAGGCGCTGGTGACCTGGGGGTATGCCCCCTCCGCCCCCTCGACGGCGTGCCCGCGGGCATTGCGCCTTTTTTGCGCAGGCCCGAAAACCGAGTCCATACAGAGGAGGCGATGCCCGTGGCGGGCATGTCGAAGAAGCCGCGCGGGACGCCTTGGACCGAGGCCGAGCGGCGCTTCGTGCGCGAAGCGTACCCCGGCCTGGGGCCTGCGGCGATAGCCAGGAAGCTGGGCCGCTCGCGCTCCGGCGTGTGCGCGCTCGTGGCGAAGATGAAGGAATCTGGCGAGATCGCCGCGCCGGAGTCCATGCGGGCGTCCACGGAAGGCGGCGGGTATGGACTGCCCGACCCGGCCTGCGAGGGCGGCCGCCAGGACACGGTCGGGCGCCTTCGCTGGGTACGCGACCTGCTGCAGCGGCAGTTGCTGGAAGCCGAGCCGACGCAGGCAGCGAGGCTCGCGAAGGAATACCGGGACACCGTGGAGGCTATAGAGCGCATGGAGGGCGCGGAAGGGGGCGGGGCCGATGACGGACTCGACGCCCTTGCCGGCGCCATCGCCCGCAAGCTCGGCTAGGCCGCGCCTGCGCCGCGTGCGCCCGTACTCCGAGACCATCGGCGACATGGCCTGCGCGGCCGCGCCGTCCATGGGCTACGACCTGGTGCCCTGGCAGCGGCAGCTGATGCTGGACATGGGCGCCGTCGACGCTGACGGCAAGTGGGTGCACCCGCGCGTCGGGATCAGCATCCCGCGCCAGCAGGGCAAGTCGGCGGACCTGATCGTGTGGGTGGCCGTCTTGGCCGCGCTTGCGGGTTACAAGGTGCTGTGGACCGACCACAACTACTCGACCACCATGGAGATGCTGGAGCGGTTCCGCAAGATCTTCGGGCGCAAGCCCGGCGACAGGGTCTACGGCATGCCGGGCTGGCGCGGCCAGCTGTCGGCCGTTTGCTCGCAGACCGGCCAGGAGTGGATGGCCTTCAAGTCCGGCGGCGTGATCCAGTTCTCCACGCGTACGAAGTCCTCGCGCCTGGGCTTCTCGTTCGACGTCGTGGTGTACGACGAGGCGCAGGAGCTGACCAACGAGCACACGCAGGTCATCAACCCGACGACCGTGTCGGGCGCGAAGCACAACCTGCAGATCATATACGCCGGCACGCCCGTGCGCGCCGGCAGCAAGGCCGAGACGTTCCGCGAGGTGCGCGAGCAGGCATGGGAGGGCGGCGAGAAGACCGACGACCTGCTGTGGCTCGAGTACGGCGTCGCCGAGGTCGGCGACATCTGGGACAGGTCGAGGTGGCCGAAGGTCATGCCGTCGCTCGGGTATCACGCGGACCCGCGCGCCATCGCCGTCGGCATGAAGGACATGGACGAACTCGGCGCCGCCCAGGAGTACCTCGGCTATTGGCTTCCGCCGATCGAGCAGGCCGTGGCCCCGCTCATCGGCGAGGACGCATGGCGCGAGACGCTCATCGGTGACGAGGAGGTCCCGGCGGGCTTCGCCAAGGTCGCCTACGGCGTGAAGTTCAGCGCCGACGGCGGCACCGTCGCGGTCGCCGTGGCCGCGTCGAACGGCGACGCAGCGCACGTCGAGCTGCCGTTCTGCGAGACGACCGCGGGCGGGACGAAGTGGCTCGTCAACTGGCTGGCGGTGCGCGCCAGCCAGGCCAGCACCGTCGTCATAGACGGCAAGAGCGGCGCCGGCTCGCTCTGCGACAGGCTGCGGGAGATGGGCGTGCCGAAGGGGTACGCGACCAGGCCGACGACCGACCAGGCCATCACGGCCGCGAGCCTCATGTGCGAGGCGGCGGGGACGGGCGGGATCACCCACGTCGAGTGCCCGGCCCTCGACCTGTCGGCGGCGACGGCAACACGCCGCGAGATAGGCAAGGGCGGCGGCTGGGGCTTCGGCGGCGAGAACTCCACGCCGATAGAGGCCGCGGGCCTGGCCCTTCTCGGCCTCACCACATCGAAGAGAAACCCAAAGCGGAAGGCGAGGGTCACCTGATGGCAGTTTCCATCCCATACGCCGTCGCGTCTGCCGACGGCCTGTCGCCCGAGCACCGCGAGACGGTGCTCGGGCTGCTCAACAACTGGCAGTCCCACTATGCGGGCAACGTCCTGCGCTGCCGGTACTACGAGGCGCGCAACATGCTCAAGGACCTCGGCATCGCCGTGCCCGACTCGCTGCAGGGCCTGGAGGTCGCCTGCGGATGGGGCTACAAGTGCGTCGAGGTGATGCGCGACCACGTGTCCTTCGACGGCTTCAGCGCCCCGGAGGACGCCGACATGGAGTCGCTGCTCAAGCAGGTCGCGCGGCGAAACTTCATGGCCACCCGCGTCGGCAAAGCCGTGAACTCGGCGCTCAAGTACTGCTTCAGCATGTGGGTGGTCACCGCCGACGAGGGCGGGCACGCGCGGATCACGGCGTACCCGCCCACGCTCTGCACCGGCATCTGGGACGATGCCGGCGAGTGCCTGTCCGCTGGCATGTGGGTGGTGTCGTTCGCCAAGGAGCGCGGACGGCGCACGAACCGCCCGGACTGGGTGGACGTGATGCTGCCCGACTGTCTCATCCGCATCCGCGCCGACGGGGAGGGCAGGTGGTCGGCCGAGTACGTCGAGCACGGTCTGGGCATCGTGCCCATGTTCGTGATGCCGTACAACCCCGACGACGACCGCCCGTTCGGCGTGTCGCGCATCAACTCCGAGGTACGCTGGCTCATCGACTGCGCCATGCGCGCGAGCGTCAACGAGGAGGTGGCCGCCGCGTTCGCCGCGTCGACGCAGAAGTACCTGCTCGGCACCGACGGCGACGCCTTCGCGGACAAGACGAAGTGGAGCGCGTTCATCGGCTCCATCTTCGAGGTGACCAAGAACCAAGACGGCGACATACCGCAGTTCGGCCAGCTCACGCAGCCGAGCATGCAGCCGATGACCGAGCACTTCGGCAACCTCTGCAAGCGCATGAGCGCCGCGACCGGCATCCACGTCGGCCAGTTCGGCATCATGAGCGACAACCCGAGCAGCGCCGACGCCATCTACCTGGAGAACTCGCCCCTCATCCTCAAGTGCAAGACGTTCATCAAGGAGGCCAAGGCGGCGCTCTCGCGCGTGGCCGTCGCGGCGGTGGCGACCGAGCTGGGCGCCAGCTACGCCGAGGCCGAGGAGGCCTGCGACGTGTCGGTTAACTTCCTGAACCCCGCGATGCCGACTCTGGCGCAGCAGACCGACAGCTCGATAAAGCTGGCGTCGGTGGTCGACGGCTTCGCCGGGACGCCGACGTTCTGGCGGCTCAACGGCCTGGACGACGACGAGGTGCGAAACGTCTCCTCCGAGATCAGGCGCAACGTCACGAAGGCGGCTGCGCTCGACCTGATGGCCGGCGTGCGGCAGGCGCCCGAGCCCGCGGCGGCCGATGATTAGCGCCGCCGAGTTCGCGGCGTACAACCGCCAGGTCGCGAGGATCGGGGACAGGGCCGCCGCCGATGTGGAGTCCTCCGTGCTCGCCTGGTGCCGCTCGCACGAGGATGCGACGGTGGCGGAGAAGCGCGAGGCCGCGAAGCTCATCATGGAGGGGTTCGTTCAGGGCTACGACGACGTCGCCGCCGAGTTCGCCGCGCAGTGGTACGACCACCGCGCAGAGCAGGGCGGCGCGAGGCTCGATCAGGCGGTCACCATGACGACCTACCGGCCGGACTCGGTGGACGCCGTGGCCAGGTACCAGGCCAAGAAGCTCGCCAAGGGCGGCGACGCCGAGTTCGCGAAGGCGTGCGGCGAGTTCGCCAGGGACGACGCCTTCAGGAGCCTGAACGAGACGATCGCGGCCAACGTCGGCCGCGATAAGGACAAGGGCGTCAGGTTCGCCCGCGTCCCGACGGGCTTCGAGACGTGCACGTTCTGCCTGATGCTCGCGAGCCGCGGCGCGGTCTACCACACGCGAAAGACCGCCGGCGAGTTCAAGCGCTTCCACAGGAGATGCGACTGCAAGATCGTGCCTGGGTTCGGGGACGACCCGGACGCGGAGCTGGTCGAGGGCGTCCGCCCGAAGGAGCTGTACGAGCGCTACAAGCAGTTCAAGGAGATAGACGAGGACGAAAGCCTGACGAGTGCCGACAAGGACGCGGCGAAGCGTGCTGTGCTCGGTTCGCCTGGGCCTCCAGTCGTGTACGAGAAGCCGAAAGAGGCCTTCGCGCACGAGCGCGGCGGCCCCTACGACCTCGCGGCGCACGAGGCGCTTCGGGCGGCCGGTCACGAGGTCGTCGTCCGCAAGGAGGGCGCGCCGGAGGGCTTTTCCAATATCGATCTGCTGCTCGACGGCAAGCTATGCGAGCTGAAGAGCCCGACAAGCGATGCATCTGGCGTCAATGGGCTTAGGTTCATCGAGCGCAATATCAGAAAGGCAGTGAAGCAGTTCGAAAAAGTGGAAGGTGGGCCGGTAAGGCCCTCTATCGTCGTGCTCAACTGCGAGGAAGTCCATGTGGCAAGAAAGGACGCGCTGAAGCGCGTGCGGCTCGAGATGTCGAGGCATGAAATCGACCGCGTTATCTTGTTGACCAGGGGCGGGGCCATAGACGACATAAAGAAATAAGCCCCAGGTTAGCTATCCAGCACGCCCAGGGCTTTTTCTATTCACATTATACCCACCAGGCTCGCTTAATGGAAGAGCGTCGGTCTCCAAAACCGAATATCGGGGTTCGATTCCTCGGCCTGGTGCCATCGGGGCGTGGCGGAACAGGCAGACGCGCCAGCCTCAGAAGCTGGCGGGCGCAGTCCCGTGCGGGTTCGAATCCCGCCGCCCCGACCAAGGCATTTCGCTTTATCGATTGAAAGGAGCAAACGATGAGCTATGTGGCAAAAGTCGCCATCTTCTGCGACAGGTGCGGGTCGAGGGTCGACCTCGACCCGAAACTCATGCTGCCGCTGACGTTTTCGCCGATCGTGACGGACGGCACGCCCATCTCCGGCTGGCTGAAGGTCGACGAGTCGCACCATCTCTGCCCTGGATGCGCCGCCGCGTACAACGCTAAGAAGGCCGAGATGGCGCGCGAGCTGCGAGAGCTCGCGGGCATCAGGGAAATCCGGTTCGAGCTGTAGGCGCCGACCTTCGGCTAGGCCGAAACGCGGCCCTTCGGGGCCTTTGCCGATCTAAGCCATCCGCACGGGTGGCTTTCTTCATATAGGACGTGCCCCGCACGGGGCGAGACGACGCGCCGCACGGCGCGGGTAAGGAG
>ERZ1034915.1505-NODE-1505-length-12572-cov-17.900935_pt1 | contig 12572 bp, 7 predicted proteins | sample MGYA00520592_ERZ1034915 | MGnify/ENA primary metagenome ERZ1034915 (study PRJEB33766, sample SAMN09781787) | gut metagenome | biome: gut microbiome | host: Homo sapiens | place: Madagascar | study: EMG produced TPA metagenomics assembly of the PRJNA485056 data... | reverse complement strand
CTATCTTCCAGATATTCAAGAGAAATCTGCGCGAAAGATATCCGCAGCAGTTGCCGGAACAGTTGCGTGCCGACTTCCGTGCGGGCAGTCTTCCATTGATGAAATATGCCAATATCCTTACCTTCAACTGGCGCAGCATCACGCTGTTCATCTCAATCCTGATAGGTCTTCCATGGCTTTATCCGGCTATCGAGATTACCGTGTTTAGCTTGATTTTCTTCTATATGAGAGGAACCCACGAGCGTCTTTGTTTGAAGCTCAACCAGAAGGTCCTGAAGGGAGAGTACGAGGCATAAACGTCTTATTTTGTGAATTACAAATACTTTTGTGAATAACAAGTTCATTTATGAATAACAAGTTCAGAAATATATTCATGGCATTCGGTATCATCGCCATCATCATCATGCTCTGCACGATGGATATGGACTATACCGATATCTGGCGCTATCTGAAACAGGCGGGCATCTATTTCCCGCTGATTCTCGGTCTGTGGCTCGTGGTTTATTGGGTGAACACCATTTCCTGGTGGCTCATCATCAACGACGAGGGTAGGGTGAAGGGACTCTCGTTCTGGCGAGTATATAAGCTCACCGTGAGCGGATTTGCCCTGAACTACACCACTCCCTGCGGATTGATGGGCGGCGAACCTTACCGCATTATGGAGCTGAAGCCTTTTACGGGTGTGAGCAAGGCTACATCATCGGTCATTCTCTATGTGATGATGCACATCTTCTCCCATTTCTGGTTCTGGTTCCTTTCTACATTTCTCTATATCGCCCTGTATCCGATAGGTGTCCCTATGGGCATCATGCTGGGCTTCATCGCAGCCTTCTGCCTGCTCGGCATCTACTTCTTCGCCCGCGGCTACAAGACGGGAATGGCGCAGAAGGGCATCCGTCTGCTCACCCATATTCCTTTCGTGAAGAACTGGGCTAAGCGGTTTGAGCAGGAGAAGCAGGAGACCCTGGAGCAGATAGATTCGCAGATAGCCCTGCTGCATGGTCAGCACAAGAGCACCTTCTACAGTTCCCTCTTCTTCGAGGTGATGGCGAGAGTTCTCCAGAGCCTGGAGATTTATCTCATCCTGAAGGCTTTTGCGGCGGATATCAGCATCGCCGACAGCATTCTGATTCTTGCCTTCTCATCGCTTTTCAGCAATCTCATCTTCTTCTCTCCTATGCAGTTGGGAGCCCGAGAGGGTGGTCTTGCCTTGGCGGTGGATGGCCTGCATCTTACGGGTGCCCTGGGTGTATATACCGGTCTTATCACCCGAATCCGTGAGCTGGTATGGATAGCCATCGGCATTCTGCTCATCAAGGTGGGAAACAAGGATCTGAAGAAGATTCAGGAAGAATACGAGGCTGATCAGAAGAGCCAGCAGCAAACAATTAATAAAGGAAAATAATGAAAGTACTGGATATAAAAGGAATCATTTTTGATTATGGTGGCACGCTCGATACCAGGGGCGACCACTGGTCGGAAGTGCTGTGGCAGGGCTACGAGCACTTCGGCATCGGTGTGGCTGATGACGAGGAAGTAGAGCCAGAAGTAAGTATCCACAAGCAGGCGTTTCGCGATGCCTACGTGTATGGTGAGCGAGCACTGGCTGTGAATCCCATCGTGACTCCCGATTTCCATTTCGAGGATATTCTCAGAGAAAAACTGATCCTGGAATTGAATTTCCTGGCAGGAAAGGAATTGCTGGAGACTGGAAAGGATGATTCTGAGAAACAGGCGAAGCTTGGGAATCCCGGAAAAGATTCTGATGCTTCATCAGAAAGCCTTTTCCTCTCCCTTTCTGATTCAGAAATCCGGCAGATTGCTGTGGATATGGCTCGCTATATCAATGCCAAGACCCTTGCTCTTCTGAATGAAAACAAGCAGGTGCTGGAGCATCTGAAGCAGAAGGGTTATCCGATGGTGCTGGTTTCCAATTTCTACGGCAACATCAATCAGGTATTGAAGGATGCAGGAATTGATGGCTATTTCGAGGACGTGATAGAATCGGCAGTAGTGGGGGTGCGCAAGCCGAACCCAGCCATCTTCGCCCTCGGAGTCTGCGCCCTCGATCTCCCTGCCTCTCAGGTGCTCGTAGTGGGCGATACCTATGGAAAGGATATCGTTCCTGCCCACAAGCTGGGTTGTCACACCCTATGGATCAAGGGATTGCAGTGGGAAGAGAAGAAGGTGGATGAATCCATTCCCGATGGCATCATCAGGAAACTCTCTGAGATGGAGGAATTTCTGAAAATCTCATAAAAAACTGAAATATATAATAGGTTTTTGCAGCTATTTACGAATAATGTTATAACTTTGCAGCCTGAAAGTAGAGAATGATTAATAATGGGCGCAAGGCCCCTATATATATAATAAGGTAATGAAAGGTATAAGAAAATTGTATTTGGTGCTCGTCCTCCTGGTGGTTTCTACACTCCAGATGATGGCGCAGCAGAAGATAACAGGTCGTGTCATCGACGATGACGGCTTTGCCGTATCGTATGCAAGCGTGCAGTACAAGGGACACAAGATTGCCGTTTCCAGTGATGGAGAAGGTAAGTTTACCATCGAAAAGAAGCCGGGACTGATGCTTACCGTCAGTGCTCTGAGCTACAAGACCACAACGGTCAAGGTAGATGAGAAAACCAGCTTCCTCGAAATCAAGCTCAAGGACGATTCCCACAAGCTGGGAGAAGTCGTGGTGAAATCGAAGAAGGGAAGATACAAGCGCAAGGATAACCCTGCCGTGGAACTCATGCGACGTGTCATCGCTGCCAAGAAGAAGAGCGACCTCAGCAACTATGATTATTATCAGTATGATAAATATCAGAAGATCACCCTCGCACTCAATGATATCACCAAGGAACAGATGGAGGGCAAGTTCTTCAGCAAGCGACAGTATCTCCTCGACCAGGTAGAGCTTTCGCCTTATAACGGCAAGCTCACCCTGCCGGTAAGCATCGATGAGACCGTTTCGCAGCACGTATATCGCAAGGACCCGAAGAGCGAAAAGGATATCATCAAGGGTCAGCAGAGCAATGGTATCGGACAGGTGATCCAGACCGGAGAAATCCTGAATACAGCCATCAAGGATGTCTTTACCGATGTGGATATCTACGATGACTACGTGCGACTGCTCCAGTATCCGTTCCCATCTCCGCTGGGCAGAACAGCCATCAGCTTCTATCATTATTATATAGAAGATACGGTGTATGTGAACCGCGACCTCTGCTATCATCTGCAGTTTATCCCGGCCAACAGTCAGGACTTCGGATTCCGAGGCGAGCTCTATGTGCTTGCCGACAGTACCCTGCACGTCAAGAAATGTAATCTCTACATGCCTCACAACTCAGCCGTCAACTGGGTGAAGGACATGAAGATTGAGCAGGAATATACCAAGCTCGACAATGGCGAGTGGGTGCTCACCAAGGATGATATGATAGCAGAGATGCACATGAACAAGCTGCTGCAGGACCTGCTGGTGGTGCGCAACACCCGAATCACCGATTACGCCTTCGACCCTTTGCCGAAGATTCTCTTCAAGGGCAAGGCGAAGGTAAGGCATGATATGGATGCGATGAACCGTGATGAGGCTTACTGGAACAAGTACCGACAGGTGGATCTCACCAAGAGTGAGTCGTCGATGGACAGTTTCATCCACCGTATGGAGAATTCCAAGGGATTCAAGTACATCATCTTCGGCGTCAAGGCGCTCATGGAGAACTATGTAGAGATAGGAAGCGGAGGAAAGGATGGCAGAAAGAGCCTCTTCGACCTCGGACCTATCAACACCTTCCTCTCCAACAACTACGTGGATGGCGTGCGCCTGCGTCTGGCAGCCCGTACCATGGCGGCACTCAACCCTCATTTCTTCTGGGATGGATATGGTGCCTACGGTACGAAGAGCCACAACTGGTACTACGGTCATCTCTTCACCTATTCGCTCAACAAGAAAAAGAACAGTCCGTTCGAATTCCCAATGCGCAAGTTCGTCTTCGAGATTGGTCACGATATCACCTCTCCATCCGATGACAACCTGCTGCACAACAAGGATAACTTCTTCATGACCATCCGTGCCGCTACGCAGGACCAGATGTATCTCTACCAGCGACAGAAGTTCAGCTTCGTCTATGAGACCGACTGGGGACTCCGCTTCGATGCGGGAATGAGATGGCAGAGCAACCGTACCGTGGGCAATCTGCATTATTTCAAGGTGAACACGGGCGAGGAAGTAAAGAAGATACGCACCACCGAGGCATCTGTGGGCATCGACTACAACCCGGGTGTTACCTATGTCAACACCAAGCAGCAGCGATTGCCTATCAATCTCGACAGTCCTGAGCTCACCCTCCGCCATTCCATGGGTCTGGACGGATTCATGGGCGGTCAGTATCAGAGCAACCTCACCACGCTGGGCATCTACAAGCGCCAGTGGCTGGGCAGCTTCGGATATGTGGACTTCAACATCGTGGGCAAGATGCAGTGGAACAAGGTTCCATTCACCATGCTCGTCCAGCCACCAGTCAACCTCTCCATCTTCGAGCAGGAGGCAACCATCAGTATGATGAAAGATTGGGAGTTCCTGAGCGACCGCCAGCTCTTCTGGTCGGTAGCCTGGGATATGAACGGCAAGCTTCTCAACCGCATTCCGCTCATCAAGAAACTGAAGTGGCGCGAGTATGTAGCCGTGAAGGGAGTGTGGGGACAGCTCACCGACAAGAACAATCCGGTGAAGAATACATCGGATGACGTAATCTTCAAGTTCCCTAACAACTCCTACACCTTTGGCAACACGCCATATTGGGAGGTGGTAGCCGGTGTGCACAACATCTTCAAGTTCTTCGGAATCGATTATGTGCGCCGTATCAACTACCTGGATCATGCCAATGTAGATAAGTGGGGCATCCGAATGGGATTCCTCATGTCATTCTAGGAAAGATAAAACAGGGAGAACATAGCAAAAGGCTATGTTCTCTCTTCATAAAAGTTTGGTCATAAAAGTATATAACAACATAAAAGAAGGAGATTTGCTTATGAAGATTCTATTGGCAGATAAGCAGGATATCACGCGTGCCGGACTGATATACGTGATAGAGAGAATGGAAGGATTGGAAACCAAGTATGTGGAAGACAAGACAGAGCTGATGCTTGCCTTGCGGGAAAACGAAGATACGGTGGTGATACTCGATTACACGCTTTTCGATATCAATGATTCCGCCGAACTGCTCATCCTCAACCAGCGCTTTCCCTATACCCGATGGCTGCTGTTCAGCGAAGACCTGAGTGCCGATTTCGTGCGTGTGCTCATCGCCAGCAGCAGTATGTTCAGTGTGCTCCTGAAGGAGAGTCCGCTGACGGAAATCAAGGAGGCGATACGCTTCTGCGTAGATAGCAAGCGGTTTGTCTGCCAGCGAATGATGGAGGTGCTCCTTACTCCGCCGCAGGAAGTAGAAGAAAAAGTGAATCTCACCAAGACCGAAACCGAGATTCTCAAGGATATCGCCCTGGGTATGACAACCAAGGAAATCGCCGAGAAGCGCTTCTCCAGTTTCCATACCGTGAATACCCACCGAAAGAATATCTTCAGAAAGCTCGGAGTGAACAATGTGCATGAAGCAACAAAGTATGCACTTCGCGCCGGACTGGTAGATTCTGCGGAATATTATATTTAAAAAAAATGCTTCAGATTGTCTCCCGACATTCTGAAGCTTTTTCATTTCTAACTAACTTATTATCAACTATTCATTACTTTTCGTGCTGCAAAATTACAAGTATTTTCAGAAATATGTGCTATATTTGCTAAAAAAATACACGTAAACGTTTGCACTTTAGAATAAAAAATAGTATCTTTGCAGTAATTTTGATGCAATATCGCACCATACATAACTAACTTATTATACATGAAGCAGCGTAGAACATCATTAAAGGACCTTGCAGATAAGCTTGGTGTCAGTATAGCTACCGTTTCCAGAGCATTGCGAAACAGCCATGAAGTAGGAGAGGAGATGACCCAGAAGGTGAAGCAGCTCGCCAAGGAGCTGAACTATCGCCCGAATCCCTTTGCCCAGAGTCTCCGCAAGGAAGCTCCGAGGGTGATTGGTGTCATTGTCCCAAATCTCGTGACTCACTATTATGCCGCAGTTCTCGATGGCATCGAAGACTATGCCTCCAAGCTGGGCTATTCCGTTATCAGTGCCAACAGTCATGAAGACCATGAGCGCGAGGCGCAGGCTCTGGATAACTTTCTCAATATGCATGTAGAGGGTATCATCGCCTGTCTGGCGCAGGACACCACCGACTATTCTCACTTCGAGCAGCTCCATAAGATGGGGGTGCCCCTGGTATTTTTTGCCCGCTGCTGTCTGGAGGATAAGTTCTCCCAGGTGGTGGGAAATGGTGATGTGGCGGCTCAGGAGGCCACCCAGCACATGATAGAAACCGGTTCGCGCCGTGTGGCTTTCATCGGCGGTCCCAACCATCTCGATATGGTGCGCCGCCGCAAGCACGGTTATCTCGAAGCGCTCCGCGAGAACCGTATCCCTATCGACCGCGACCTGGTGGTATGCGACAAGATAGATTTCGACGTAGCTCGCAATGCCACACTCCGACTCCTGGAAGGTGAGAATCCGCCTGATGCCATCCTCGCCTTCAATGATATCATTACCTATGCAGCTTTCGATGCCATCAAGTCGAAAGGTCTGCGCATTCCGGAAGATGTGGCTATCATCGGATTCACCGATGGAGATACAGCCGCCTTCGTAACCCCTCGCCTCTCCGCCATCATGGATCAGGCACACGTGCAGGGCACCAAAGCCTGCCAGCTCCTGATGAAGAGCATCAATGGCGATGAGAAGATCTACAAGGAGGTGGTGCCGATGATTCTCAAGATACGTGAAAGTTCGGAAAAGAATCTCGTGAAGAAATAAACTGTTATAACAATTTTATAAACTCTAAAAACAAACTAAATGAAACCAACAAAGACATTATTTGTTACGGCTGCATTGATTCTGGGCGCTATGGGTGCCCAGGCAGCTGATTTTGTCCAGAATGGTAATTTTCTTACCGTACAGTTGAAACAGCATCAGAACTATGGTCCGTCGCAAATCCGCCTCCAGGTGGTCAACGACCGCATCATCCGTGTGCAGGCTACTGCCGAGCAGAGCTTCCGCAGCAAGCAGAGTCTCATCATCGTGCCTCAGAACTCCAAGGCGCAGTATAAGGTGGAGGAGCAGGGCGATGACCTCATCATCACCACTGCTGCCATGCGTGCCGTATTGAACGAGGCTACTGGTCAGATTACTTTCTATGATCTGGAAGGTCAGGTGCTCCTCAACGAGGTGGCACAGGGAGGAAAGACCTTCAAGCCTTTCACCGTGTCCGACCGTGAGATCGGTGTGGATATCGCAAAGGTACCTGAGGCTCAGAAGCACGGATGGTCATGGCGTGCCCTTTTTGATTCGCCAGACAACGAGGCTTTCTATGGCCTCGGTCAGCACCAGAGCGAAGAGCTCAACATGAAGGGCAAGAACGAAGACCTCTTCCAGTATAACACCAAGGTGAGTGTGCCTTTCGTCATCTCCACCAAGAACTACGGCATCCTCTGGGATTCGTATTCTTATTGCCGCTGGGGTAATCCGGACGATTATCTCCAGCTGAACCGTGCCTTCAAGCTCTACGATAAGGACGGAAAGGAAGGACAGCTCACCGGTACCTACGTGGCTAAGAACGGGCAGAAGATAGTTCGTGGCGAGGACAGCATCTACTTTGAATATGCCATGCCTGAGACTTCAGAAATCTGCAACAAGACTGATAAGGGCGGCATCCAGAACCTGCCTAAGGGCTTTGCGCTGAATGGCTCCAAGGTGGTTTACGAGGGATATGTAGAGGCACCAACCAACAGCTTCTATCAGTTTATCCTCTACTATGCCGGCTATATGAAGATCTATATCGACGGCAAACTGGTGGTGCCTGAGCGCTGGCGTACCGCCTGGAATCCGAATTCCTATAAGTTTGAGACTGCAATTAAAAAGGGTGTAAAGACACCTATCCGCATCGAATGGCAGCCGGATGGCGATGTTTCCTACTGCGGTCTTCGTGTGGCAGCCCCACGTTCTGAGGCTGAGAAGAACCAGCTGAGCATCTGGAGCGAGATGTCGCCGGATATGGATTACTACTTCATTGCCGGAAAGAATATGGATGAGGTAATCTCGGGCTATCGCACCCTTACCGGCAAGGCACCGGTATATCCTAAGTGGGTGCTCGGCTTCTGGCAGAGCCGCGAGCGCTATCAGAGCAGCAAGGATATCGAGGAGAACATGAAGAAGTTCCGCGACCTGAAGATTCCGGTGGATAACATCGTACAGGACTGGAACTACTGGAAGCTGGATTCATGGGGAAGCCACGAGTTTGAGGCGGCTCGCTATCCGAACCCTCAGGCGATGCTCGACAGCGTACACGCCCTGCATGGAAGATTCATGATTTCGGTTTGGCCGAAGTTCTATGATACCGTGAAGAATTATAAGGAACTGGATGCCAAGGGCTGGATGTATCACCAGGCTATCAAGGATGATATTCACGACTGGCTCGGTTTCCGCGGCTCCTTCTATGATGCCTACGATGCCGGAGCCAGAAAGATGTTCTGGCGACAGATGGATGAGAATCTCTATACCAAGTATAAGTTCGGTATCGATGCCTGGTGGATGGATGCTTCTGAGCCGAACGTGCGCGACTGCACGCCGATGTGGTACCGCAAGGCGCTCTCAGGTCCTACCGCCCTGGGTACATCTACCGAGTATTTCAATGCCTACAGCATCGTGAATGCCGACGCCATCTACAATGGTCAGCGAAGCGTGAACCCTAACCAGCGCGTCTTCCTCCTCACCCGTTCGGGCTTTGCTGGCGAACAGCGCTACAGCACTGCTACCTGGTCGGGCGATATTGCTACCCGCTGGGAAGATATGCGTGCGCAGATGACTGCCGGACTGAACTATTCCATGGCAGGTCTTCCTTTCTGGGGAATGGACCAGGGTGGCTTCTGTGTGGAAAACCGCTATGTAGCAGCCCAGCAGGAGTTTGACAAGACCGGTAAGGAGAATGCCGATTTGAAGGAGTGGAGAGAGTTGCAGGCTCGGTGGAACCAGTTTGGCTGTTTCGTTCCGCTCTATCGTGCCCACGGTCAGTGGCCGTTGCGTGAGGTTTGGAACATCGCACCAGCCGATCATCCTGCCTACAAGACCATCGTTGCCTACGACAAGCTCCGCTATCGCCTGATGCCTTACCTCTACAGTATGGCGGGTATGGTGCATCTCAAGGATTACACCATGATGCGCGGACTGGTGATGGATTTCAATGGCGATGATAAGGTGTTGGACATCAAGGACCAGTGGATGTTCGGTTCTGCCCTGATGGCTTGTCCGGTAGGCGAGTATCAGAAGTATTCACGCGAAGTCTATCTGCCTAAGCAGAAGGGCTGGTATGATTTCTATACCGGAGCCTATCATGCAGGCGGTCAGACCATCGTGGCTGATGCACCATACGATAAGATTCCTGTCTTCATCCCAGAGGGCGCCATCCTTCCGATAGGTCCTGAGATGCAGTGGAGTGATGAGAAGAAGCCGGAGTTGATCGACCTCTATGTCTATGCCGGCAAGGATGGCTCTTATACCTTGTACGAGGATGAGGGCACGAACTATAACTACGAGAAGGGCAAGTATGCTGTAATCGATTTCAAGTATAATGATGCCTTGAAGCAGGTTACCATCGGTGCCCGCAAGGGTAGTTTTGACGGCATGCTCCAGAAGCGCCGCTTCAACATCATCCTGGTAGATCAGAAGAAGCAGCAGGGCGTGAATCTCGCCAAGTCGCCTAAGGGCAAGGTAGTGAAGTATTCCGGTCAGGCAATGACTGTAAAATTGAAATAATATGAAGAAGATATTTGCTTTAGCAATTCTACTATTGGGCGTTCAGTCTTTGAGCGCCCGCGATCGCCAGTCTTTTGATAAAGACTGGCTTTTCGTTTTGGCTGATAGTGCTGGTATGCAGAATTCGGAGTATTCCGACGGGCATTGGCGTCGCCTGAATCTCCCTCACGACTGGGCGATAGAGGGCGATTTCTCTCCATCGAATCCTTCGGGAGCCAGCGGTGGTGCTCTTCCGGGCGGCATCGGATGGTATCGCAAGCACTTCTCCCTTTCGCCAGACGAGAAGTACGACCGCTTCACCATCACCTTCGATGGCGTGTATATGAACTCCACCGTCTATATCAACGGTCACAAGCTCGGCACCCGTCCCTACGGCTACAGCACCTTCGAGTACGATCTTACACCTTATATATATAAGAAGGGTGACAACGTCATTGCCGTGAAGGTGGATAACAGCGACCAACCCAACAGCCGCTGGTATTCGGGCTGCGGCATCTACCGCCATGTCTGGTTTACCAAGACCCTGAAGAAGGCATACATCCCACAGTGGGGGCAGTATGTGGCTACCACGCCGAAGGGTAATGTCAAGGTAAAGGTGGATTTCCATGCCGAAGGCAGCAGGATGAAACTATCCATCCGCAATACCATCTACGATGCGGCTGGCAAGGTGGTGGCAAGGAGCCAGGGCACCCAGAGCCAGCAGCTCAAGGTAAGGAAACCTCATCTCTGGTCTATCGGCAAGGGCTATCTCTATACCGTGAAGAGCGAACTGGTGGTGAATGGCAAGGTGGTGGATACCGCCACTACGCAGACCGCCTTCCGTGATGTGAGGTTTGATGCCCGGAAGGGTTTCTTTCTCAATGGCGAGAATATGAAGATCAATGGCGTGTGCGAGCATCACGATTTTGGATGTCTCGGTGCCGCCCTCAACGAGGATGCGCTTCATCGCAAGCTCACCATCCTCAGGGATATGGGTGTGAATGCCATCCGAAGCAGTCATAATCCTCCGGCTCCCGAGCTTCTGAATATGTGTGATTCCATGGGAATCATGGTGATGGACGAGAGCTTTGACATGTGGCGCCGCAAGAAATCGAATGGCGATTATGCCCGTTTCTTCGATGAATGGCACCAGCGTGATCTCTCTGATCTGGTGAAGCGCGACAGGAATCATCCTTGCATCATCATGTGGAGCATCGGCAACGAGGTGCTCGAACAGTGGTCGGATGCCGCTGCCGATACCCTGAGTCTGGAGCAGGCGAATCTCATCCTGAATGCGGGGCATGATGCCTCTACCCTGGCGCATGGCGATGAGCTGAGCGTGAATTCGCTTCTCACCCGTCATCTGGCAGATATCGTGAAGAAGTATGATCCGTGGGGCGCCCGTCCGGTTACTGCCGGATGCAACGAGCCTGATCCGAAGAATCATCTCTTCAAGAGCGGTGCCATCGATGTCATCGGATTCAATTATCATCATCAGTGGGCGAAGGATGTTCCAAGGAATTTCCCGGACAAGCCGTTCATTTTCTCCGAGAGTGTTTCGGCTCTCCAGACGCGTGGTTATTACCGGATGCCGAGCGATAGCATCTATACGGCTCCGGTGGAGTGGTGGCTGCCATATACCGATCCATCCTTCAAGTGTTCGGCGTATGACAATATGCATGCCTCCTGGAGCAGTACGCACGAGGAGACCTGGGATGTGGTGAAGCACAATGATTTCGTGGGCGGACAGTTTATCTGGACTGGTTTCGACTATATCGGCGAACCGACTCCGTATGCCTATCCGGCACGCAGCAGTTATTTTGGCATCATCGACCTGGCTGGTCTTCCTAAGGACAGTTATTATATGTATCAGAGTGAGTGGACGAAGAAGCCTGTTCTCCATCTTTTCCCTCACTGGAACTGGCTTCCAGGCCAGCAGATAGATATGTGGTGCTATTACAACCAGGCAGATGAGGTAGAGCTGTTCATCAATGGCAAGAGCCAGGGCATCCGGAAGAAGAAGGTGCATGGAGAGGAAAATGGTGTCGCAGCCAATGCTGTTTCTGCTGAAACCGATGCCAATGCTGGCGGCTTTGATCGCAGTACCGAGTACCACGTGATGTGGCGAGTAACTTTCGAGCCGGGCGAAGTAAAGGTCGTAGCGAGAAAGCAGGGCAGGGAGATTTCATCCCAGACCATCAAGACAGCCGGTCCTCCTCATCATCTCGTCTTGAAGAAGACCTATCAGAACACCCTTGCATCCGCTGTCCAAACCCCGTCAGGCGTTCCTGCGGATTTGCAATCCGCAGTCAAAAAAGGTTCGACTTCTCTCCCTGGGGATTTGCAATCCCCATCATCCCCTACAACCTTCGTAGAAGTAAATGTAGTAGATAAGGATGGCAATCTCTGTCCGAATGCCGAGAACGAGATTTATTTCTCTTCTACCGCCGAGATTCTGGGCACGGATAACGGCAATCAAACCTCTCTGGAGCGTTTCACCGATCCAAAGAGGAAGGCATTCTTCGGCAAGTGCATCATCGTCTTGCGAGGTCACGGCACGCTCCGTGCCGAATCCATAGACCTGCAACAAGCTACTATCAAATTATAAAAACAAAAAAAGCATGAGGGTGTGTCATAAGTCTATGGCGCACCCTTTTCGTTTTTTCTCCTTTTTCC
>ERZ1034915.1504-NODE-1504-length-12573-cov-5.335677_pt1 | contig 12573 bp, 18 predicted proteins | sample MGYA00520592_ERZ1034915 | MGnify/ENA primary metagenome ERZ1034915 (study PRJEB33766, sample SAMN09781787) | gut metagenome | biome: gut microbiome | host: Homo sapiens | place: Madagascar | study: EMG produced TPA metagenomics assembly of the PRJNA485056 data... | reverse complement strand
CATCATCCTCCACAATACGTTTATCTCGCCAATCTTCCGGTTTTCTATTCTTTAGCCAGAAAATCTGTGCAGTCGTATCTCCCGGGATATAGACCTCATCCTTGCCTACAACCAATTCCTCTTTTTCACACCTACGTCCATGGTCGTCATAATAGACATGTTTTACCTTAAATGTCTTTCGGACTTCATGCACACCACCTATGGCTCTTTCAAGCAAAGCATTCTCAACTTTTCGGTCTACAATTTCCTTTCCCTTTTTTAGGGCATTACAAATCGGGTGATATGTTTTTTTCCACGTCCACAGTGTTTTTACATTCACACCCACTTTTTCGGCTATTTGTTCCTCGGTCAGACCATCCCGCGCCCATCCTTCCAATTTCAGCAAGTTTTCTGGTTCCAACCACTTCTCATACTTTGCCCTATGCTCTGCACCCCCTGTCAAACAAATAAGAGCCTAATACATGAAGTCTCTGCTCCACATATCAGGCTCTTAGGCTCTCTTTTTGATTATTATATCCTCTTTTTCTATGTTTTTCCACATCATTTCATCCTGCTGCATGATGCTCGTCTACTGTCTCGTGATCGTTACCTTGTACTTTTTTGCCATGTACTTGCCATAGGTCATATCATTGTCTCTAGCATCCATAGCATCCTGCGCAAGGCTTGTGTTCTTTTTCTTCCTTTCCCTTTCTTCTCGCGCCTGCGCTCTTTTCTTTTTCTCTTTCTCACACCGCTTCTGGCGCAGCTCAAACGATGCTTTTTCGGCGCACTCCGGGTTGCAATACTTCTGACGCATATGCGCTTCAAACGTCTTTCCGCATACCGGACACTTTCTTACAGTCATCTTTCTCCTTTCTGCCGCCCCACTTACGAGGCGGCGCCATGGCTTTTTTCGTGGTATAAGCAAAATCGCTGCTTCTTAAGGTGTTTCAACCATCACTGATACAGATTGACATCCACAAGCGACCAGTTCAGGTCGATACCTTTACACTTATCAAGGATTTCCCACTCTTGGAGCCACTTGATCTTATGCTGGTCGAACCGGAACTGCATCTCATTACTTACGGTGATCAACTTTCCGTCTTCGGTCAGGCGAGTATTCTGCATTTCTTCGTTAGCCCCTCTTGGCAGTCCGATACAGTTATGCAGACGCGCCGGTACCATGATCGGCTCCAACTGTTTCGTCTGGTAGACAACCTGCATATCACGTTCACTGGATATGATCATCCTCGTTGCATTGACCGGATTCTTTGCCTTTTCCCACTGCGCATATAACTCTTCATGTAAAAATTCTAAATCTGTCATCTGTTGCTCATCGTTTTTAACATAACTGATTGCTTCGCCCTTATTCGGCAGCCCACCGGTCAACTTGACTAACTCTGCCAATACTTCATTGTCAATCTGCTCCGCAGGACAGACCAGCATAAAGATATGCCCGCGAATGATATATACGTTATCTTTCGTCAGACCGATATCCAATGCATGATCCTCATATGCCTCCTTGAAGATCACCTTTAATTTGTTCGTTCTTGTAAACATTCCTCCATCCCCTTCCACTTGTTATAAATCAATTCATCTTCATTCCATCCCGGATAGATGCGCTGGAGATATGCTTTCATTAGCCCCAGCATTTCCGGTCGCAAGCCCTTATTTCCGTTATCCATCAGATTATGATGATGAATACAGCCGACTGCTGCATTTTGCTCAATTCCAAGACCGCCCTGTGATCTCGGTATATAGTGCATGATTGAAAACGCATGGGTCGCGAAATAATCGTATTCCGGCATGTGATATCCCATACGGCAGAAGATACACCCCATGTCCCTATCTTCTATGCGCTTTCTCACAGCCGGAGTGAAATCATGCGCCCTGGTCTGTTTTTTACGCTTCGCCATTTCGTCCTCCTGCAAAAAAAATATGGATTCCGTGCTCATATGCATATTCAAATTCCATGGCACATCCTTTGGAGTCCTGCCAGCCCGGCAACATGAATATTGCCTCGCACATATCCAGCATCGCCAGTGAGGTCTTCATATAATCCTCGTGACTTACCTCTGGCAACTGTGCATTTACCTTTGCCGGGTTAATTGCAACATAGCCTGCTGCATTGATGGCTTGCTCCGCTGCTGCAAACCTCTCTTTATAGTCCGTCGTCCCTGTGATCGGACCGCTTATGTATGTCCTCATTCCTCTACCTCTCTAAACATCTGTTTCCTTGTCGTACTGATGGTATGCACACGTTCCACAACATTTATCCATTTACTCCACCTGCCTTTACAACCTCTATTATGTCCGATAACATCCCAGTGCAATTAAACTGTTCCATCTCGTCTGTCAGTTCTTCCAACTGCTTCACAACCTTGTCTGGGTCATAGGCGGTCGGATGCGCATCAATAACAGAGGAAGCGCGCAAAAAATCTAAGCAATCCATGTCTTCGTTCTTTGAAATTGCTTCTTCTAAAGCCGTTTTTATTTTATCCGCATCAATCAATCTTCCCATCGTTCGCCCTCCTGTTCCATACTTCCCTTGCATTTTCCTGTGCGTCCATCTTTTAGTTTATTCCGCTTGTATCAATGTGCTGTCCGCAATTAGGGCAATATTCATAATCGTCATAGTCTACTTCATAACGACGTCCGCAGGAAGGACAAATCCATGTGTCAAATATTAGTTCACCGTTATCGTCATATCCATCGCCTTCCATATCCGGTTTCTTCGGCATCTGCTTTTCTCTTGCCGACTTGCATTCTTCCAAAGTTCCGATTAACCGATATTTCCGTAGTTGTTCCAGTTCATCAAAAAAGGCTTTTACTCCACTATCTTTCATGGCTTGCTCCTTTCTTTGGCGGTTCTGTCATACTGCACCGCCTTTCTATGAAAATGGGAGTTTTCATCATCTTTTGGCTTTTCACATGGCTCAAATGCAATGACCCATACCAAAGGATTGGCATCCCATCCATAGCGGTTGAGGTCGGATTTTTTGATGGTAGAGTCCCAAAGTATTTTCCACTCTTCCAAGGCGATCTTCTTATCACCACAACGAACGGCCATAGATGAAAGCCCCTCATGTCTGATTCCATCGATTGTAATATCCTGCAACCGTTCCACCCTTACCTCTGTTACCTTCAACCAGATCCTAGCAGCATCCTTCGGCATGTGTATTGAGGGGTGCCACTTTTCTTCTAAATATGCTCCTGGCTGTGGAAACGGACTGTTCCATGCTTTGTAAACATATCCGCCGGTCCATTCACTCCATGTCTCTCGGACATACAGAACATCTCCCGGCTGATACGGTGGCAGGCACAACTTGCTTATTATCTGTTTATCCTCTACCTCTGGATGTTCCTTATGATATGGGCTATTCAGCATTGCATCAACATTATGCTTTATAAATCGCCGAGTGCAGGTCTTTCTTCCGTCCAAAATGGCTCGTACCATTTCGGTATTAAACAATATTGGCTTTGTGCTCATTTCTTCCACCTCATCCTCCTATACCACGCTTGGAAACAGATCAAACAGAGTCGGCATATCGACCTCACTCTCTGCTACTTCCAGATATCCAACACCATCTCTAAAGTAATCCGGGTTAAGTTCACACCCTTTGCCATAGCGATGCATCTTGACCGCCGTCATCGGTACAGTCATCAGTCCGCCGAACGGATCATAGACCACATCCCCCTCATTGCTATAGCGGTTGATGATACGCTCCACAATATCCAACTGCAAAGGACATACATGCATCTGGGCACGTCTGCGGCTCTGTGTAGTGTTCAACGTCCGCATCCTGTTGATGTCATCCCATACTTCCAACTGGTTCCATGATCCTGGTGCCACTACCATAAAGGTTGCCGGCAGTCTGTCCTCGGTATCTAACTTCTTGGCAAGTGCAACGTGTTCGTCGTAGTTATATACCGTGTCCCTGCTATATTCCCGGTAGACCGCCTGCAAGGTATCAACCGATGCGTTCTGCAAATCTTCTTTGCTGATAAGGCAGTCACCGGAACTTCTCCAGTATGCGTGAGCGTCAATCTGCCACTGCGCTCTTGTATAGTCCTCTTTGCTTTTCTTGACCGGTGTATCTGCATATGCCGTGGATCTATCTGTTGGAAGTTTGCGGAATAATAAAATATACTCCGGGCATCCCACGCCCATCTTAGAACCGTCCTTGCACTGCTCCGACCAGCCTAAGCGGTAGGTCTGATTGTTCTCCCTTACCACATCCGTCACTACTGTAATCATGCCGAAATACTGAAATCCATGCTTCATATAGTGCTCGATGCATACCGCATGAAACGGCTCGATCGTCGGCATCCCTGTCCCGGTCGCATTACCGAACAGTACCCTATCTTTGACATGAATGGCAGCAACTCTTCCCGGCTTTAAGACCCGGAGTAGTTCCGGTGTCAGATAATCCATCTGCTCAAAGAACCGGTCTGTATTCTGGTTGTGCCCGAAGTCGTTGTAATTTGCCGAATACTCGTAATGATTTCCAAATGGTATCGACGTATGGATCAGATCCACACTGTTATCTTCCATGGCGCGTGTCTCTTCCACACAATCACCATACACCGCTGTATAATGTGCTCCCTGCACTGTCCTTTCTTCTCTTGTTCCTTCCACTCCCATCTTCCTTTCCAGTCTCTCAGCCTTATTTGCTGCATTTAGTCCATATTTCTTCACAATGGCGATCATCTTATCCACCATGTGATTATGATTTTTCCACTTCTCCATCAGCGCATCCTTGATGGCTTTCTCGTTCTCCATGTAAATAATGTCAATCACTACGGTATCCTGTTGCAGGAAACGGTAGCACCGATGCACTGCCTGGATAAAATCATTAAATTCATAATCGATCCCCAAAAAGATCTCCCGGTGGCAATGCCTCTGAAAATTACATCCAGATCCAGACAAAGACTTCTTGGTTGCAAACAGTCTCATCCTGCCCTCGGAGAAATCAATCACCCGCTTTTCCCTCAGGTCATAGTCCATTGATCCGTAAATATCTACCACGTCCGGCAGGGCTTTCTTGATCGCGTGCCTCTCTGCTTCCAGATCATGCCACAACAAGAAATGATCCTCCGGCGATGCATCCACGATTTCTTTCATCTTCTCCACACGCTTGTCAATACTCTCGCGCTTTACCTGTGCCGCCTCTTTCAGACCTTCTGCAGCCTCTTGAAAAAGTTGCATCTGACCATCTTTTTCCATGGCATCGCCATAGTGGATCGGGATCTCATGCCAGCGGACTTCCAATGGTGGCAGATCATAGCCCTCATCCGAATACTCCGGGTTCAGATCCGACGGCTTTGTGATAAACAATGCCCACGATGAAATCCATAGCCAAAACTCATCTTCCATGTTTGGGTATAGCGTCAGATGGTTTGCCTTTGTACTGTCTCTTTGGAAGAACCGGGTCAATGCCTGTCCGGTATCCATAACTTCCAGATAGCCGGCATAATGGATCAGTTCCTTGTACTTGTTCGGGCTTGGTGTAGCCGTTGCCACCAACTTATACGGCACGTTCTTGAACTTATCCAGAAACGTCTGGTAGGTCTTACTGCCAAAGGTCCGCAATACGCTGGCTTCATCCAGTGACGTTGCCACAAAGTATAACGGATCTATATCACCGTCACGCACACGCTCATAATTTGTCAGCACGATCTGGCTGTCACATGCCTTGACCTCATCCATTGTCCTGCAATATGTCGGTCGCTCATACCCAAGGATCTCTACTGCATCCCTGGTAAACTCCTGCTTTACTCCCAGCGGTAACACGATCAAGGCTCGTCCCTTTTCATGCTCCGCTGCCAAATGGCAAAACTCCAATTCCTGCACCGTCTTTCCAAGTCCAAAAGACTCAAACAATGCTCTCCTGCCACCTTTTAATGCCCAAGCCACGGCATCCCTCTGATGCGGTTTTAGCACCTGATTGATCTTCTCCGGCGCAACAACAAATCCGCTATCCTGCGCCAGTTCTATTTTTGTCTCTAAAAATTCTTGATATGTCATACTCTCACCGTCACATCCTTCATGTATTCCACATACTCAATACCGACTTCCTCGGCAAGTACCTTTACCTGTTCTTCCCAGGTAGTCCAGTCCCCTGCTATGCAGGATGCTTTGTCGGTAAATCTCTCTTGGAATTGTTTTAAACGTTTTGCTCCAAATTCAAACTCATCCCTAAGCGTCACCAATGAAAGCAGTAAAATATGATTGACCACATTTTCTTTCACACTTTCGGAATACTGCTGCATCTGCGCCTTTGTAATACGCAGAGGAACCTCCGATGCATTTCTTCTATGCAACTCATTTTCCAATCCCTCTACACCATTTTCCTTTGCGACACGCAAAGCATATGACATACCCTCGCGCCTTAGTTGTTCGTCTTTCTTTAAACTGCTCATCTCCTACTCCTTTACATAAGACTCATCTGTTCCATCCAGCAACTGCTGCATATCGTCTGTTATGGAAAATCCATACTTCTTAAAGAAATCTACAACCGCGATCGCTCTTTCTGCGTCCTCTCGGCAGTACTTGCCATCCCATGTGTATAGATCATTGTCCTTTACATTCTTTAGGGATATGATCGCCCGGTCCAGTGTCGTCAGACTGTCACGCCACTTGATATATTTCTCATAATCCTCTGACCGCTCTATCTCCCACAGACCTTTGCCTGCATAGAGTTGTGCCAGATCACTTTCCGTGGGCTGTGAACCTACCTTGACTATGGCTTCTATGGTTGCTTGATACAATTCCAGATCCGGCTTCAAAGGTTGAATCTCCTTAAAAACGAAGATAGCCATAATAAAATCAGTGATCGTGCCATACAACTTTTTCTGCTTGGCTTTCAATTCTTTCTTTTTGGTTTCTCTCTCCTGTGATTTGATCTCCGCTTCTGATAATTTCCGTTCTTTCTGCTTGACCTCCACCACAACTGCTGCATTACAATCATCGTAGATTACCCACATGGCATTCTTTTTCTTGATCTCTTTTACCGGCTCCAAGGTATCGTCTTCTAAGTCCCAGTCCTGCAAATGCTTCCATCTGTCCCCATACCATCTTTCCTGCTCTGCCTTTTTGGGTGCTGCCTCTAATCCTGCTTTTGCAAACATCAACTTGATCTCGCTCACATTCCTTTTTCTGTTTGCTTTTCTTACCGCCTGCCGCACGCGCCACTGAATATCTCTTCCACCGTACGTTTCTTTTAGAATCCGGTTTCTTTCGGCTATATCCTTAACCTTTTCCAGTTCAATCAGATCGTTCATGGATAACTGGAAAAATCCCTCATCATCTTTCTTGTCCGCTAAAATCTTCTTGTCTAACTTGGCAATGTTCACTCTATGGTAGACCGTTGCCTTACTAAATCCGGTTTTTTCACTGATGCTCTCCACTGTTTCTCCCAGATCGAGCATCATCTGAAATCCCTCTGCCTGCTCGATTATCGTCAGATCGCTTCTCTGCATGTTTTCCTCCAACATGATCCCGACCTGTTCTTTCTTGCTGATGTTCGATACGATCTTACATGGCACTTCCTCAAGTCCTGCCTGCAAGCACGCTTCCATACGGCGATTGCCGATCAGTACATAAAATTCTTCTGTGCCTTCGATCGGGATAACAGTAAGGTTCTGCATAATTCCATTCTTTTTTACAGAATCTGCGAGTTCCGTCACATCCCCCAGATCCTTTCTTGGATTGTCCGGGTGGTGGCGCAACCTCTGTGTCTTGATCATCACAATTTCGCTCTCTGTTTTCTTCATTTCTTTTCCTCCATTCTTTTCATCTCACTCAACATCCAGTTCCGGTATTTGTCTTTCGTTTCATGGTCGAACGAAATCTCGTTCCCATTTAATAAAATCAAGGCTTCCTGCCACATGGCAGCATTACCTACCGGCTCATTTTTGGCATTTTTCCAACCGTTTGCCCTCCACTGCTCTATCCACCCCTGCGAAAAGGCACTCTCCAGATACCCGAAATCCGCATAAATACTCAATGCGAATGTCATTTTCTTAAAGTGTGACAATGCAATGTTGAAAATCATAAGTTGCGACTGATTCTTCGTTGCATTTACTCTGTAGAACTGGCTTTTTGTTGCCGGTTCTTCTTTGGTTGGTACTTCTATCACAAATCCTATGATCCCATCACTCGCCTGGGGCGATTTGATCGTGGATGCTAGGTAAAGGTTGACATCCACGGCGGATCACCTCGCTTTCCTTCCAATCGTCTCTCCGTATAGTACAGATAGGAATACCCGGTAAATGGGTTCACTCCCTGTCGGATCGTGGACTTTTCTATGTAGTAGCCCTCGGATGGTGTCGGACCATCACGCAGGATCCTTGCCATCGTCCAATGGCTATATTCCTTGGTTTTCGGTTCCGGTCGTATCAAGTTCCGGGATCCGTTATAGGCGATATAATGCTTTTGCTCCTCTTCCGGAAAAAGGCTGATCTGCTCCAATGCCTTCCCCTTGGGCTTCTTGGTCACATACTCGGCAAGTGCCTGAAAACCGCCCTCCTCGTATGCGTGGGTAAAATAGATGCCCGCCGACTGCTGCACCTTATCCCACTCTCCCTTGACCAACTTATCCGTACCCCCGATGTCATTGACCAGAAAGTGGATATGCACGCCGCCCTGCTTGCCTATCTCGATCCGGTATATGTATTTGAGGGGCTGTCCTCTTGCCTTGTACCTGTTTCCAAGTCTTGTCCGAAAATTACGAAAGTCCTTTAGGACCTGTTTGGTACTCGGTCGATATCCCTTTTTATATTTGAGGGTGATCCAGTAGTCACCCTCTTTGAAGTTGAGAAGCATTTCCCTTCGGACACGTGTTTCCTTGTTCCTCTGGTTCTGCTTTTCAATCTGCTCCGGTGTTGGTTTTTTTCTCGGGGCGCGGGTCTCTCCCTTTGCTCCATAATTCCCTGCGTATGTATATTGGAAATCCTTACAGGATCCACAGTCGTATATTGTCTGTTTGTATGCCACGTCAAATGCTCCTATGTTTAATATATTGATAGTGTCATGAAAAAGCCTCGCAAACGCTGACTTTTCTTGACTTTTCGGGCATCCCGCGGTACAATATTTTTAGAGTTTTTGTGTATCGCGAGATACCTTGGCATCGACCTTTTGGGTCGGTGCCATTTTTTTATTTTGTTGAAAAATACAGGTCGCCCATCTTGGCATATGGCGTGCCGTATGCCAGATAGGCATCCATATCGAAATAGAACAGTCCCGGATAGGATCTGGTCTCCATTTCCATGGATATTGCCTCATATGTAGTGGCAGACGGTGTGACCTCATCCATGCGACCATTCCAGTATGTCGCAAACTCGTATGGATCCGCGATCACCTCGCTAATCGTGTCTGGCCAATCCTCGTCATCCACGCGATTTAAAATCACGGAGATCACTGCACGCTTTACATCAATGGACTGATTCCCAGCCTCTGCCTCAACACATCTGGCAAGCAGTTCCATCTCGGCAGCATACTGCCGATTGTTCGCCTCGACGTTCTCTTTCATTTTCTCCTGCTCGGCTTCTACGATCTCCAAGCGGTACATTTCATCCTCCTGTGCTGTCTGTAGGTTTGAAACCTCCAGCATGGCTTGTCCGACCTGCCGCCGGAGCAAGTTGCACTCATCCTTTGTCACGATCACGCACCCAAGGACAGTGCCAAACATGGCAGCCGCCACTAATGCCATGGCGCAATCTGCCAAGACTTCTTTACTTTTCTTTTTCATCCTTTTCACGCTCCCATATTAAGATCATCCGTATATCATTGGCGGCGCGCCGGTAAAGCGCGTCATCGTCATCGTCTGACTCGACTACCAGGCACTTACCCAGACGCGTCGCCTGTCCGGACCCGATTTCCTCATAAATTTTGATCCATCCCTCGCCATACAGTGACATATGGATATAGACTCTGATTTTCTTCTTTTGCCGGAGCATCCGCTCCAATATGAAGTATCTCTCCTGCTCGGTCATTCCTCTTCCTCCGGTACGACCATCGCTAGTGCCTTTTGCAGATTAAACGGCGGTACATACTTCCGCGCATTTTTGTCTTTCAACAATTTCCGATACTTGATATAATCCGCAAACACACCGACATTTATCTCATTGTCGATGATGGCATACTCGTTGTAACGACCATGCTCCATCTGTTCTCTTATACCGGCTTCATACCGGTACATTGTCTGCCGCCCTATGCCAAAGGTGCGACAAATGGCTGACTTATTTTGGTAAATTGTCTGCATCCTGTCCTCCTTTCTACTCGTCACTTTTCCCTCGTTGATCCCTGCTTTGATAACATTGAGTACCTTTTGAATACTTGAATTTTTATTTTGATAATGATAAAATTCTCCTACCCAAATAGGGCAAGGAAGGGGTTGGCTATTATGACCAAACTTTTGAACGTGCCCTGTTCCTTTAATTGAGGGTCGCAATAATGGATGCCAAAGCATTTCAAACTGGCGTAAAATGTAGCAATCAGTATGGCGTAGTGCCTCAGAGAAGAGGATTAACAAACGCATGAGCGGACACTCGTCAAAATGTTCCACCATACCAGATACTCCCGAAAGTCCGCTAACTAATGGGCTACTAATCTCATTTACTAATCAATAATCGCTGAACTAAAACTGCATAAGTAGCGGAGTACTTAAAGAAGCATTTGGCGCTATCAAATGTGGTGAAAGCCTGCAAAGTACATAAGGTCAAAAAATTTAGGCAAAAACTGTTAGGAATAGCGCTCCTAGCAGTTTTTTGTTTTTGGGCTTTTCTTAATAAATTTGTCAACCCTTACGCCCAATGCATCACAGATACTTGCATACTCTCCTACCTCACACTTTCTTTTCCCCTGTAAAATTAAGCATAATTGAACTTCTGATACCCCTGATTTCTCAGCGATCACCTTTTGTTTTAGTCCAGACTTATCAATAAAATCTTTCAATGCCATCAAATCTAAAATCATCTTTTTTATCTCATCTCCTTTCGCTCGTAGTATCTAAATTTTTATGCTCTATCTGTGCTATACATTTTGTGATAGTATTGACTTGTTACTCTTAAACTTTTTCATTCGGCTTATGCCAGAAAGGAATTGCAAAGGAATAACTATTATTTGAGGTTGTCTGCAAATCATCTTGATGCGAGGTTACTGATAGGTACGTTACATATAGCGACCTATTTACATTTGTGATCATGCTCTGTGCTGTTATCACACTTGTAAAAAAATTGAAATAATAGCACATTTATTTCAAAACCCTAATTTCACTGCAGACAAACCAATTACCAGAGGCGGCATTTCTAATGCCGCTTCTTTTCTTTCTGACATAAGGCGAATGAAAAAGTCTAATTTGGTCTTTCTTCTGTTCTCCTACTCTCCTTTGTTTGTTATGGTTTTTCTGGCATTCTCAAATGCAATTAAATCCTCCTCGGAAATTCTGTATTCTTTTCCAATCTTGATTGCACCGAGTTTCTGCTGGCGAATCCACTCCCATACAGTAATAACTTTGACTTTGTATCTCTCTGCGACTTCATCGCAAGTGTACATTTTTGACAAAAATATCCCTCCTTTTTGTATGTTATTTATACTTGTGTTTACCTCGGTTTAGTGATACATTTAACTTGTTAGAACGAAATATATCACTATTACGAATTATCTCGTATTGCAAACGAATTAGTTCGTTACACCGAGGTATGTACATACTATATCTCGTTATACCGAACTTGTCAACACTTTTTATTTCGTTTTCCCGAGATAATTTAGAAAGGGAAAAGTATGTATGAAATATTTGAAAAGCTATGCCACGAAAAAGGAATAACACCTTATCGATTCTGCAAGGACACTGGCATCAACTCATCCACGATAAGCACTTGGAAAAGCAAAGGATCTGATTGCTCCCCGAAAACCGCAAAGGCAATATGCGAATACTTTGATATCAGCATGGATTATTTAATGTCCGGCAAGGAAGAGTCCAAAAGTCCAAACATTACACCTCAGGATGAACGAGATATTGCAAGAGATATGCAAAATATTCGAGAAAAACTTTTAAGCGGTGCCGATGGCCCTCTGTCCTATGACGGTGAGCTGATACCGGAAGATGATGCAGAATTGCTCCTTGGACAGATCGAATTAATGATGCGCAAATTGAAACCTATTAATAAGGAGAAATACAACCCTAACAAGAATAAAAAGTAGGTGTTACATAAATTGAGAAAAGACATAAAACAGTTAGTAAATCACTACGTTTTAAAATTTAATACCAGAAATCCATTTGTTCTTGCGAACTATCTCAACGTGGAGATTCAGATAGGTGCACTGGGAAGCCGTGCCGGATGCTATATGTTTCTAAAAAATCATAAGTGTATATTTTTGAATGAAGATTTGCCAGAAAACGAAATGCAACTTGTCATGGCTCATGAGCTTGGTCATGCGATCATGCATCGAAAAGAAAATTGTTATTTTATCCGGAACAAAACTCTGATGCTCACCTCAAAAATTGAAATCGAAGCAAATACTTTTGCTGCTGAGCTATTAATTCCTGATGAATTAATTATATTATCTAATCTATTATCTAAAATATTCAT
>ERZ1034915.1503-NODE-1503-length-12592-cov-5.064050_pt1 | contig 12592 bp, 5 predicted proteins | sample MGYA00520592_ERZ1034915 | MGnify/ENA primary metagenome ERZ1034915 (study PRJEB33766, sample SAMN09781787) | gut metagenome | biome: gut microbiome | host: Homo sapiens | place: Madagascar | study: EMG produced TPA metagenomics assembly of the PRJNA485056 data... | reverse complement strand
CCCTAATCAGGGTGCGCAGGCGGGAGATTTGCTTGAAGATGCGGTACTTCATCTTCGTGAGTACTGGAACCGCGTGTCCGAGGAACAGCGTCAGCGTGAGATGCGTAACAATGAGCTGGTTGCGGACGCATACGGTGTGCGTGATGATGTGCCATGCGATGTGCCACTGGAACGCGTGTCGTTGAAGCGCAACGTCGCGTTCGCATATCCGAAGGACACTCCGGAAGTGCGCAACGAGAAATTCGCTCAAGATGTCGTCAAAGAACTCATTTCCTATGCGGTGGGCTGCATGTTCGGCAGGTATTCGCTCGACAAGCCTGGTTTGATTCTTGCGTCGCAAGGTGAGACACTTGATGATTTCCACGCGCAGATTCCGAATCCGTCGTTCGAGCTGGATGAAGACAATGTCATTCCGGTTACGGAAACGGATTGCTTTGAAGACGATATCGTGACGCGATTCCGTAGATTCCTCGCAGTGGCGTTCGGCAAGGAGAATCTGGCCGCGAACATCGCCTACATCGAACAGGTGCTGGGTAAAAGCATCCGCAAGTATTTCGTGAACGATTTCTACAACGACCATGTGAAGATGTATTCGAATCGGCCGATTTACTGGCAGTACTCCAGCCAGACTAACAACAAGGGTTCGTTCAAGGCGCTGGTGTACCTGCACCGGTATACGCCGAAAACCACGAACGTGGTACTCAACTATTTGCGTGACTATGCCAACAAAATCGCCGACATCGCCGATAGCTTGGAACATTCGGATCGTGCCGCGGACCAGAAGCAGGCTGCCAAACTCCGTAAGGCCGTTCTTGAGTGCAAGGATTATGAGGATCAGACCCTGTACCCATTAGCTACCCGCAATCTGGAAATGGATTTGGACGACGGCGTGCTGGTGAACTACCTGCGCATGGGCAAGGCCCTACGCTCCATCCCCGCCATCGAGCGAAAGCGCAAAGAAGTCTCCACCTGGACCTGGCCCGTCCATCCGTTGGGCAAGGAGTAGTTGTCAGCTTATGTGGATCACGGCAGATGTAAATATTCCTCAACAGTTACTCGACGCCGCCGCGAAGGATGAAGTGGTTTTCTTTGTCGGTGCGGGAGCTTCATTTAATCCTCCAGCCAATCTGCCCTCCTACAATCAGTTAGCCGCAATGCTTGCTGATGAGGCAGACGAGTCCCGGCCTTGTGATGATGAGCAGTTAGATCGTTTTATCGGGATGTTGCCTGACAATTTCAATGTCCATAAGCGAACTAAAGATATTATGCGTGGTGATGATATTCATTGCAATTCCACACATGAGGCCATCGTCAGACTTGCTAGTAGCGTAAAAACTCCGCGCATTGTGACAACAAATTATGATCTTCTTCTTGAGGAAGCTGCGCAAAAGCAGAATTGTGATTTAGGCAGAAGCTATTATGGACCGGCTGTCCCCATCGGCAGCGATTTCTCAGGATTGTTGTACTTGCATGGTTCAGTGGATAGCCCTGATCACGAAATAGTCCTTGACGATAGGGATTTTGCTCGGGCTTACCTTTCAGAGGGCTGGGCGACACGTTTTCTACTTAAGCTATTTGAGACATACACGGTTGTATTCATTGGCTACAGCTTTGGCGATGTCATCATGCGATATCTTGCATTGGGTATTTCGTCCCACGCCAGACCTCGGTACATTTTCCTCTCTGAGGAGGATATGGACGGAAGAGATAATGAATGGCAACATAATGGAATTATTCCAATTCCCTATCCTGCTGCTAATGGGCATCATGCGTTAGTTGAAGCGCTAACCGCTTGGACTGATTATATATCCTCGGACTACAATGCCTACAAAAAACGTTTACCGGGCATTATCGAAAATGGCGTTCCGAAGGATGCTGTTGATCTTGACTATGCCAGCGCTGCTTTATCTACAGCCGAGGGCGCGCAATGTTTTGTCGACATTGTTGAGAGAAAAGAAGGTCAAGAAGAGACAGCCAAATCGAAGATAAAGAGGGAATGGCTATCTTGGCTGATGAGCTCGGACGCGTTCCGGGAAGTTTTCACAGAAAGGGCCCCAAAGACTCAGAACGAGAAGATTCTGCTGGATTGGTTCCTTGTCGATTTTGTGCAAAAGCCGGAAGAACGAGATTTTGTGCTGTATGTGCTTTGCAAGTTGCAATCATCGATGTCTGATTGGTTATTTGAGCAATTGCATGAATGTGTCAGTTATTGCATCAGCCATTGGGGCAGACGGGATCTAATTCCGGTCTTTACCGTTTTAATGACTTCTATGCAGGGTCATTCCGCTCCAAGTGTTCTTGATAAATTTATTGATCCATCATTGCTTTACAATTCAGACATTTCGCCTCAAATATTATCTCTCATTATTCGCCCATATTTAAAACTGACTACCCTTTTCCAAGGGAATGGCATAAGGCCTAGAGCTGAGATTGCGTGGCCATATGACAGGATAGAAGAGCTTGATAATCATTTGAATTTCGATATGAATAAGATGGCATTTCTTGCTGAATCAAGCTTGCAAAGAGCGAGTGCTCTATTACAAGCCTATCAAGGTGAAAATGAATACTCTTGTTTAAGTAGGCCATCGATAGAGCCTAGCGATCAGAATTTATATGTGTCTGATTTGCAATCTATGTTTGTCGACATTCTTCGTGATTATGCGCATGGTCATAAAGATCAACAGGATAGTCTGATATATCGGTGGTGGAACAGCGGATCTGCACTTCTCAAACGTTTGGCGATCAATACTATTGCTTTTTCGGATTGGGATGCGAACCGTAAAATCACTTGGATTCTCGAACATGATTATTTATTTGACTTGGATGCCCATCATGAAGTCTATATGGTTCTTAAAGAAGCCGCTCCGAGCATGGGAGAGAATTCAAAGAAAAACATACTAGAATATCTGAGGAATAAACTTGATTCCCTCAAGGAAACATATTCTGATGAACGAACGGCGCTTTATGAGCAGTTTGATGTTCTTCAATGGCTTCTTAAGCATATGAATGGTGGAATGGGGAATTGGCCTGAGGCTCAGAAGTGGAAGAATGAGCTTGCTCGGAAATATAATTTTTTGCCGCGAGAGCATGCAGATTTCCATATTTATTCTGAAGGGGTTTGCAGTGTGACTACTGGAATTACTGATGAGCAATTTATTGATATTTTGGAGAACCGTCCGTCTGTTCTCGAAGAAAAAATGTTTGGTAACCAAGATAAAATGGTTAAATTTGATTCTTTGAGTATTAATAATCAAATCTCTGAAGTTGTTTCGCATAATCCTCGGGTGGGATTTACTCTTTGGGAACTTGTCAATCGGCATAAAGAAAGTGACGCAGTTCAATATAGTTGCTCAATCATTCGTGGGTGGGGTGAGGCATCCCTGGATGATGAACAAATATTGGTTCTTGATTTATTGAAGAAGCTATTGCCGAAGATGGGGCAAGATGAAGTAAGCGCAGTGTCGTTTTTCCTGAATAGACAGATTGATGGGGAAAAGACTACGATTACCGCGAAAACGTTACAGATAATGAGTGATATCGCGTTGCAAATTTGGGAACGATATAGCTCGACATTCAGCGCAAGTAAAGATCAGCAATGGCAGAACGATCCAGTTACATATTCCTTGAATTGTTGGCCTGGTAAACTCGCTTATTTCTGGATAGGCAGAATCCGTTGGAGATATAGGCAAGAAGCTGATTCTTGGAATGGTCTTGATGATCTCGAAAAGAAGATGGTTCGTCGTTTTGTAGATGATGAAGGTGACTTCTCCCCGCTCGTTTGGACAGCATTGCTTACAAATATCAATATGCTTCATTCGCTTGATCGGGAAAATACAGAGAGCTGGTTGCCTGATTTAATGAAAAAAGCGGGCACGAAGTTTATTTGGAATGTGATGCTCCCGAATCCGATTCTTAATATTCGACTTATTGACATAGCTTTTTATGAGAGCTGTCTTGATGAGTTTAAATATCTGTCTCATTTGGATGATTATAAGAAACAAAGCTTTCTCTTACAGGTATTTTGGATAGTTACTTATGCTGGATTGGAAGATAAACGGAGAGCGAAACTTTTATCTAAAGTCGTGACAGCTGGGAATGGCATTTATGCTCCTTTATTCATGGACCGGATTGTGTGGGCTTTCAAATTCCGGCTTGATTCCAAAAGCAAGAATATGGTGTGGGATTTATGGCTCCATCGATTTATTGAAGATCGTCATGCCGGCAAAGGACGGAACTGGAGTGAAAAAGAGCGAATTGCTTTTGCTGAACTAATTCCTCTGTTGGATGAGCATCTTAAAGAAGGAATGAAGTATCTTTCTAATAATTTCCCAAGAATTATGGGGCGGGATTTTATCAACCTTATTATGCTTAAAAATATTGATGATATTCCGCAGGAATGTGCGGAGGCATTTATTGAGTTTTATACGTGTTTATTTAAGCAACCTGATATTCCTTATGTATGGCGAGTAGAAGAATTATTGCAGAATCTAATCGATAAGTTTGGAATTGGTAAAGTTAGTCCATTGGTGTCTTTAGCAAGGCAGAAGCGTATCATCTCAGATACTTGGAGTCCTTCTTTCAAAGGAGGAGCTGCGTAATGGTGACGAAGAAGGTGAGATATGGGTATTAAAACACTGTTGCGCGGCGAATCCAAGAATGTGGAGTACAAACTCACGCCTCCCTCCAGGAGCATCAACTACACCAAAACCGCGGTGGCGTTCGCCAACGGGCAAGGTGGATGTTTGGTGTTCGGTGTCGAAGACCAAACGCTTCGCGTGGTTGGTATTGCCGAAGACAAGGTGTTCACGGTAATGGACTCCATTTCAGATGCCATCGTCAATAGCTGCGAGCCACTGATTATTCCCGACATCACCATGCATGATGTGAACGGCAAGACGGTTATCGTAGCCGAGATCGCTCCCGGCTTGCAGCGTCCGTACCATATCAAGTCGCTCGGCCAGGAGCAAGGAACGTTCGTTCGCGTAGCTGGCACCACGCGTCAAGCCGATCAGCCCACCATTCGGGAGCTGACCATCGAAGGCAGCAGCCGGAGCTTCGACCAAGTACAGTGCCTTGGACTGTCCATAACGGAAGAAGACATCGAGGCACTGTGCGCAAGTCTGACGAAAACCGCGAAGGATAATGCCGAAGACCCTGCAAAAGTCAAAACGGTTACGGAAAAACAGTTGCTGCAATGGGGCGTGCTGGCGGAACAAGACGGGCGATTGGTGCCCACCAACGCCTATGCGATTCTGACAGGCAATGAGGCCGTCCGATCCGTGGTGCAATGCGGCGTATTCAAAGGAACCACTAAAGCTGTGTTTGTGGATCGACGTGAGTTCGTCGGCACTCCGCAGGAGCTTATCGAAGAGTCCTACCAGTATGTGTTGCGCAACATCCATATGGGTGCCAGATTCAAGGGCGTGTACCGGCAGGATGTGTACGAGATTCCACCGGATGCCGTTCGAGAGCTGATTATCAACGCGATAGTGCATCGCAGCTATATCGACCATTCAAGCATTCAGATCGCGATCTACGATAATCGACTGGAGATCACTTCGCCCGGGCGCTTGCCAATGGGGCAGACCATTGAACGCATGAAGCAGGGCTATTCGAAAATCCGCAATGAGGCATTGGCTTCTGCCTTTGAGTACATGGGTTACATTGAGCATTGGGGGAGCGGCATCCTGCGTGCGATGCAGGAGGTGCGCGATGCCGGATTGCCGGAACCGGAATTCCTTGGCGGCGATACGGATCTGCGTATCAATATCTATCGCAATGGCTCGGAGACAGGTATTGTGACGGGATTGCGACGGGATTCGCTTTCTGATGACGGGATTGTGACGGGATTGCGACGGGATTCGCTTTCTGATGACGGGATTGCGGAAGAAACAACTTCAAAAACGAATGCTGCTCCGAATGCCGCCATTGCAGTGGTTCCATCCCAGAAAGAGCGTATTCTTGATGCGCTGCGTAAGAATGCGAGTATTTCTATCTCTGACGCCATACGGATACTGGGTGTGCAGGAAAGGCAGGCTCAACGAATATTGAAGAGCCTAATAGAGGAAGGCAGTGCAGTGAAAATTGGTGCTGCTCGTGCTACTCGATACGCTGAAGCGAAGAAAAGGACGGAACCGTATGAGTGAGGATAGTCAGGTAACCAGGCTGCTTGCCAGACGTTTCAGCCAGCCAGGCGAGCGTGGGCGCATCGTATTTTGGCGTGATGACAAGAAACAGTACGCGGATGTCGTGGCAACATTGGTGGGGGAGCATGTCACTGATGAAGCGCTGCGCGAGGTCGAACTGATTACCCCGGAAATTGGGGATGAGAACGACAGGCGGTACATTCCGTTCACGGTGCGCTACCGCATGTTCCACGAGCAGCCGAATCAAAAATTCCTCGTATATCTGACGGAGCCGGCCCCGGCGGTTCAAGACAACTGGCTGTTGGACTTGGAACTGGCATACGGCCCCACGTTCACCATGGACAAACTCGCCGTGACGCTCACGGAAACACTGCCGGAAGCTTCCGCCGACACGCGAAACGTGTGGTTGGAAGTGATGAAGCGTGTGCCGAAGTTCTTCGACAGTGAAGAACGCGCCAAGCGCTTCGCGAAACGTCTTAACGCACATGACGACGCTACCGATTTCCAAGCGAAGATGATCGCCACGTTGCTGCAACTGAAAGATGATCGGCACAGCATGCAAGACATCTGGGCTGAGCTACTTACGCAATATTCGCAGGGTGACGATTCCGGTATCACCGTGATCGAACGCATGGGATTAAGCACGTTCCATTGGACTGGAACACGGCGCATTTATCGTTTTGATGTGGATGCCGATGCCGGCAGCGAGCCGACAGTGAAGGACTTCGTGCTATGGCTGTTCCAGCTCGCATGGAACGGATTCTCCGATGGCAGGAACGCCGTTTCCGCTTATGCGAACATTATTCGCGACTGGGACGACTGGTATAAGAACATCGACATGCGCACGGTGTTGCAGAATCTTTCCGAGAATGCCGTGGAGGAACTGCACCTGTCCACTCGAATCGCCGATATGAGCGTAGAAGAGCTTGTCGACCGTGACCTGTTCCGCGACGTGGACGAGATGATCGTCAACAAGCTGTTCGAACGGTTGGGTTCGCAGTCCATTACGGACGACCAGGTGCAACGAATCATCAACGGGCGTAAGCAAAAGCTCTGGTATGCAGAATATACCGACCAATACGAGTGCATTGCCGCAGCAAGCAGGCTTCGCGCCGTGTTGACTGAATGCAGCGGACTCATTAGCACCATCAGCTCACCGGAACAAGGGATGAAGCTGTATGCCGAAAAGCTGTACAAGGCCGATGGCGCATACAGAAAATATATGCTCGCATGGCATCGTGCCAACCCGGATGCGGTGAGCGTGGACGATGATCTGCAAAGTGCCTACGAGGCATATCAGCAGGATCTGGGTCAGGCATGGCAAAAACAAGTCGATACGCTAAGCCAATGGAAGTTCATAGACATGGACGCGCAAACCAATTTCTATGAACGTGAAATCGCGCCGGTATTGAAGTCCGGCAGAAAAATTGCCGTGATCATTTCCGATGCGCTACGTTACGAGGTTGCGCAGGAACTGTCCGAACGCATCGACAGGGAAAGCCGTTTCAGTACGAGACTGAACATGCAATACAGCATTCTGCCATCCTATACGCAACTTGGCATGGCGGCGTTGCTGCCGCACGGCTCGCTCGAGTTCGACGGCAAAGACCGTTTGTATGTTCTGGCTGATGGACGCAGCACCAAAGGAATCGAAGCGCGCACCGCCATTCTTTCGGCCGTAGGCGGCAAAGCGATTAGATATGACGATTTGACAAAGCTGAAAGTCAGCGAAATCAAAGAACTATATAAATCCTGCAACGTGCTGTATGTGTATCACAACCATATCGACGCCACCGGTGATACGGAGAAAACGGAATCGGAAACAGTGGACGCATGCGAGAAGACGTTCAAGGAACTGGGCGAAGTAGTCAAAAAACTTGCCAGCGGCAACGTCCATAACATGATCATCACCGCAGATCACGGATTCCTCTATCAGGACCGAGATTTGGACGGTACGGAATGGTTGAGCGAACAGCCCAAGGGCGATGCGGTATGGGTGAGAAAGAGGCGATTCTCCATCGGATCCAATCTTGCTCCGGGTCGTGCGTTCGTGACATTTAATGCCGCGCAGATAGGAATGGACGATGCTCGGAATGAAGGCATAAGCATTCAGGTGCCGAACTCCATCATGCGCTTGCGTATGCAGGGTGCCGGTGTGAAGTATGTGCATGGAGGAGCAGCATTGCAGGAAATTGTCGTTCCTGTGCTGCATGTCAGTAAGGGGCGTTCCGCGGCCGACGATGTGAGGGCTGTGGAATTCACTATTCTGCAACGAACCGACAGGCTTTCCAGCAGACAGTTGACTGTGGAATTCTTCCAGAACGAGCCCGTTGGAGGAAAAATCCGCGCACGTACCGTATTGGCCGGATTGTGGGGGCGTGATGCGGCAGGCAATGATGTGCTCATCTCCAATGAGACGCCGGTCGCCTTCGATCTGATCGGGCAGGAGAAAAGCGAACGCCATGTGACGGCTACGCTCATGCTGACCAGTGACGCGGAACGGTTCAATGGAACAAATATCGAACTGCGCTTGCGTGAGAAGACAGCCGGGTCAAATGTGCTGGTCATGCTTGAGCAGAAGGCGCGATACTTCTTCAAACAGGGTGTGGTGGCCGACGATGCCGGATTCTTCGACTGAATTGGATGAGCACAGAGGAAAGCGATCGTAAGGGGTAACACAATGAATGAGCAGAGTATGAGCCAGAACGGTTGGATTGAAAGTCCTGACCACAACGCGGATGGGGATTCCCTGAGCGCGTTGGATGTCAAGATCACTGACCTGTTCCCCGGGGTCACCGTCCGCAAGGATCTGGTGAACAAGGTCAAGGGCAATGCGTTGGTGCCCTCATATGTGCTGGAGTTCCTGCTCAGCGCATATGCCACGAATACCGACCAGGCCAGTATCGAGTCGGGTGTAGATCGAGTGCGTGCCATTCTTGCAAACAACTATGTGCATCGTGAGGAAGCCAATCTTATCCAGTCGAAAATCCGCGAGAAAGGGAGCCATAGGATTATCGACCGTGTACAGGTGGCTCTTAACGAGAAGACCGACCTGTATGAGGCGACATTCTCCAATCTCGGCATCAGCCAGGTCATTGTCGATCCAAGCCTTGTAAAGGCTTATCCGAAACTGCTGGTGACGGGCATCTGGTGCATGTGCCAGATCGGCTACGCATATTCCGGCGACCCGCGCGAAGTACCATGGCAGTTGCTGCAGCTCAAGCCTGTGCAGATGTCGCGTGATGATCGTGAGAACTACATGCAGCAACGTTCGCAATTCACCGATAGCGAATGGATCGATCTGCTGATGCAGTCCATTGGGTTCAATCCCGATCTATTCTCCGAACGGGCGAAACTGCTGCATCTGGTACGCATGGTGCCGTTTGTGGAGCGCAACTACAATCTGGTCGAACTCGGGCCGAAAGGTACCGGCAAATCGCACATCTACTCGGAATTCTCGCCGCACGGCATGCTCATCTCCGGCGGGGAAGTGACAGTGGCCAAACTGTTCGTGAACAATTCCAACGGACATTTGGGGCTTGTGGGCTATTGGGATACGGTGGCGTTCGACGAGTTCGCAGGCAAGGCCAAGAAGGCCGGCCGGGATTTGGTGGACATCATGAAGAACTACATGGCCAACAAGTCGTTCTCCCGTGGCGTCGAGACGTTCCAAGGCGAGGCGAGCATGGCGTTCGTAGGCAACACCTCGCATAACGTGCCGTACATGCTGAAAAACTCTGACCTGTTCGAAGAGCTGCCGAAGCAATACCATGATCCGGCGTTCCTAGACCGTATCCACTTCTACCTGCCGGGTTGGGAGTTCGAACAGATCCGTTCCGAGATGTTCACCAGCGGATTCGGTTTCGTAGTCGACTACCTGGCGGAGATCCTGCACAACCTGCGCGATGCCGATTACAGCGACCGGTTCGAAAAGTATTTCGAGTTGTCCTCTACGCTGTCTACGCGAGATAAGGATGGTGTCAAAAAGACGTTCTCCGGATTGATGAAGCTTATCTACCCGGACGGCAATGCTTCTCCTGAACAGATGGAACCGTTGCTGCGTTGTGCCATCGAGGGCCGCAAGCGTGTCAAAGACCAGCTGTGCCGCATCGACTCCACCATGGAGGAAGTCGAGTTCACTTACAAGCGTGTGAGCGATGGCGAAGTAGTCGCCGTGCAGACGTTGGAGGAGCTTGACTACCCGCAGTTGTATTGGCGTGGGCGTGTAGCTGAGAACTCGGAAGATGAGGGAGAGGCGGAATCGCTGGTCGGGGGTGATGCCACGGCAATTGGTGCTGTGACTGCGGCCAATGGGGGAGAAGCAAACGTTTCCGCCGAGGAGACTAATACTTTGTCTCCAGAGCAGCAGGAAACGCCTGTGCTGACTCCGATCGGACGTCTTGCGGCAAAGGCTGATGGAAAGCAGAAGGAGCTGGTCGAAAACCAGCGTGGAATCACCTATTTCGGATTGTTCGGTCCATACTTGGCTGGAGCGAAGAGGATTGTTATAGAAGATGCATACGTGCGTATGCCGTACCAGCTGCGTAATTTGGCCGAGTTCTTGGAAATGCTGCTCAGATGCAAAAATTCCGATGAGGATGTAGCCGTTCATCTGGTGACCGGACATAATGATCCTGAATTCGTGAAAGCGCAGTTAAATGGTTTGGACGAACTGGCATCGACGTTCTCACAGCTGGGCGTGAACCTTACCTACGAATTCAGAGACACTTTGCACGACCGTTCCATTACTTCGGATACCGGATGGGAGATTCTTCCCGGCCGCGGGCTTGACATCTTCCAGAAGTTCATTGATGGAGACTGGCTTAACCCGTTGTTGCGCCACCAGCAGCTTCGTCGTGTCAAAGAATGCAAGGTTACGTATCGGCGGGTTGACGGGTGATAAGCATGGGGTAAAGAAACGTGAATATTCGATTATGAAATAGGTTCGAGAACCGTATGTGTGCAGAAAAATATATCCGATTAGAAATCTTTATTGGACAGCTTTCACTATATTAGTTCTTAACGATGGCATTCGTTTCTTAAGGGAATTAAAGAGGAAGACTTTACTATGAATATTGCTGGTCTATTTACTACTACTTCTAGTGGAATTGCAGATTGGGTGACCGCAATAGTTGCTCTTATTGCGTTAATCTATGCAGCATGTGAATATACTCTTCATAAAAAAACAATGAAGAAAGAAGTGGAAAAGGATGAGAATGAAAACAATCGAAGAGAGAAAGAGATCAATGTCCAGATTGAAGATATGTATATGAATGAAATTGGTAAACAGCAAAGGCATATACTGGAATATGCAGCTGCGATATGGGGGGATTGCGTTTTATTTAATGGGGTGCAGGATTACTCGGCTGGAAATGTTGATCCGCAAAATAAATTAATGGGGAAATTGTCTAATAGTGAGAGAATGAACCAAATTCGAGAGAATAACAAAGAAATGGCTGCTTTACAAACGTATATTGAAAAAGTGCGTATGTGTGCAATGGTAATTCAGAATTGCATAAAGAGAATTCAGGAGGGGGACTTCTGTAAACAAGAGAGTGAAATTTTTGATGAACTTAAAGAAGAATGTAAGACATATTCAGGATATGTGGATGAGTATGTATGCTCTTGCTTTATAACATATTTTGTCTTTGGCGATAGTAATTCAGGTATGGCGCCTAATGAGAACGCGGTCCATATATTTGAAGAAAGGTGGCTGGAAAGTGTTGCTGCTGAAAGCAGTGCATACGGATGCGAGAAAGAAATGACTGAACGAGGAAAGCAGATTCTTTCGAGTACTAAAGGCAAGGACAGGCATGCTTTAAATTGGGCGGATTATTTATTTCGTGATATAGAGTCGGATCTTATCGATAGTTCCAATGTTTTGCGTGAAAAAATGATTCATGCTAAAAGAGAATATCTCAGTAATTGAATATACTGACATATATAGCGGTATTAGGTTTGCTGATATATTGCAGCTTTCTAGTTTTATGAAGATAGATTTATGTGATGTTCTTGGGCATGGTCTCATATCTTGATTTCCGGTTGTTGTTGTATTGATGAATGAGAATCGTACATGGGACGTGAACCGTGCCCACCTACTATCGGAGTTAGCGTTCGAGAATGTTGCGGATTTTCGAACGCTATCTTCGGGTTACCCCTGCGCGCTATAGTGACCAAGTATCTGAGAGAGCCGGATGGCCACGATAGGGGGTATGGTGTCTGATTCAGCGCAGGGGAGCTGGCTTAGCGAGCGGGAAATTGCAATGTTGGAACGCATTTTCCGCGCGGAGCTGCAGAAAAGGACGTTGCTGAGGGAATACTACCCGAACATGGATCCTATAGACTGGGTCATCGAATATCTAGAGCCGGGCGACGAGGCCGTTGTGGATTATGATATGAACTGATTTTTGTTCCGCATTTCCCCTAACTCGATGGGAGATGATGGA
>ERZ1034915.1499-NODE-1499-length-12605-cov-14.842311_pt1 | contig 12605 bp, 9 predicted proteins | sample MGYA00520592_ERZ1034915 | MGnify/ENA primary metagenome ERZ1034915 (study PRJEB33766, sample SAMN09781787) | gut metagenome | biome: gut microbiome | host: Homo sapiens | place: Madagascar | study: EMG produced TPA metagenomics assembly of the PRJNA485056 data... | reverse complement strand
TTTTTTTTAAAAAAGCCCACAGCGTTTGCCATGGGCTTTGATTAAAATTTTATTCTGAATAGATTCTTTGTCCCTCTTCTATCTGCCGTCCTTCATTAAAGTCCTCAACCCTTCTCAAATACCCAATTATTCGGGTCCAATATGAAATATGGTCTCTTCCGCAAATAGGACATTTATCAATAGTATGTTTACTGATATATCCACAATCCCGACACTCGCTATTTTTCACATTAAATGTAAAATAATTGGTCCCATTTTCTCCGGCAAATTTCAACAAATCCTTATATTGTTGATATGACAAATGTTCATTTAAATTCAAATGGCAAGCACTTCCTCCATCACAACTTCCCACAAATTCATTTCCATGAAGTTTCATCTTTTCAAGAATGCTTATATTTGGGTCATCAGGCAAAAAGAAATAAGATGTGTAACAATTCCTTCCTTCCGGAACCCAATAGCCATCTTTTTTATCCCATTTATAATTCTTGATTCCAAGAGACTCAGCAGGCACGAATTCGCTATTATACATTGTCTTTTTAGTACGATGAAGTATATTTTGTTCTTTCATTGTACCCGTTATCATCTTGCAGAATTCAATATAGTCATCACAATAACGGCATTCTCCTCCAAGATACATATATGCCTCATTCAATCCATTAATACCCAAAGTTAAATATTGTCTATTAAGATTAATAAATCCCGCCGTATATACAGGTAACATATTTGCATTATACAAATCCCACAAAATCTCATTATAAGCCGTATGATATTTATATATCCTTTCCAAAATAGGAATCAAATATGCTTTGAACTTCTCCTCGAATTCATCTCGATTGTTTTTCCATGCATTTCTATCACCATTATATTCCTCTTTAACAAAATTCTGAATAATTCTGTTATAATTCAATGTGATAACTGATTTTGAACCTGTCTGCTCTCCAGTCAAGCCGTTTGTGAAACTAAATGTATTTTCTTGAATCTTGTTAGAAAGTCTACAACAAGAACTCAACGTATCCGGACTGTCCGAAATATACGTAAAGAACGAATGTCCCTCTGAATACATCTCCGCAGTAAAATCAGCATAATCTTGGTCAATGAAATGATTATCCTTATAAAGGAGTGACATTGTTTCCACTGGAAAAGTCAGCATTGTCTTAGTCCTTTCCTTATTGAACCATTTCATAAATTTCTTTTGAAGATAAGAAAGACTTTCCCATTTCGGAGAACTTCCATCTGGAAATTTATACTCCCCATAAATTCCCTCAAAATAAGGCTTGTCAAAATATGCAAAATTAGTAAATGCTGATTGGAATCCTCTTGCAGCAGCAGGCTGATTTATTCCATAAACTACCTCTTGAAAATATTGCTCTATTTGTTTGTCTATAGTTAATTCTTCCTTAATAGTACCATCAGTATTATATCTGATATGCGTGGGTCTATCTGTATGCAAATAATAATAATCTCCCCACTCTTTTCTTGCAAAATAATCAAACATCACAAAAAATCCGCTACAAGCAACTGCTCCGGCAAACTGTGAAGATACTGCAAAAATAAGATTCACGAACATTCCACAAAAAGAATCCAAATTTTTAGGTGCTGCTGACAATCCCCCAAGTCCTTTCAACCCATCATTTAAAAACGTAAGTGATTGAATAGCAACGCAATACGGCGAGTTAATTCCAAAGGTTGATTCATCATGCTTGTAAATTATATGATTTTCAAGGTCCTTAATATATTGGTCCGCCAATTTTTTTGAATAAAGATTTTTAATCTTATTTGTTGTATTATATCTATTAAATTGAATATTTCCCTTCTTAGGAATTTCCGCATTCAATGTGGCAATATTCTTATTTGAAACATTTGCGTTTGAATCGTATTTTGAGCCGCTGGAAGCATTCTTTGCATTAATATAAGACTCATTAAAACTCACCCTTTCCTTTAATTCCTCATTACTGATGAATTTTTGGATATAGGCCTTTGCAACTTTTTTATTAACCGACATCAATGCCTCTTCTATCTGCCTTCTAATTTCCTTTGATTCGATTTTGTCATAAATATACAAATTGTCAATAATACTATTCAATACGCCATCGACACATTCCTCATTACAACTTTTAAACGCTTCGCAAATACCATCCTTTGCTTTTTCCTTATCAAACTCCTCATAGGAGCCGTTTGTCTTTTTTACCGTCATATCATTAAAATTCTTCTTATATATTAAATAAGGTCTTCCTCGGATTTTTTTCAACCAAAACCAGAGGAAAACCTCATGTTTAAAATTCATCATTCTTTAGGAATTCTCCATCAATCTGACCCACATAATTGGAAGGTTTTGACGCTGAGGACTTAAGAGATTGAGCCTCTCTGTTACGCTGCGCTATGCCTCTCAAGGCGGTCATAGTCTGTTCCTCTTTCTCCCTCTCCATCTCTTTATCCCATTCCAATTGCGAATCGAATTCGATTGCTTCATCACAAGATATTGTACAAGTTCCATTATCAAAGTAGATTCCTTTAAATCCCTTTCCAGACTTACCGGAACGATTCTTTAGAATAGCAATGTTTGCCCTGCACCTATCAATATCATCAAGTTGTCTGCTGACTGATAGAATCAACTGAGCCACATGCACTTTCTTTGCGGAACCACTTGCCTGGTCCATTCTGACAAAATCCGGACTATTCATGCTGTCTTTGGTACCCTGTGTAGGTATCCATATTGCAATATTGAATTCATGCGCCAAATTCTCCAAAACTCGCATTGTTACACCCTCTCTTGACCATTCCGAATCATTGCTGTAGCCACCTTTTTCAGGTGCTATGCACTCAAAATAATCAATGGTTACCAAATCCGGCTTGAATCCACTGTTGATTAGCCTTTTTATGAATATTCCAATATCCGTTGCCGTTTTCACTCCGGTCTTGAAATGCTTCAATCTGAGATTCTTTGTAAGAAGTTCCCTATCCGGGTGATTCATCAACAATTGGTAAATCTCATCACGGTCTTGGATATTAAGCCGCTTCAATTCCCTTGCCTCTATCTTTTTCCCTTTAGGCAATTCCTCGGTAAGTTTCTTTGCGAATATCTTTCGGGTGATATCTACATCATCATCCTCAAAAAATATCTGAAGAACCTTGAATCCCTCATGATTATTGGCATCACATCTGCAAGTAGCGGCATATGCATCAATGGCTGTGGTAAATGATGTATTGTGAGTCACTATAAAATCTTCTGTGAGATACATATGGTCATCATAATCAACCATTATACATTGAGATTCCTTTTCTCCTATATATTCAACTTCAGTTATTTCAATATTAGGATTAGTTATAATATTCCATACATCTTTTTGCTTTTCTTCATCCCTGAAAGCCTTAATATTTTTATTATAACTAAGATTGAAATGGACTATATATTCACTACTATTTTCTGTATGGCGTATTTTTGCTTTTCCTCCAAGTGACAAAACAAGAAATTTCACATCTTCCGCAAGTTGTTCATTAACTGTTGTAAAATTAAGAAAATGATTTTTATCAACCCATCCTGATGCATCCATAAGTCCTTGAAGAAGAGATTCTCTTTTTTCTACGGAATTAAACAAATAATTCCATAAATCAATATCATGGACCATATTATCTCCCATCTGTGAGGCTAAAGATACGGCAAATTTGCCCATTTCATACGGGTCTATATCCGTTTCTACTTCAGTAAATTCAACACATTCATTCTTGGGAACATAATAGTTTCTATCAGTATCAGCAATAATCTCGTTTAATGTCTTAACTTCAAATTCATCTTTATTCGACCATCTATCCCCTACAGTCCACAAATGCTCTTCATCACACTCACATGAAGTACCATTAGCAAAAGAAACTTTGTATATAGGTCTTTTCCCTTGAGGGAATACTCCGGAAACCTTATGCGGCTTTCCATCTTGCCCAATGACAAAATCTCCGACCTTCATTTCTCCCATCAGTTTATATCCCGTAGGAGTAAGAATACGGGCTTCAAGCGGCTGCGCTTTTCCAAATCCCGCCGGAGCAATAAGAAGTCCCAATTTTCCCTTGTCAAGACCACCCCCAAGCGTTTCATCCAATTTATCAATACCTGTAGGGATTGATATTGTATAATCATTTGAAAGTGCCTTTTCGGTCATATCATAAATATTGAATCCGAAATCATCATCCTGACCGACCAATGATGCCTCATCAAGAAGATGCTGACATTCCGGATAACGGTCTATCTCGCCCTTTCCGGCAATCTCAAGAATTTTGTTTGCAACCTTGATAAGATTCTGCTGTTTGAAAAACCTTATCGCAAGTTCCTTTATTGTATCCTCTCCCTCGGAACTTGTCTCAAATTTTAGTTTGTTGATTAAAGCCGTGCATTCCTCCACATCTATCTCCGTTTTGGCTTTTCTTCTTAAAAGAGTATCCATCAACGTATAAGACGGAACCAACCCATTGGTCTCATTGTAGTAATCTTTCATTGCCCCAACGAAATCCCTAAGGTTCGGGTCAGTAAAAGCATTCTGCTCAATTATCTGAACAGAATCTTCGAAGAATTTTGGCTCCTCAACAAAAACCTTGGCAAGTTTGTATTGAAAATCAATGCCAAGATAGCCAAGGTTACTTTTGTCCAATTGTTGTTTAGCCATTAATCAACCGAATTTTATTCAACGCCCCAAAGAGAACGTTCATTATCTCGATTCCACCCTTCGTAGATGCCCTCCACCGTGGTTGTGTAATCATTGCTGTTAAGGAAAGAACATGCATAGCAAATATTCTTGATAAGTCCCCAAATCAAATCATTCTTTCCCTCTACCATCTTATAAAGAAGATACTGCTCAAATGAAAGACGGTCCACATCATCGCCATCATATTTTCCTCTCTTGTTTGAAAGGTCAATCTTGTCACATATGAATTTCGGATAATATCCTGTCCATCCGATAGCAGAAACCTCCTTGCCATCAATCTTGAAAGCGAACTTATACTCTGTCTTGTTTGACTGTACCGAATTTTCAGTAATCTCTCCGTCATCAAACTTATATCCAAGTTCCTTAACAACACCATCACCGGCATATACATAATCCGTCAGTGCATTTCCACGAACAACAAGACCCTCTCCATAAGAAAATCTGTCAGCATTCTCCGGATTGGCAACAAACGCCCTCATCTCATCCGCCGTATCAAAAGTCTTCGGAGCATACATCTCAAGATATGCCTGAGTCTTATCCCTCAAATCCTTATCAATAGTCCGGACACAACTACGAAGAGCCTCTGTCAATTCATAAGACTTCAATGATGTAGGATTAAAATTATTAATACGGAAATAACGCTGACAAATAATGTTTCCTCCTGTGGTCAGCACAAACTCGAACCTCTCTTTATAGTCACGTGGTTCATTTGACTTTTTATTCTCTGTCATTCTTTAAATAAAATTAAAAAGTTAAACTATGAAAAGATGGGCTGAAACCGTCAGAACGACCGTTTTGCAGCATTAAAATACAAAAATATCTTTAATTTTCCAAACCATATTCCTCAATAAAATGATAAAATCCACTGTTTGCTACTTTCTTTTTTGTTTTCTCAAATTTGTTAATCATTTTATTAAGCAACTTATTTCTTTCATTTATAGGTATATTTATTCCATATTTTTCTATTTCTCCCCACAAATAATCTTGTATTTCATTTGCTTTCATTTTCTTGCATAACCAAAGACTATTCGATATGCTGCTATATACATCTGTTGATAACAATGCCAATTGAAAAGTATCAAGATTATGTTTTTTTGTTTTCGTTTCAATAAAATAATTTTGAATTTCCCCGAATACTTGTGATGTCATTGCCTGTGCCTCTTGATAATAATACAAATACAACGCTCGGGCAAAATAATATATCAAACTTTCATTATCCACTGTTCTCATTATATCAATAAGTATTCCATAATACTCCGGTGTCTCATCCACATTCTCATCCGGAACTTTCGAAAGCATTCTATTAACGAAAATATTGCCATGCATTAACTCATGCACAATGGGAACCATTATTTCTTTCTTTATTGTTTTGTCATTTTGCCTTATCAACCAATCACTTAACGTAAGAGTTATCCATATAATTCCCTCATCACTATTCATTCTGTAAATATTCCCTCTGCACGGAACATCCGTATAAACTATCTCCAATGTTACATCAATAGTATTAAAAACCTCATATTCATAATGAACTTGAAAAGTTTTAACCTTATTTCTGATATTTTTCACCGTTTCATCTGCTATAGCATTTGCCATATCATATTGCCCTCTAAATACATGACAATCCTCATTAATCACTTTCAAAGCAAAAGAAGATGCTTGCCAACGATTTTCAGTATATAAACAAGGTGTTTTCTTTTTTAATTCCAATGTACTCATCTCAAATATAATTCAATTTTTAATCTTCCTTGCTGATATACTTCTATTATATTCCATTTTTTCAAAATCGCTTAAATCTTCCCATTTCTTGTTATTTTGGCTTACTATTAAAGAATACAAACGAGCCGATTTTCTTAATAAATACCTATAGCCATTCTTCAATAATTTCAAAACAACTTTCTTCCCATCAAGATTAGGCTTTAATTTTGAACGCTTAACAAACTCTTTCCATGCATAAGCAAATTCACTTGAATTGAAAGTATCTTCTGTAAAAAAGTCAAATAGCATATTATATGTTTTAAATATTCCATCCAAATTTGTAAAATCTATAAAATCTTCAAATGTCCCATAATATGACTTCCCTTGTTCTGACCCATAAACGCCGTTGCAATAAGCATCAATTTCAAATCTCCTTGAATAATAATATAACATTGAAATCGCTTGATACGCCCCATATCCTCGCCTCATTCCATCAATTGCAACTTCATATGGCTGTGTATGAAGTCCGCTTTTCTTATTAAGAACTTGCCACATATGTTCAATTTCATGACTGATAGAATCTTTCAATACACTATCTGTTAAATTAACTGACTTATCTATCTGTATTTTGTTTTTGATAGCGGAATATCCACTATATCCATCAAAATCCCCATATTCAAATTTAACGCCGTTGCTCAAAACGCATTTATTCTTTCCACTTTTAATACAATTATACGCTTCGTTTGAGAGTTTAACAACCTCATTGGCTATCCCCATTTCTTCATTAAGAATAGTTTTCACCTCGTTTAAACTTATATTCTTAAATTTCTTCATTTTAGTTACATTTTACTCATTATTTTTCAAATATTCCTTATATCTCTTTTCCTCCCTCTTTGACAATTCTATAAAGGGCACAAAAAAACTGGCGAAAGCATCATGATTCTCCAACTCCTCAATCCCGTCACGCCTTATCATCTTGTAAAGGTTCTCAAAACTCCTTCCCTCCGGGTCCATCGGAGTATACATCATATTTGAAATCTCTTCTTCAGCCTCTTTCGTAAGCAACGGCTTCTTCAAATCAATTATCTTCTCATTAATTTCATAAAAATCGCCATTATATTCCTTGTTTGAAACACCGTTAATTATATTTTCATGCCATTGCAACGGTTTTTTCTTTATCTTCCTACGTTCGTCTATCAATTTCTGAGCCCTTTCCTTGACCTCTGAGACAGTTATCGGACGTTCCGCCATCTCCGGCATCAACTCCATCAAACGAGCCTCTGAAAGCCCCTTTATATTGCCGATATTATCACTTGTGTCACCGCAGAATATCTTCTTGATTACGACATTCTCCACCGGAATCCCCTTAATCTTCTGAAAATTCTTGACCGACAAATATTTCCCCAACATCTTGTTATATACACAAACCGTAGGAGAAATCAACTGTGTTAAATCATTGTCCGTACTCACAATCACAATCCTCTCCTCCGACCTTTTATGATTGACATAATATGCAATGAAGTCATCCCCCTCAGTCTCTTTGTCGAATAAAACTCTAATTGACATCTCAGTACAATATTCTGTTACACGAAAACGCTCCCTTGCAAAATTCTCATCAATAATCCTTTGGTCCTCTTCTTTCTTCTTTTTCCGTTCAATTTCCTCTTCTGTCAAATTATCAAAATTTGTCTTCTTTTTCTTTTTGGAATATATTGCATTTTCCATCTTAGAAATTGTTTGATTTAATTTTTTCCAATATTCAGAAAGTTCCCCGTCAACTAAATGATTGGCATATTTTTTATCTCTATTCGCTTTATATTCATTATATATCTGATATCTCAATATTCCCGAATCCGTATCATCAAAAACAACATATACATAATCATATTTATATCCACAATTAGGGTCATTCAATAATTTCTTTATTTGTAAGAAAAATTGAAATATTCCACCATAATGATTGCCATCCCCATTGGTTTTTGTATCCGCCATAGATAATCTTAATAAATTATTGCCATCAACCAATAAAGTATAAAATGGCTTCACATTTATCTCTGGATGTGTTTCTTTAATTATCTTTCGTACTGGTTGCCCCATCTTTTTCTTTCTTTATCTCATCTATTATTTTTAATAATTCCTCTTCTGTATTACATCTTGACATATTATTCCCAATATATTTATTAAATTTCTTATCCAAATAATATATCAATATTATATCATTTTCTTTGCAAATTTGTCTTTTTCGTTCATCAAGCCCTTGAATATATCTTAAATGTTCCTCTGCAAATTCAACACCTTTACTTTTGTAAAAATTAGCAATAAAATGTTGTTCTCCTTGGCATTCTATTGCAATTTTATATTCCGGTAAATAAAAATCCAAGCTTTGCTTATTTAGTAATTCCTTATTCCTATATTGATATTTATATGGCATTTGATTTTCATCAAGAATCTTTTTCATATCTCGTTCCAAATGACTTTCTTTACAAAAAGGGCATCCTCTACCATTCAAATGAGAATTTGGTACTTGCCAAAACTCCCCATGCTCCGGACATATTATACAAACTTTTGTATGATTATTTACATATTCAACCTTTGAATAATCATATTTATCTCCATGTTTCTCCCTTGCTTTTTCTGTAAATAAATCACTATTCATAAAAGTATTACTACATATTCTACAACCAAAGCCATCCAAATGACAATGCGGCGACTGCCAAAACTCCCCATGTTTCGGGCAAATTATACACACCTTTTTATGAACGCCATTATATTCAACCTTTGAATAATCATATTTATTGTCATGAATTTTATTTGATTTCTCAATAAAATATTCCTTGGTCATATATCTTCTACTACATTTTGGGCAACATTGTCCATCCAAATGGCTGTGTGGTGTTTGCCAAAATTCGCCGTGTTTTGAACATATTATACAAACTTTCTTTTCGTAATTAACATATTCCACTTTGGAATAATCATATTTCCATCCATGAACTTCTCTTGCCCTACGAATGAATTCTTCTTTTGTCATCCGTCTGTTCTTACCTCTTAATTCATTAGCACATTTTGGGCAATTTGCGCCGTTTAAATGATTTTTGGGAGTTTGCCAAAACTCTCCATGCTTTGAGCAAATAATACAAACTTTAGTTGCCTTATTTTTATAATCAACCTTAGAATAGTCATATTTATTGCCATGAATATTTTTCGCATCGTTTATAAAATCCATATATTATTCCCTTTTGCTCGGATTACATATCCTATTAAATATATAGGAAATAAATAAAAAAAGCAAGGGATTAACCTTGCTTTTTTTTTATTCTACGGAAATATCTTCATCCTCTTCAACGAAATTAAGAGCCTCGGCATCTGCCTTGATATCCTTGCCATTATTTTCAGCAATTTCGTTAAGTTTTTTAAGAATATCACTTACATGATTCTTTCTAAAATCATCTTGTTCTTCTTTACTTGTTCCAATTATTCCAACATCGGTACAAATTAATTCACCTTCATATGTAACATTAAAAGGTGCAGGCAATTGATTCTTAAGAACTTTTATTTTAGTTAAAATTCCATAATTATAAGTCAATCCTTTTGAAACCGCTGACAATCTTTTAATAGAAGCTTTCAACTGTCCCCCAAGCAACACAACAAGGCGAGAACGATACATTATAGACCGGCCACCTTTCATTTCAAGACTTGGCGGAGCCATAGGATTAGTTGTGCCATCAAGCCATACCTTATTAACCAAAATCATACTGTTTGTATATGATGATGAAATTTTTCTTGACGAAGGTATAGCATTATCCATAATATCTTGAAAAGCCGCTGAAATCGTTCCAGCATCAAACATATTATTTCCAACCTTACTATTATAAGATTTCAATCCCCCAATACTACCTACAGAATCCCAAATAAATAAAATTCCCTGCTCCAAATCTCCATTTGATTGATATTCCAAAAATTCATTCATAGAATAAACCATATCCTCAATAACAGCCTTTGTCCTTTTCTTTCCGCCTCTTTTTCCTGTGGAATAATCTATATCTCCATAATGGTCAACAAGAATTGAATTATTGAAATAAAAAAACTGCCCTGTATATTCTATGATTTTTCTTTCCGTTACAATAGATACTTCACCATTTTCGGGATTAACTACTTCCGTATCAACATCACCATAAACAGGTGTTGCCTCCATTCCCATATCTATTGCATATTGGAAATCAAAATTATTCTCTGTATCATAAATCACCGGAATAAGCCCCTGCCTTTGCGCCGCAACTATTGCATGATTAACCAATGTACTCTTTCCCGTATTCGAAAATCCACAAATAGTTGATACATAACCTTGTGGAAAACCAGGAATTTTTACTGCATCTTGAAATGCTTTAGGCATTACAATCCAATCCATAGGTTTGTCTGCATTGCTTGCTCCTTGTACTTTCCCTTTTTCTACTGAAACCCCAAAACCCATTTTCTCTTTAAGGGCATCAATTGTTGCTTTCTTTTTTATCGGTGCTTTTTTAAGTGGCTGTGCCATAAAATTTTTAAATTTATCAAATTATTTTTCAACATCATTCTTTTTATAAAGCGGATGATTAATTTTCTCGAAATAGCATTTTCGACAAAATGATGTATATTTATCATCTCCTCCAATCTCAACCTGTTCTCCATCCGTAACAATTTCTCGGTTTTGGTTAATCCTTGCGTTGAATATTGTTTTATTGCCGCAATAACAACTTGATTTAACCTCTTCTACACTATCCGCTATCTCAAACAATCGTTGTGAGCCCGGAAACAAATGTGTCTTGAAATCAGTTCTCAATCCGTAACAAATAACATTCACTCCAAAATTATCAGCAACCGCTGCAAGTTCATCAACCTGTTCCGCCGTAAGAAATTGTGCTTCATCAACAAGAATCCATTTCAATCTGTTTCCATTCATATTATAAATTCCTTCCAAATAATCAAGAATCAGATTGTAAATGTTATCTGTTGGTAGTATACTCACACATTCTCTATCTCCAATTGCCCTTGAGTGAATAACACCTATTCCATCTCTTGTATCTATTTCACTTTTTAATATTACAAAAGGGATTCCGTGTTCCTGAAAATTATGGGCCGTTGCCAAAAGATGAAGGCTCTTTCCGCTGGCCATAGTGCCATAACGAAATATAACTTTGTGCATTAATTTACAAAAGATAATATTGCGCCCGTGTTTTGGGCGGGCGCATTATTTTTAGAACGGCAAATCATCATCATTTACGGTCATAGTGCCAATAAAATTCGCATCAATTGGCTTTGGCTCTGCCTTTTCATTAACTGTCATCTCGGCAATTTTGGCTTGTGCGTTTGCTATAACATCATTTGCCTTTGAGACATTTTCCTGATAGGTTTCGCTACGAGTATCCTCAACCCACAATGATTTTTCATTATCAAAGAATGGAACCTTCTTTTCCCCAATAAGTTCAAGATATTCATAAGGCTTGCATGTAAATACATCCTGCCATTTCTTTGCATCATAAATCCAAGCCTTCAACTGCTCCATATCATTTGTAATAGGGCTTCTGTCACTATCATCAACAATTGTCGGTGGAGCCGGAACTCCTTCACCTTCACTTCTTCTTATTGTGAGATTAAGGTCTCTTCCCTCATAAAGGTCAAGAATATTATCAATCTTTCCTTTACGTTCAGCGGATTCCTTGCGTAAATTCATCAATTTGATAATCTGATTATAAGGGTCTGCCTTATCCTTTCTGATATTGAATTTCCAGAACTTAACACCTTCATTTTCTTTTCCACGCTCAATACAACGGCAAATCACCGTTTCATAAGTCTTGTATTTCAATGAAAGTTCTTTCAATTCTTTCGCCTTGATTGGGTCGGTCTCTTCCATTGCCTCTTTATAAGCCCTTTGGTTGATTTCGCAAAGCGGACACCTTGTCCCATATTTCTCATGGTCAATATCTTTTGTCCTAAGGCAAATATATGACTTATAAGGCTTCTGCCCATTCTTAACCATAGCCTTCGGAACCTCCACATTATGTGTATGGATAAACACAAACGGATTTCCCGTTTCCAAATCCATAGGAAGCAATCTGATTGCTATAGTTTTTTCAACCTCATTTGGTTCAAGACGAACATTGAGATAATTTTTTACATCAAAATTTGATTCTTTCTTAAAATTTTTAGGTTCTTCCTTTTGTACGGAAGCAAAAGTAATGT
>ERZ1034915.1493-NODE-1493-length-12636-cov-17.096892_pt1 | contig 12636 bp, 15 predicted proteins | sample MGYA00520592_ERZ1034915 | MGnify/ENA primary metagenome ERZ1034915 (study PRJEB33766, sample SAMN09781787) | gut metagenome | biome: gut microbiome | host: Homo sapiens | place: Madagascar | study: EMG produced TPA metagenomics assembly of the PRJNA485056 data... | reverse complement strand
GGCGAGGGCTACAAGCATTCGAGCCGGTTCTATGAGCAAGTCAAGAAATACGGCTGGGACAACATCCGGCATTTAATCATCGACGAGGGCCTAACGCAGGAAGAGGCCTACGAGGAAGAAAAAGACCTCATACGGCGCATGAGACTAACGGAACTTGGTTGGAACATTGCGCCGGGCGGCGCGGAGCCTTGGAACAAGGGCAAGCACGGCGTATATAAGCCGGAAGCCCTGGAACGAATGCGCCGCGCGAAACTGGGCAACCAAAACGCGAGAAAAAAGAAAGGGGCGTAACCATTGGCAAAGGTAATAGCGATAGTGAACCAGAAAGGCGGCGTGGGTAAGACCACCACAGCCGTAAACGTTGGCGCGGGGCTTGCGAAGGCGGGCAAGCGCGTTCTACTCATTGACCTAGATCCACAAGGAAGCCTTACTACAAGCTTTGCTTTCAACGTTTCAAGAGACGATAAGACGGCCTACGAGCTTTTGAGGGGAACCAGGAAGGCGGAAGAGGTTATTAGGAGCCTTCCGAACGGTTGCGACCTCATACCGGGCGACATACGGCTAACAGGCATCGAAAGCGCAAGCGAAACGGGGCGTAACCAGCTTCTAAAGCAAGCCATAGAGCCGGTTACAAGTAAGTATGACTACATTCTTATAGATTGCAGCCCATCGCTGGGGGTATTGGCGCTCAATGCCCTTGCAGCTTGCGCGGAAGTCTACATACCACTAGAGCCGGAATATCTAGCGTTGGCAGGTATCGCGCGGCTTATGCAGACTATCAAGGCGGCAAAGGCACGCATTAACCCGGATATCAAGGTTACCGGCGTACTCATAACGAAATACGACCGGCGGAAGAAGCTAACGGGCGCGGTAGAAGCGAAGCTACAAGAACTCTTTCCGGAAGCCGTCTTTGCTACCAAGATCCGCAACAACATAGCGTTAGCGGAAGCACCAACAGAGGGCAAAGACGTTTTCGCATACGCACCACGAAGCAACGGCGCAAAAGACTACCAGGCGCTAACAAACGAGATTCTAGAGAAAGAGGGCAAGAAATGACAGACAAGAACTTTGATTTTAGGGCGATTGAAGACATTATGGGCGACCCGGTGGAGATGGAGCCGGAAGAGCCGACGAAGGCACCGGCAAAGGCGGCAAGGGCAACCAGGCAAAAGAGGGTAGCCAGGCAAGCTAGCAAAGACGTTGTTGTTAGCTTTCGCCTGGACGAAGCCGTAGTAAATCGGTTCAACGACTATGCCTTTATTAACAAAGTAAGCAAGAAAGAAGCCTTACAAACAATCATTACCGAATACCTGGACGGGCGCGGCCTGGACGAAGTAGACCGGGAAATCCTGGAACGGCTAAGGGGCATTCACGCAGCCGACAAGCAGCAAGCGAAAGAGCAGGAGGGTTAGAAAATGGCCGTGACAATCAGAGGAAAGATTTACTACAGCATCCACGAGGTAGCGGAAGTTTTCGAGTGCTCTACCAGGTCGATAAAGCGCTACTTGGACGCGGGAAAGATAGTTGGTCACAAAATGGGGCGCACCTGGTATTTCACCCAGGAAGCCATAGACGATTACCTAAACGGCAAAGAGGCGGCGAAGGATGCGAAATAGCGAGGTTATCGACTATATCACCGGCAAGCTAACCGTTATCAAGGACGAAAAGCAGCGCAAAGAAGCCCTTCTTTCGATTGTGGACGCACTTACGGAGAAAGGCGTAATCACCTTCAAAGACGGCGCAAGCGCTGGATACCTGGACGAAATGGAGCTTGCGGGTAGCGAGGAGGAAGGGGAATTGAACGAAGTTATAGAAGCCGTTATGAGCGGCGAGAAAAAGCGGGCGTTACGCGGGGAATATGAGGGCTACCAGCTCTCGAACGACAACGTTACCCGTATGCTTTTCGGAATAGATCCGGAAGGGAAGTTTAGGCACATCGAGCGACAGACACAGGCCGTTGTTAAGGTTGTGGGCGCAGAGCTTACCGGCGAACGCGAAGACAGAACCGTTAGAGTGCTTCTAAAGAACCTATCGAAAGTGCGCGAAGTACTGGACGGCCTGGACGCGGAAGACAAGTTTGTCTTCTTTGCCGTTTGCGACCTGGTAGAGCATGGGGTATGCCGTGTTTCGCCCATACAGCTTTACCGTAAGCTAGTCATGAATGGCACAGCGAAGCCCACGGAAGAGCAGTTGGAAAGCCTTCACGCCAGCCTGGTAAAAATGGCCGAGATATACATACAGCTTGACGTAGACGCGATTCTAGACGTATTCCCAGGAATAGGGGCCATTAAGCACGAAGGCAACCTTATAGAGGTTACCGGCTGGACGATTAAGACGGAAGACGGCGACAACGTGCGCTATTACGAGTTTGGCCGTACCCTTCCGGCTTTGGCACAGTACGCCGTAGCGGTTAAGCAAATGACCACGCTACAGCCAAAGAAGATAGGGCCCTTCAATTGGGGCATAAGGCGCACGCGCTACAACGTGGAGATTGTGAACATGATAGGCGACCGCGTTACCACTCTTGCGAGCATGAAGAGCCAGGGAAAACGCATTTACCCGAACATGCACAAGCTAAGCTATCAAAGCTTCTACGACAAAGCCGACTTCTCGAAGGACGATACGCCGAACAAGATACGAATGCGCAAGACGCGCATACGCAACGCGATTAAAAAGCAGCTGGAATACCTTTTGCGCAACGGCGTTATAGAGCGCTACGAAGAGCTACCGGACGGCGTAGAGGTCTACGCAAAGGAGGCTAGCTAGCTATGGCCGGATACAAGCGCATACCGGCAAGCTTTGCTAAGACCATGGGACGATACAAGCCCATACCGGAAGAGCTAAAGGCTAAGGCTAAGTGGCTAGTCTATGGCGGCGAGGGTATGGAGCTTAAAAGGCCGTGCAACCCGGTAACCAGGCGGGCGGCGAGCACGACAGACCCTAAGACCTGGGCGAGCTTTGAAGCGTGCTACGAAGCCGTAAAGGGCGGGACGTATCGCGGCCTGGGCTTTGTATTCACAGACGATTACATCGTTATAGATCTGGATAACGTGATAGACCGAAACGGCTACATCCTTCCGGAAGCGGCGGACATTATCGAAGCCGTGGACAGCTACACGGAAGTTAGCCAAAGCGGGCGCGGCTTTCACATCATCGCACGGCAAAGCGGCCTAACCCTGGAAAAGAAAAGGGGCCTTCTAAGGGATTGCCACTTTAGCGGCACGGGAAAGAAGCCGGAAATAGAGATTTACGCTAAAGAGCGCTACATAATCCTTACCGGTAGAGTGTTCGACAAGCGGCGAGAAATCAAGGACGCGCCGGAAGCCCTGGAAAACGTCTACAACGCCTTTGTTGCGCCGAATGGCAACCAGACCCAGGCGGCAACGGTTGAAGACGCTAGAACGGCTTACACGAAGCCACAGCAAGCCGTTAGCGGCGACCTGGACGCGATAAAGAGGCGTATGTCCAGAGGCCAGAACCGGCACAGGATAGCGAAGCTTTGGAGCGGGGACACAAGCGACTACCCAGGCGTTAACGACGGCTACAGCGAAGCAAGGGCGGCTTTGCTAAACGACCTAATCTTTTACACGGACGCAAACCCGGCACAGATAGACGCGCTCTTTAGGCAAAGCGGCCTTTACAGGCTAGATCCGGAACGCTGGGACGAAAAGCGCAGGGGTAACCAGACCTTCGGGCAAACCGAAATAGAGCGATTGATAAAGAGGGCCAGAAAGAACGGGGAAGAGGAAAGCAGACCCGTTACATACTCCGAATATGTGCGCCAAAAGGCCACAGGAGCCGTTTAGAGCCGTTTTCCACCCTCTTTGAGTATTTGCCCATGAATTGAATTTGAACGCCTTAAAACAGCACAAGAGCGCCCCACAGGGGCGCTTCTTTTTTATGTTGCGCGGCACATCTTGAAAGCCCATGCGAAAGCGGAACGGTTTTACATGGTTTGGGAAGCTCTTCTTACATTCTTACAAATAGCCGAAACCGTGTAAAAGTGTTGCGCTAACCGTGTAAAAGTGTTGCGCAAACCGTGTTAAAGTGTTGCGCCCCAAAACCCCAAACGCGGCTACCTAGCAGGGATTACGGCTTTTTTCCCTTTCCCTTCAATCTATTCCAACCTATTCCATCTTTAACAAGCACGCTAAGAATAAGGGGGAAGGGAAACTTTCAAGGGGAAGGGGAGCTTTTCAACAATCCCCAGGCTTTCACTTCCTAGCCCTGGATCTAGTTCTATTACCTTGCATGTAGAGGACGCGGAAACATGGGCTTTGCAGACTATCCGGCATATAAAGCCCTAGAAAGCCGTTAGGGCGTCTTTCCATGCTTCCTAGGGTATTTGCCTACCTTTGGGTTAAAACGGCCTAGAAGCGGCACTACAGAGCTTCATAGGGGCTTATTTCTTTGCCTTGTCGTTTGCTATCGCCTGGACGCGAACGAAAGCACCTTGCAGGGTTGCGCGTTCTTACATGGGCGAAACCGTGTAAAAGTGTTCCCCCATCTTCTATGCCTTCTATTTCTCGTTGGCATGTATGCATTCTTACAATCTTGCATGTATGGTGATAATATGTTATTCTTTTACATGTAGGATTGTAAGAATTACTACAAGCCTACTAGTAAGACGAAAGAAGGTTGAGCGCGTGGGTTGGTGGACTAATCTAGCCCGCCGATTTAAGCCGGAGGATAGCAAGCAGCTTGCCAAGGCGGAGACGCTTAACGGCAACATGGCTACCTTTACGGCTTTCAGTGGCGGCGCATATGCAAACGATATTTACCGGGGCGCGGTCGATTCAATCGCGCGCAACGTTGCGAAGCTAAAGGGCGCGCACGTTATCAAGACCGGCGCAAGAACGGCGGAAGGCGACCGGGTTTTAAACAGGCTGCTACAGACGCAGCCTAACCCGTACATGAACGCCTACGACATGCTTTACAAGCTAACTACGCATTACTACCTTTTCAACAATGCCTTTGCCTTCCTGGACAGGGACGAACGCGGCAATGTAAGAAGCATTTTCCCTATGACTTGTACGCAAGCCGACTTTCTTACAGACGCTAGCGGCCGTCTTTTCGTGCAATTCCGTTTCAGGAGCGGCAACGAAGTTATCTTGCCCTATCGTGACTTGATTCACTTGCGCCGGAACTTCAATAGCGACGAGCTGCTAGGCGACAGCAACGAAGCCCTTTACCCGGCTTTGGAGCTTGCGCACACCGAAAACGAAGGCATCATCAACGGCATCAAGAGCGGCGCGACCATCCGGGGCATTCTCAAGTACACGCAGATTCTTAGCGACGAGAAGCTCAAGGAAGACAAAGAAAAATTCATCCGCGAGTATATGTCGGTGGCCAACAATGGCGGCATCGTTGCGACGGATTCAAAGAGCGAGTACACGCCGATTGACAGCAAGCCGGTAACGGTTGACCCAGAGCAGACGAAGGCCACGGCCACGAAGATTTACAACTACCTGGGCATTTCCGAGAAAATCGTTAACAGCACCTACACGGAAGACGAATGGGGCGCGTTCTACGAAAGCGTAATTGAGCCGTTGGCGCTGCAACTTTCGCTTGAGTTTACGCGCAAGGTCTTTTCGGAGCGTGAGCAGGCATTCGGTAACGCTATTGAGTTCGGTAGCGGGCGGCTTCTGTTCGCAAGCAACAAAACCAAGCTGGATCTAATCCGGGAGCTTATGCCGTTTAGCATCCTCACCATTAACCAGGCTTTGGAGATTCTCAACCTTCCGCCGGTGGACGATGGCGACCGACGTTTGCAGAGCCTTAACAACGCAAATACCGACATCGTGGACGCTTACCAGCTTGCGAAGGCGAGCGAGGACGAAGCCCCGGCGGATACAGAGGGGGCTACAGCATGAAAGAGCTAAGAACAGCCGAAATCAGGGCGGAGGCACCAGCGGCAGCGGGTGGCGGAAGCCTTGTTTTGGAGGGTATGCCGATTGTCTACGACACGCCTACAACGATTAACGACCCGGCAGGAAGCTATACCGAGGTCATTAAGCGCGGCGCGCTGGACGAAGCCGACCTTACGGACAGCCGACTACTTTACAACCACGACTTGAACCGTATCCCGTTGGCGCGCACACCCAAAACGCTCCATTTCGAGGTAACCCGGCAGGGGCTGGAAATGAGGGCGGAACTACCGGACACGGAAGACGCTAGGGCAGTGCATACGGCAGTAAAGCGCGGCGACCTAAGCGGCATGAGCTTTGCTTTCACCGTGCCGGAAGGCGGGGACAGCTACGACCCGAAGACCAACACGCGCACTATTACGAAGATTGCCAAGATTTACGAAGTGTCAGTGTGCCCATTCCCGGCATACCCGACGGCAAGCGTAGAAGCGCGCAAGGCCTTCACGGAAGGGCTTAACCGTCTTGAAGCGCTAAACAACGCGCGAATCCTTTGCAACAAAATCCTTATGAAAGAGGTGTAGGAACATGTTCAAGACAGTTTCCGAGGCATTCAATCACTACCGCAACATGAGCGTTGCCGAGATCGAGAAGCGCGCGCAGGAGATGCACGCACTCATTGAGACCGACCCCAACGTCGATATTCGGCAGCTCAACATCGAGTTGACCGGCCTTGCCGAGGCCAAGGCTAACGCTCAGGAGAAGCAGGGCGACCAGGGCGGCGCACAGGGCGCACAGGAGCCGGAGGCGCGCGGCTACAACCCCATTACCGGCATGAGCTTTGCCGGTGGTAGCGACCAGGCCGTTAAGGGCGACGTTTACGCAAGTGCGGAGTACCGCAGCGCCTTCTACAAGACTCTTACCGGCAAGAGCCTTACCCAGGCCGAGAAGAACGCCTTTACCCGCGCTATGGAGATTGAGAAGCGCGCGGCGGACGCTTACACGACCAGCGGCAACACGCCGGTTATCATCCCCACCCAGACGCTTAACGAGATTATCAGCAAGGCACGCACCGAGGGCGGCACGCTTTCCATTGCGCGCGCATTCAACATGCCTTCTAAGATTGCCATTCCGGTTGCCACGCCTTCCGCTAAGGCGGCATGGCACACCGAGGGCGCAGCCGTGAACACCGAGCAAGTTGGTATTACTAACGTTATCTTTGACGCTAACGAGATTATCAAGATTTTCTCTATCAGCTCCAAGGTTAAGGCTATGAGCGTTAGCGCGTTCGAAGCCTACCTTGCCGACGAGCTTAACAAGTGCGTCTTTGAGTGCATCGCCGACGCGCTCATTAACGGCACCGGCACCGGCGAGGGCATGGGACTTGAGCACGGCGTTACCTGGAACGCCGCGAACAGCGTTACCGTAGCGGCGGGCGGCTCCATTGCCTACCTGGACGTTGTTAAGGCTGTTGCCCTTCTGAAGCGCGGCTATGCCCGTCGTGCCAAGTGGGTCATGAATAATAAGACGCTGTATACCGCCTTCTATGGCATGACCGACGATAACAAGAAGCCTATCTTTGTTCCCGATCCGCGCGACGAGACCATTGGCAAGATTCTTGGCTTTGACGTTGTTGTTGATGACTTTGTGGCGGATAACGTGGCCTATTTCGGCGACTTCGCTTACCTGGGCTACAACCTCGCAAACGGCATCGCGGTTGAATCTTCTACCCAGTCGGCTTTCCGTTCCGGCCTTATCGACTATCGCGGCATGGCTATTGCGGATACCAAGGTTATTGCGCCCGAGGCTTTCGTTAAGCTTTCCGTCGCAGCGGGCAAGTAGCAGCGGGGAGGGCTTGACGTATGGCTAACGCGGTTATCAGCCTGGACGAGGCGCGCGAGTGGTTGCGCCTGGACAACACCGACAACGACGAGGTTATTGCCGGGCTTATCGATGGCGCGGCGGAATACATCGAGATTGCTACCGGCCTAGACCCGTTCGCCCAGGCGGCAAGCCCGCTTGCCAAGACGGCCACGAAGCTTATCTTGTCGCTTCTGTACGACCCGACGCAGACCGACACGGACAGGCTGCAACGCTCGATTGACAACCTGCTAAAGGCGGTTGCGCACGTGGGCTAGCTAGGTTGGTGGTGGACTATGAAGGCATACGCTAAGGCGTTCTACACGTCGAAGGCGTGGAGGGACACGCAGCGCGCATACATGCAGAGCAAGCACTATGTATGCGAGCGTTGCGGGCGACCGGCTGGAATAGTCCACCACAAGACCTATATAACACCGGCAAACATCAACGACCCAAACATAACGCTCAACTGGGACAACCTAGAAGCGCTTTGCCCGACGTGTCACCAGCACGAGCACTTCACAGGCAGGGCGACGGCGGAGGGCTTGCGGTTCGATGAAGCGGGCAACTTGATAAAGGCAGATAGTTAACGTTGTGCAAGGCGTTCCGGGTAGCGGCCTGGAATGCTTGCCAGGCGGACAGACGGCGGGGCTTTGCCGGAGCGCTCAACCGGCAGACGTAACCCAAAGGCTAGAGCCTGGATTATTCGGGGAAGCAGACCAAGCACAGCTATTAGCCCTACTAACTCCTTCTTTCGCGCTAGTAGCTGCTATTCGGAGCGTCTTTCACAGCGGTAACCATGACCCGAACGCCCCCCAGGGCGATAGCGGAGCCGCCCGCCGCGTAATCAAAACGCCCAGGTTTTTAAACCTCTCCGGGGTTTCCCATAGGAGGGGGGGTAAGTTTGCTTACATGCTTACATGATTACTTGAAATGGGGGTAGATAGCATGGACATAGACAAGGACAAAATCAGGCGCGCCGAAACGCGCAAGCTCAACAAGATTGCCAAGGCCGTGCCGGAATCCAAGAAGGCCGTAGCGGACAGCTTGACCCGTGAACTTGTGTTCATGGCTTGCACTCTTGAGGAATTGCGCGCGGACGTTGACGAGAAAGGCGCGGTTGAGCTTTTCAAGAACGGCAAGCAGGAAATGTTTAGGGAAAGCCCGGCGCTAAAGAGCTACAGCACGCTTATTCAGCGCTACAGCCTTCTTTACAAGCAGCTTTGCGAGCTGTTGCCCAAGGAAGAGGCAAAGGGAGCGGAAGACGAGTTGCAAGCCTTCATTGCCCAAACGCTTTAGGTGGGCGGCGTATGAACTGGATTAAGGCATACGCCGACAAGATAGAAGCCGGGGAAATCGTAACGAGCAAGCGCGTTAGGAAGGTTTACGCGCGGCTTGTCTACGACATGGACAACCCCGGCAAATATCGCTTTGACGAGGCGAAGGCAAACCGGCCTATCGAGTTCATAGAACGCTTTTGCAAGCACTCTAAGGGCGAATGGGCGGGGCAACCCGTGCGCCTGGAGCTTTTTCAAAAGGCCTTCATTAGCGCGCTATTCGGCTTTGTCGATAGCGAAACAGGCTTGCGCAAGTACCGCGAAGCCTTCTTTATGGTTGCGCGCAAGAACGGTAAATCAACCATGCTTGCGGGCATCGCGCTTTACCTTCTTTTGGCAGACGGCGAGGCCGGGGCGGAGATCTACAGCGTAGCCACGAAGAAAGACCAAGCAAAGATTATCTTTGACGAAACGTGCAACATGGTTGCCCAAAGCCCGCAACTACGGAAGCACATCAAGAAGCGCAAAAGCGACCTTTACTTTTCGGCTGCTATGTCAAAGATTCAAGCCCTGGGCAAGAATAGCGACACCCTGGACGGCTTGAACGGTTCGGGCATCATCATTGACGAGCTGCACGGCATCAAAGACCGCAATTTGTATGAGGTCATGCGCCAGAGCCAAAGCGCTAGACGGCAACCCTTGCTAGTGATGATTACCACGGCGGGAACCGTGCGCGAATGCATCTTCGATGATATGTATGAGTATGCGGGCAAGGTTGTAGACGGCGTTATCAACGACCCTACATTTTTGCCCATCATCTACGAGCTGGACGCAAAGAGCGAATGGACAGACCCGGCGGCATGGTTCAAAGCCAACCCGGGCTTAGGCCGAATCAAGAAGCTAGAAGACCTTGTGGCCAAGGTGGAGCGCGCGAAGCAAAGCCCCAAAGACCTTAGCGGCATCCTTTGTAAGGACTTCAATATCAGGGAAACGCGCTATAACGCGTGGCTGGACTTTGACAGCATCAACAACGAGGAAACCTTTTCGCTCGAAGACTTCCGGGGCGCGTATGCCATTGGCGGCGCGGATCTATCGCTAACGACCGACCTAACGTGCGCAACGGTTCTAATGATGCACCCGGAGACGCACAGGCGATACGTACACCAAATGTATTGGTTGCCGGAAGAGAACTTCACGCAGCGGGTAGAGCAAGAGAAGATACCCTATGACAAATGGCTAGAGGCCGGGTTAGTGCGGCTTTGCAAGGGCAACACGATTAACTACAGCGACGTAACGGCATGGTTCCTTGAGATAGTCAAAGAGCACGGCATAACGCCTTTGTGGGTCTACTACGACAGTTGGAGCGCGCGCTACTGGGTTGAGGAAATGGAGGGCTACGGCTTTCCTATGGAGCGCTGCATACAGGGCGCTAAAACTCTTTCCCTGCCTATGCAAAACCTGGGCGCAGATCTACAGGCAAAAAAGGTTGTCTACAACAACAACCCTATTTTGAAATGGTGCCTCACAAATACCGGCATCCAGGAAGACCGAAACGGCAACATCGTTCCGGTTAAGAACAGCAGCGCGAAGCGGCGCATAGACGGCACGGCAAGCCTACTTGACGCTTACGTGGGGCTTTACGAGCACTACAACGAGTTTCTAAACGCTTTGTAGAAGGAGGGGGCTAGAAATGGCCGGAAAACAGGTTCTAAAGGATAAGAAGATTGTTATCTACAAGAAGCTAAGCTATAGGGACGCGGAGGGCTTCCCGGTTGACGGATACATGCCGGTACACCCGCAGCCTAGTATCTGGGCTTACTTCAAACAGCTTTCGGCAAGCCTTATTTATGCGAGCAGCACCACGACCACAAAGGAAGATTGCCTTTTCCGGGTTAATTGGCTGGATTGCTTGCGCACGGCTTACCCCAGCGACCTAGTAATAGGCTATAGGGGCATTCTCTACCAGATTACGCGCATTGACCCATTCGAGGACTACACGCGCGACATGGTTTTGTATGGTAGCCGCAGGGAAGGCAACACCATTGACCCCATAATCCCTTACGACCCCAAGAAGCTATAGCACGAAGCGGGCAACAGAAAGCCCCGTAGCGGCGCGTTAGCGCGGCAATGGGCAAATATACCCAAGCGGCCTTTTAGGAGCCTTAAACGGCATCCTAGAAGGCCGTTTTTCTATGCCTAAACAGGCTTTGAAAGAATGTAAGTATGGTATAACATTCCAATTGACACAAATGGACAAATAGACTACAATGGACAATGTAAGCAGCAAGCCGGTAAGAGCGCGCCGGTTTGCACTATGCGAAAGAAGGTAGAAGGCATGGGCATTCACATTGTAGTGATTGAGCCGGGACGCGACCCGTATTTGAAGGAAGTAGAGCCGGAAGACCGGGAAGGCAACGAGGCAAGCTATCTAGGCGCGTTTCAAAGGGAAGTAGGCGGGAACGTAGAAGCCTACGGCGTTCTCTGGGACGATGAACCATTGATTTACGTCAACGAGGAATTTTTGTTCAACGGCTCGAAGCCTAACCGGGCTATCTACGCTAACGACCACATGGAGAAAGAAGGCTATCTTTCCCAGATGGATTACAAGAGCGTAGTAAAGGCGGGAGACCTCTACGGCGTGATTTTCGGCACGTTCATTGCCGTTAGCTACGACCCGGAAACCGGCAAGCCGCGCGACATTTCCATTGAAGAGTGGCTAGAGGTTTGCGCGACGTTCGCAGGGATTAGAAGCGTTCTTAGCGGCGCGCTTGAGGTGACGAAGCTACAGGCCGACAAATGCACCGAATACATAAAGGTTAACTTGCCCGGTAGCAAGGAAAGTTACGCGACGGGAAACGGTGAAGGCGTTTGGGTTCTTGTTAGCGAGCGCGTTAAGGAGATCTACGACCAGGACGCGGAAGGCGGCTATTACTTTGGCATCCTGGATAACGACTCTTGCTATTGGCCTGGGCTTAACCATGGTGCGGCCATTCCCTTTGAGATGCGCGGCAAGAATCGACCCGTTGTGCCTTACGAATGGCTTTGCGACGGTTCGGAGCGGTAGCAATGAAACCGGCAAGCGAAAAGCAAACAGCCTGGATAAAGGCACGCTTTCACGAGCAGATAGCAAAGGGCGAAGTAGACGCAAGCCAAATAGACCGGCTAACCATGAGCGAGGCAAGCGGCGTAATCCGGCGCAACATTCAAGAGAAAAGGCCGTTGCTACAGCATTTCGCGGTAAGCCGTAAGGGCTTGAGTTGGGTTTTCACAGCCGAAACCAGGCAAAACGCGCTAAACCATGCAAGCCACGACGCAAAGACGGCCTACAACTACGGCTATTGGAGCGAGGGCGGCAAGGTAGACGGCGAGCTACTCGGGCCATTCCTAAACAAGCGGCTTTGCATCGAGTACCTAGAAGGCCGGGGAGATCTAGCCGTTAGGTATCAGAACGCGCAAATAAAGCGCGAGATAGAGGGGGCGTAGCATGTACACGCTATACGTACACATCACGCCTTGCGACCCGGTACCCCGTATGTATCTAGGCGTGACCAAACAGAAACCGGCGCAAAGGTGGAACCATGGCGAGGGCTACAAGCATTCGAGCCGGTTCTATGAGCAAGTCAAGAAATACGGCT
>ERZ1034915.1492-NODE-1492-length-12649-cov-9.257662_pt1 | contig 12649 bp, 22 predicted proteins | sample MGYA00520592_ERZ1034915 | MGnify/ENA primary metagenome ERZ1034915 (study PRJEB33766, sample SAMN09781787) | gut metagenome | biome: gut microbiome | host: Homo sapiens | place: Madagascar | study: EMG produced TPA metagenomics assembly of the PRJNA485056 data... | reverse complement strand
TTATGCTAATATTATAATATATTTGGAAAAGATTATTTACTAATTTTTAGTGTAAAATTAAAATTATTCATAATTTTATCCAATAGTTCCCTATACAACCATCAGTGCTATCCCATATATCTTCTACCCTTCCAGAAATAATTGCAACTATATGATTTGCGCCGATGTTTGCAATAGTTCGTTCGCAGGGTATCATTTTGCAAAATTCTTTTCCCGTATATTTGGTACCGTTATTCTTCTTTGGCTGTGGCTGTTTCACCCAATCTTTAGATTTTAAGTAGCGGTCGATTAGTTGTTCGGCGCTATATCCTGTCTTACATTGAAATTCTGCCATTTCCATAACTACTTGGTTGTATGGGATTTCAAGTGCGTTGCAAATTGCTCTGGCCCAGCAGTCCCCCGTTATTCGGTTGTGGGGATTAGCGTTGTAATAATGAAAAGTTGAAGTGTCGGGGTATTTTTCTTTTCTTGTCATAAGGCACCTCCATTTATTAGATATATTATAATATATAGGAAAAGAGAGATCTACTAATTTTTAATGTAGATCTCTCATTAATTTAATCTTGTAAATCTTGAATATATTTCTTTAGTTTATTCATCAATTCTGGAGATTGATTATCATCTATCATATAGTCTGCTATTGCACCTTTTGTTTCTATTAATTCTTTTTGATACTCATCAAATGTATCTAGAGTCCATAGTAAATATATAAAAGCGGGCCTTTTATTATCCACACGATGAATTCTATCCTCCCATTGGCCAAGTATTCCGGCTGTCCAGGGATAACCAACACATATTAAATATTGGCATTTAGAAGATAGAGAAAATCCAGTCCCCATTTTTTGTCCTGTACCTATTAGGATTCTATGCTCATCATCTGAATTAAAAGTATCTTTTCTTTGATTTACTATATCATCTGGAATATCTCCAGTACATAATAATGGATTATATTGCTTGAGTTTATCCATTAATACATCGCAAGTTTCCTTAAAAAAAGTAAATATAACTACTTTTTCTTTTGGATCAGATAATAATTGATCACATAAATCCACTGTTCTTTCTATCTTAGCGCTTGGGATATCTTCTTTAGTTAATATTGAAGGGCATTCGGTAGCTTGTCTGAATCTAGTAGTCATAGCTAATAAATTAGCAGGGAATAATCTTACTCCAGATTTTCTTTCATTAAGAATTCCTTTCTTTATATTTTCATAGAATTTAGATTGCTTATCATCCATTTCTACAAATTCATTTATTATATTTTTAGTTGGAAGATCTTTAATTAAATCTTTAGTTCTTCTTAATGAAAAGTTTTCTATTTGTTCTTTTAATTGGTCTGTATTTTGATATCCGACTAATTCATTGTTAAATGGGCCTCCATAAACACAATAATGATACCTAAAATTAGTATAAGAAGAATGTTCTGCTCCTATCCATTTTAGAGCTACATAAGTATCTAACGGGTTATTTAATAAAAGAGTTCCGGTCATTCCTAATTGATATTTAGATGAAGTTTTTAATAAATTTTTACCCTGTTGAGATTGAGGTGATTTACAGGTATGAGCTTCATCTAATATTATGAGTGGAAATTTATTCTTTCCTTTCATAATAGCATCAATTATTTCTTCGCTTCTTAAACTCTCTATATTTATAATTACAAAAAATTCTTCTATAGGTTCTTTAAGTTGCTTTACTCTTTCCGGAATAGATTTAGTAGAGATATTTCCTTTTTTAGATATATGCTCTCCAATTATTATAGAATCTAATTGAGAGAATTTTTTAATCTCTGACTTCCAGTTTCTTTTTAGGGAATTTAATCCACATATTACTAAACAATGTTCTATATTTTCTCTAGATTTTAATTCTTCTGCTAATCTAATAGCTGAGAGAGATTTACCTAAACCTGGAACATCTAATAGAAGCCATTTATTATGATTCAATCCGAATTCAACTGCTTCTTCTTGATGCTTAAATAATTTAATATTAGAATCTTCAGGTTGTTTATAAATAATCTCTTTTTTATTTAAATCCTTATAGAGATCTAATTCTATAGTATCTAATGGGGTAAGATAATCTAATAAATAAGAAAGATTATTTATAGGTACTTCCCATAACTTATTTTTCTTATCATATTGAGCTCCCTCACACTATTTAACTATTTCTACTATATCTGGATGATAGTTAAAAGATACATAAAGAGTAGTTGTACCTACTGCTTTATTACCTATTTTCTCTTCTATTTTAATCATTCATATTTTCATCTAATGAGATTTTATCCTCAAATAAAGATGTCCTATAATTTTTAGTCATATCATATTTTGGTAAATCTTTTACCTTAAAACTTACTGAGGCAGTTACTTTAAAATGGGCTCCGCAAGAATCACAAATAAATTCTTCTTCAAGATCCATTGGAATTCCATCATAATCTTCTATTTGGCCTTGATTATTTCTTATAATTGTATCTGGCTGACCTAAAAAATTCTTTGGGATATATATTTCTCCGGGTAAGTATTCTTTACCGCATTTTGGGCATGTGATAGTATTTATCATATTGATCTCCTAATTCTTAAATGGTTTATCATAGATAAATACAGGAAACTAGTAAGATAGCTCGACTATTTTAAAAGTCGAGCTAAAATAATTTATTCTATTACACCGTCATCTATAGATACGGATCTATTATCTCCAGATTTACTAGTTTTTAATTTGATTTTACTTTCTTCTGGGATATACCATTTACTTCCTCTTTTTTCTAATATATGTAGGGAGTAAGATCCATCTGTTGGTTTAGTAGGGAGAATACTTAAACCTCTATAAGAACCATCCGTATTATCTTCTCCATCTATAATAGATTGAATTCTGTTTAGATTTTCATTCCCAGTAGAAGTTGTAGAGCTCCCAGCATCTATTTTAATTTTGACAGATGCAAATAGATTAGAGGCATCAGAAAAATCAGAACTGTTGAAAAGGTCCCCAATTTTATGAATAGTAAATATATACCCTTTAATATTAAACTAAAAATTCCCCTCAGAACTACTATTAAATCCGGTTGTATTATTAGTAATTACAAACCCATCTACATCTAGTAATGTATTTATTAAGGAGGTTAAATTATATTCAGTTGTAAGTCTTCCTAAAGGGTCTTTTTGAGGTCTTCCAGTAGTTGGAAAAACTCCAACCGCTTCACTATTTAGATACATATTTAATTATTCCTCCTATTAATTCTATACAGGATTAGTAAACCCTAAATTCCATTCTACTAAAAGGGCTTCTCCGGCATTGAAGAGAACTCCTTCTTCTATATTTATCCAAGCTAGTAGAGATCCTGTAGTATCATACTAACTTAATTTAGAATATAATGCAAAGCATTTAAGGGAAGTTCCTTGATCAGTACCTCCTACTACTACCGAAGAGGGTATTATTGCAGAAAATCTAGTTACATAGGCGTAAGATACTTGTTTATCTCCCACAACTACATTAAAATCTTTTATTACCTATTGGCTAGATAAAAGAACCCTGTAAGATAGAGATGAATTAAATACTTCATTCTCATTTCCTAAAGTGTTTTTAGAAGCATCTATAGCTAATGGAGTCATAGATTCATCATAAGATTTGGCTAGACATCTACATAAAAAATAAAATAGATTTCTACTTCCTTCATTATGGATATTAAATTGCTTTCTTACTATTTTAGTTTTTTCATCTATCAATTTTAGGGTTACAACACCCTCATATTTAATAGCATCTATATTTTTATCCATTGGATTCTTCCTATTCTGTCTTTACTTTAATATTAATTTTATTATTATCTTTATATTTAACTCCATTATCCTTATCATAGGTGTAAGGTAAGCTATCTCCTCCTACTACTACTCCAAGATCTGAAGTACCTATAAGTCTATCTTCTAATTTAGAAGGATTATTAATCCCTTTGGAGTGGTCTTCCTCATCTTTCCATGTAGAGTATCCATCTATAAAGGTATTCAAATTAGATTTTTCTGGGCTATAATTTATAGTGGCTTTAACAATTTCATTATTATAAGAAAGATCTCCTCTAATTACTCCAAGAACTCCAAAGGAAGTATTTAGGAATCCTAATTGACCTACTGTGTTAATTCTAGTTACCTCTCCTTCAGTTTCAGAACTATCATAAGCATATATATTATAGTTATATCCTGCAGGGATTATGTATTTGAGAAATTCTCTTAAAGCTACTTCATTTATAATCTTAATAGGAGTATAAATATTTATAGTATACTGCTCATAGTATTGTAAAGAAGAGTTACCTCTAGTATAAACTATTTTTGGTGGGTCTATACTATTTTCTGCTTTAAGAATGGCTATTACTGCTTGTTGTATACCTAAATCAGTCCCTTTATTTTTTAAGGCTGTTCTAAAGGCACTGATAATATTTATTAAAACATTATCTGGAATATATTTATCAGTATAAAAACCTACTTTCTCTGCTAAGTATTTTAGGCAAGAATTTCTACATTTTTTAGGGTTATTTAACTCCTATATTGTAGAAATATCATAATGCTCCCCTAGAAAAAGTAAATCATCTATTCTAGGAAGAATCTAGAAATCTCTAGATTCTTTCATATATACTTCAGGGACTTTTTCTGAAATTCTAAACATTATTTATTACCTTACTACTGATTGATAACTCTATTTAGATACTTTTATATTTAATTTAGGTTCTTGAGTTACACTATTCTTTCCAGTATCTAATTGAGCTATTACCCATCTATTAAATGGGTGGTTTGATAAGAAGAATGATTCAGGATTTAATGGATTTAATATCTAATCTTCCTCATCTATCTGGTAAGAATAATCAAATACATCTATATTATTTTGTTTTGCTAAACTCTTAAATGTTTCATCCACATCATCTGTAATAGAGCTATTCTTCTTAACTATTTTTAATGGATTATATATAATTAAAGAAGAAACTCCTACAATAGATAGAGTTAAAATTAGATTTACTTTAGTTGAAGAATTACTACTCTATACATAGATGTATTTCAAATACTGACTTCCAGATGTTAAAGTATTTGCAGTTGTATCATTTATAAATTTTATATTACTTTTTATTTTACTTTCAGGCTTTATACTCTAAAATAATATGGGAATTAAAGAGCTATTAAATTGGCTAGATAGATCTAAAGTTATTGTTCCTCCATAGGTGTTAGTTTCATCTGGAGGAGAGAATGTAATTTTAGTATAGTCAGAGTATTGGTCTATGGCACTAATAGTAACTATATTAGTTGTAGCATTAGAATTTGGAGTGGTAGCTTTTAAACCATTTTTTATAGCTCCAAAATTAGTGGTTACACCATCTTTTTGGCCGGATACATATATTATTAAATTATTTTTTAGATCCCCAGAGGATTCCAAAACAGCGGAGTTTTGTTGGTAGCCCCCAGATAGAGCTACTATACTATTGGAAGTTATATATTGTTTTGGTCCTAAAGTACCCATTTGAGTATATTTTAAGGTCCCATCATCTCCAAAATATCCTTTATAAAGAATAGCCCCCTACCCATCTTTTAATAATTGTCCTTGAGTGGGAGAAGTTATTAATTGAAGCCTTGAAAATAATCTCCACTTTTCATTTCCACCTGAAATAATAGGTAGGGAAGTAAATTGATCCTCTCCTTCATATTTATATTCAAAATCACTTGAATTAAATTCTACCGGATTATTAGCTATTATTTTATTCCCTTTTACAGTTACTCCTTCACCTAAAGATATTATTTGTTTTTCTGCAGTAAAGAAAGAAATGCTTACAGGTAAAGTCTACCATTCTATTGAAGAATTTAATCCATCTACTGATAGGGAAGAAGAATCTACTTTTAACATAGACCAGGGCTTTTTAGATACATTCTTAAATTGAGTTATTAAGCTATTGAAACTGGAAGATTCGGCTACTACTTCAGTCCCGGAACCTAATAAGACTAAATCATATTTATATTCATCTGTGTAAATAAATATATCATTATTCTAAAGGGTTTTTCTTAATGCGTACCCTTTAATAGAAGATGGTTTAGTTTGGGTATATTTTCCATTATTATCTATATAATAAACATCTCTATCTAAAGTAGTTGCTCCTTCAGTACTATTACCTATTTCAAATAAATTATTATATAAATTATCTAAACTCCAAGCAGCATAGATGGTTTTATTTATTTGAATTTTATTTTCCCCTAATATACTTATTGTATTAGATGTACCTAAGTTATCTGAAGAAGAAACTTCAATTTTAGAGTCTTTAGTAAAATTACCCCCACCTACAGGTACCTTAGACTATATGGCCATAGTAGGGCAAACTATATTATTAGATTTATCTTTACCGTTATAAATCCAATGTTTTTTACTAGTAGAGGTAAAATCTAAATAAGAGGAACCCCCTTCTTTTATTATCCCTTCTGTGGCTATTAAGTACTCATCTTCTCCTAAGGTATAATAAGAATTAGCAGGTATGGTTTTTATTCCATCTGAACTTAAAAAAGCATAATATAGACAGGTAGATAATTGAGCTTTTTCTACATAACTTGGGCCTACACAGAATATATTTTCGTTTTCTCTTAAGGTATAAGGGTATCCAGTATTTAGTGCAGAATCCCCTATTTTTACACTAGTAGTAATAGATGCAACTTCTTTATAAGCCGGAGTATACGTAGTATTTTCCATATCTTCTAGATCTACATCTACATATCCATCCGTATAAGAGATATTAGTGGGATAACTTCCTACCGAAGACATAGAATAATTTAACCCCTAATTATTATCAAATATAAAGTATGGAGTTACTCCAGCTAATATAGCTTTAGCTTTTATAGTATTCTAAAGGGCTGAGGTATCATTATTGGTACTAGATAAACTATTTAGTTTATTATTAGAATCCATATAATAAATATTATACTCTGGATAATCTAATACTACTGTCTTAATTCTATCATCTGCATTCTTTATTTCATCTACTAAATCATTATAATTTAATTCTTTTCCGAAATCTACATTTCTTGCTTGATATATATTATAGAGATGATTTTTTATTTTATTTTGTATTTCTTCAGCTTCTTTAACTGTTACTTTTTGATAAGTAAGAACTTTACCATCTAAAGAGACTAGATTCTTAAATATGAAAGGACTATTGAGAGATCTATATATAGTGTCCTTATAATCATGTTGAATAGATTTATAATCCTAGATAGCTTCTTGAGCTTGAGTTATGGTGTCCTAATTAGTTTGAAAAGATCTATCATAAGAATCTGCATCTCCAACATTAGGTACATTTACTAGGGCATAAATACCTATAGTAAAGGCATCCATATTGGGAGTAAATACATTAGTGGTTGTATTTTTAATACCGGCATTTAAGGATAATATTCTATCTCCATCTGCGGATTTACTAACTACTTTATAAGAGTCATTTATATCGTTAGTTCTATCACTAACTACTACATTAGAAACAACTCCACTATTATAAATTGCATTTTGATAATCTTGTACAGTAACTAGAGTATTAAATGTATCTATTACTTTTTGGCAATTTCTATAAGCTTGTTTTAATGATTCTGGATTTTTACCGGATACAGCACTTCTATTTTGAATAACTAAAGTGTACTTCTTTAGATCTGCTTTAGTATCAGTTGGATTACCTTCAGAATCTAATTCTTTTATATCATCATTTTCTAGAGTATTAGATATACTATTTAATACTCCGGAGCTTATATTTCCGTCTACCCCTTGAGTAACTATATATTTAATATGAATTCCATCTCCAAATAATGCAGCAGCATCTTGGGGGAATTCTATATAACAAATATTAGTAACAGGCATTAAACCGAATTTAAATACTTTTTGACCTAACTGAGTAGATTCTAGATTATCTACAGCTCTCCAATAGGAAGAATCTTTATCACTATTAATAAATATTCCGTTTTGGGCTATCATAGATTCTGTAAAATATAATTTATAATCAGAATCTAGATTAGATATATTTATTGTGGTATTTCCATTTATAGCAAAATCTTGAACGTATCCCTCTATTACTTCTACTTCAATTGCAGATTGGTTTCCACTTTCTATAGATACTTGAGCATCACTTTTAGTTACATAGCTAATCTAATTATTAGTATCTGTTAATTGAGTAAAAGCAGGGATTGTGTAGGCACCTTTATTTGAAACGGAATATATTCCAGGATTATTTCCTCTATTATACCTCATAGTTACTGTAGTAATTGCTGATTGATAATATTTCATCCCATAGCCTAAAATATCATATAATTTTTGGGCGTTTCCTCTTTGAGTTGCTTGACTAGGGAAATTTTCTAATATATTCTTATCTATATTATAATTTAATTTATCAGCGAGGAATGCTTTTAATTTAACTAATACTAATCCTGGATCGGATTCATTTGTAGATTTTGGATCCCATCTATCAGTTAAATCATTTATTAAATTTAGTAATTCCTCGTATATAGCTCTAAAATCTTTATTAGTATAAGAAATAGGGCTTATATCTATTGTATTTGGCATTACTTATTAAGCCTCCTCAAGTGAATATAATGCTAAAGAGATATTTTCAAAATTATAATCTAACATATTTTTTGCTTTGATATTTACATATAAGGTATTTTTTTCTGATATTAATTCTATATCATCTCTCTTAACCTCTATCTAGGGTAAAAATACCTAAATATTTGTGTAAATATCATCTATTACTATATCTCTTAAAATAGAGTTATTTTGATTAAATATTAATTTCTTTAAATTTGTTCCGTAATTCGGGTCACCTAATAAACTCTATTTAGTAGATAAAAGAAGAGTTTTTAGATTTTGATTAGTTGCTTTACTATCGTAAACTAATTTAGTTCCTCCTGAATTAAATAAATTCGGAAAGGAAAAAGATGCTATCATTAACTCTCCTCCTTAATCATCATTATAATTTAGCAACCTTTTCAGTCAGACTCTTTAACTAATTAGTTAAATTATCTATCTAAGATTGCACATTTCCTTTTATTCCATCTAAACTAAATATGGAACTATAATCTATAGTCCCTATAGTTGTATTAGTAGGTAAATTAACCTGATTATTTACCTACAATACATCTGCTATTATAGTTGGAAAGGATTGAATATTATTTAGAGCTTCTCTATATAAGTGGCCTAATATTACTGGGTTCCCAGCGCTATTATCTTCAAACCCTACTAAGACTACATCTCCTTCCTAAAGACTATTATAAATTCCTTTAGGCATAGAAGCTACTGCTATACAAAGATCTTTTAAATTAGTGCTTAATGGAGCTGAAGCAGCTTTATCAAAAATAGGAATTCTTACTCTATATTGATATTCGTTTATTTTTTGTTCTACTATAGCTCTAGTAATCATCAATCATCACCTTTTATTCTAGTTAAAGATAGAGTTGTTCTAAAACCTGAAGCAGATATATCATCTACTTGTTTTGTTATTATATAAGTACCACTAGATATATGCTTTTGACCATAAAAATAAACATTTACTTTTATATAAGTCATTAACATAGCTGATCTTAAAAGACCTTTTAATTGTAGAGTAGCTTTAATTGGGTATTGAGTTACCTAGGTCCACCAGGTTTTATCTGACTCTTCTGTTTTAAATTGCTTATTATTATTAGATATAGCTGGGGAATACTTCTATTCTATCTCTCCATTATCATTTATTCTATAAATGTAATCTGATTGATCTATCTTTTTAGAATATTGATATAATAAAGAATAGGTCTAATCATTATCTATAGAGAAACTCATAACTGCATCTCCCTAGGGATAACCTATATTTACTTCATAAGTATCTAGAGAGTTTATGGTTTTAGAACTAGTAGTAACTTTAGATATTTTAAAATAGGGTCCACCTAATTCTCCAGTTAAATCATCGTGGATAGTTAAAATATACTTAGCACTTTTTATCAATGAAGATCTAGATGCTGATTGAGGGGACATACAATTTACTAAATAGTTCAGATAGTTAAGGATAGTTATTCCTGTTTTAGCTTCTATAACTACTTCTTTATCATCTCCTTGAATAAGATTCTTTATAGCTACTTTCTATTTATCTCTCATTCCAAAAAATACTTCTAACATTCCATATTTATTATTGTAGAGTATTTCTTGAATTACTATACTTGGTTTAGTTACTCTTCTAGGAAAATTATAAGTACCTGCTTGAAGAGATAAAGCATCAGATATAGCGGTTATCGTATATGTTATACAGGAGTTAGCTACATCTAAATTAGATTTTACATCTGTTATAGTACACCCTTCTTCTTTATAGGTAAAACTAGGGGTAGAATAATCCCCATAACTTATAGTCATTCTTCTTGTAGTTGCCTATTGGCCAAATACTTTCTCTAGAAAGTTTGGATCATCCCCCTCTGTAATCTAATATATCATCTATAAATTATAGGTATTTACAGTACCATTTATTTTAGATATGTTAAGAGAGTTTATGTAGTTTGGGTACTTGTATTTTATATGGCCAGCATATACTCCGGTGCCTTTTTGCTAATTAAACACACCAAATGAGTGATCCCCTATCTTAACTTGAATAAAGGGGGTTTCTATGTAGGAAGTAGTACTAAATAAATTATTTATAGCCATTATACTCCTTCAAATTTAATCCCATTTAATGTAGGTATTCTTAACACCTAACCTTTCTTTAATTCATAAAAGGGATCCTAAATAGAATTAAAATCCATTATTACCCAAAAATACAATGGGCTATTATAATAATATAAAGATAGACTATCAAAAGTATCTCCCGTTTTTACTTGATGAGCTACATAAGATATGCTCTTATCTAATTGAGAAGTAGTTCCGTAAATATATTTCTCATCCTCATTATTATAAAAATAGGGAAAAGATTGGTATCTACATATATAATCATAAGATTTAATTGATTTATTAGTTAATGTATTCATCTATATAATCTTCTCTCTAATGTTTTATCTAATCCCCTAAAGCTTCCTGATTTAGCTACTTCATCAGCACTATAGGGAGAGGTTTCATAAACTGTAAAACCTATATCTACCACAGAGTATTTATTGTTATCTAATATAGGGCCTGAATAAGATACAGTTATAGCTCCATTTATTATACCTTTAATAAATATTTCATTCCCAAATCTTATTGCTACTGAGGGTGGGTCTACCATTTTTGCTGCATCTTTATAATTAGGTAAAGCACACGCCTATAAGCATTTTATAGCTTTATCTATATAATCTTCTCCAATATCTAATTTAAGATTACTCTTACTTACATTTATATCCCACATCATATCTCTATGTAGTTTTAGATTTATCTACATAGATCTTGGACCTGATTTAGAGTAAGAATATATAGGAGCAGATCTAGATAAGGGGGTAGATTCTGCAAATGTAGAGCTTAAACTATCAGTTATAGTTTCTGGCCAAACTGGAATAATTACAAACTGATCAAGATGATAAATATAAATATAATTTTCTATTAATTTTTCAGATAAATTATTTCTTAAAAGGACATTCATTTCCAGACCTCATCTTGCTTTAAAGTATTTTGAATTCCTAATAAAAACTCACTATCTTTATCTAAGAATCCATTCGTATCTCTAGGAACATTTTTATTTAATTGAACTGATTTATCTAAAACTCTATCAAATATTAATGTTCTCAAACTATCCTTCCATAAACCATCAGTAGCAATTCCTAAAGACTCTTGAACTCTTCTAATATTTTTAGATATAGGATCATTACTACATATTACCATTTGAGATAAATATTCTATTAATCTGCTAGTAAAAGCATAGGTGTTAGAATTATTTATATATAATAAATTAAGATTAGAATATAAATTTTGGTTTAAATATCTAACATATTGATTAGTGTTTTTATATATTTTAGAATCTAATTCCCATAAATCGTATCCGTAAGTAGCATCATTCTTATAGTCTGGATTAGATATTATATTATAATCAAGTAAAGAGTTATTCTTGAAGTTTAATGATAGGGTATTATTAATTATTTCTAAAATAGTTTCTTCCGGACATATGTTAAAGTTGGGAGATATTTTTAACCATCCATTATCAGTATTTATATTCTCTGATAAACAATAAAAAGATAATTCATAATTATAAAATTCAATATTATCATTATCATCTTTAACTGCTATTATACTTCTAATAGATTTATTATCTTCATCTTCTGTAGAGATTAATATTTTATAATTTTTAGAATCATCCCCTTTTAAGGTAGCCCAATTGTAAGTGGTGTTCCAATTGCCTTCACTCCCACCTAAAGGTATTTGAAGTTCACTTTTATCTGATATTAAATTTACAGTATTAGAACCGCCCTCAATTTTTCCTATTTCCATTTCTGATATATAAAAACTACCATCTACATCTTTATACTGGTAATAATTAATTACACTGGAATCACTAGTTTCAGTGGCAGCATAATTGGATCCAAAGGTTCCATAGGGGACTCTTATCCAATCTAAATTAAAGGTTAAAGCCTATTGTTTTTCAGGAGTAACTTCACTCTCAGATAATAAAAGAATTTCATAGGTTTCAAATAATTCCTTAAAAATATTTAAGGTAGTTTCTTTTACTAACTATTTTTCATTTATTTCTATT
>ERZ1034915.1486-NODE-1486-length-12675-cov-6.614659_pt1 | contig 12675 bp, 8 predicted proteins | sample MGYA00520592_ERZ1034915 | MGnify/ENA primary metagenome ERZ1034915 (study PRJEB33766, sample SAMN09781787) | gut metagenome | biome: gut microbiome | host: Homo sapiens | place: Madagascar | study: EMG produced TPA metagenomics assembly of the PRJNA485056 data... | reverse complement strand
CTGTCTCCATCAGGGCTCCCCCCTCCCGGAGGGAAAGGCGAAACGCCTTTCCCGGCTCTAAGTACCCGGCGCCGGCACCTTGCCGGTCGGGTTCCAAGGGCGAAGCGCCTTGGTCGCTCCAAAAGGAGCGAAATCCCCGTACGGAAACTTGCACATGGCGTTATTGAATAATCCTATCTTGCAGGAGTTCAGTATAACACAACCCGGTCCTTTTCCAATCGGCCGGGAAGCGGAAGCGTCCTGCCGTCCACCCAGCTCCGGGCGTTTCCGCCGAAGAAATCCGTGAAGTCCGCCGGTTCAGCGATATCCGCGATAACCGTCTTTTCCTGCCGCAGCGCCGAAACCAATGCAGCTTCGCCGCCCGCGGCGGTAAATACCGGTTTGCCGCCGCAGGAAAATCCACGGCCGTACACGGTGAAGCCGGTCAGCAGTTTCCGGGAATCCGTTTCCACCACCTGAAAGAAACCGGGTTCGGGAGCCTGAACCACGCATTCCGTGCTCCCTGCGGAAAGAACCATGCGGTCAACGGAAGCCGGAGCATAACCGACGGTTACACTCCGCTCCCCTGTTCTCCAGGAAATCTGCATCACGCCGTTTTCTTCGGCGAACTTCACATCGGAGGCCTCGCCTTCCGGGGAAAACACCAGCACCGCCAGTCGTGGGGCCGTGAATTCCGCCTGAATCCGGCGCAGGAGCGGCAGCTTCACTTTGGCGTCGCCGACTGTGAGTTCCGCCTTGAAAAAAGGCTCCCAACGCTCCTTGTCCAGTGAAAATGCAACTCCGCTCCCGGCAATGGACAGCTTACGCTCCGGCCCTCCGGCCAACGGCGGCTGAATCACGGTAATACTCCCCTTGCCACTTTCCATCCGCTTGAGCGGCAAGGTGAAATCATACGAAAGCCCCCGCAGGGAATCCGGCGATTGAAATGCGGCCACCAGCACGCTGCCGACTGTCGCAAAGGTCTGCTTCACGGTAACCGGCGCGGTCCGCCCCTTTCCCGGCATCACCTGCGTTAACTGGTATTCGCTCGCCGCAGCGCCGGAGTACAACGTCCGGTGGACAAGTTGCGGGTAACGGCTGGAATCGGCGCTGTTCAGCCGGGGCGCGCCGAGCTGCCCGTCCGGAATCAGATAGAGGTGACTCCGATAGCCGAGATAGCGCAGTCCGCCCGGATTCGGAGTGAACGGCAGATGCTCCGCGCCGAACTTGCTTTTGACCTGAACCGGGTTCAGGCGGCTGTAGTCGCCGAAAATCGCGGTCGCGCCGTTGCCGTATCCGGTCAGGTAAGCCTTCTCCATTCCGGTATGCCAGTCGCGGTTTTCATCGCGCCGCATGATCTGACAGGCGAGGCTGCCGACCGAAAAGTGTTCCGGGCGCGGCGGAATCGCGGCCAGCGCATCCGCATTCTGATAGACGCCGCTGAAAAAGGAAAGCGACGCCGGATCATGCAGCCACCAGCGGGTCGGCAGCCCCTTCTCCGCCACCCGGGTAAGCTGTCCGGCCGCCTCCGCCGCGACCAGGCCGTTCGGAACCCGGTTCAGCAGGCCGGAGGAAAAAGTGGTTCCCTCCGGCCTGATCCAGCTGGTGGAACGGGCGTTTTCGATTCCGAAACCGTTGCCGACCGGATTGTTCATCGCCAGCTCGGCCAACTGTTTCTTCTCATCGCGGGAAAGATCGTCCCACAGGATATCGGCGGCCCCGGCGAAAGCGGGTTCGCCGACCGACTGGTAGCCGACATCCACGCCGCCCTCGATCCAGAAGCTCTGCTGCACCTTGGCCAGCACCTGCCGGAACTTCTTCAGCGCCTCCTGACGAATTTCCGGAGCCTTCAACTCCTCCGAAATCAGGGCCAGCGTAAAAGCGGCGAACGCATCCTGATTGTTCGCCCGCAGGTCGTCGTCGTTGACCAGCGCGGTGGTGTAGGTCGGCAAATACGCGGCGATTCCGGCCAGTTTTTTGTGAAAATCCTCACGTACCTCCGGCGGAATCACCGCGCCGGCATCCCGCAGAGAAAGCGCCAGCGCCAGCGCGATCGAGGTGTTCATCAGAAAGTCGTAATCGGTATGATAGAGCCGTTTGTCCTCGCGCCAGAAGCGCCGGGTCATGGTTTCATACTCCTTCAGTGCCCGTTCGAGGCTTTCCTGGTTGCCGTTGAGCCGGGCGTCCATAAAGTTCCAGTAGATCATCGCGAAATCGTGGCTGCTGCGCCCCTTGAGCACCTTGTCGGCGTCGGTCCAGGGAAGGTCGCCGAAATGGTCCCCCTGCCAGTACGCCCTGCTCTGTTCGGCCCCTTTCGCCGCCAGCTTGCCGAATTCCGCCCGGTAGTCCTGTGCCGCCAAAGCGAATGCCATTCCGGCGGCCAACGCGGTCAATGCTGTTTTCATCGGTACTCTCCCCTTATTTGAGCTTCATGTTGATTTTATTGTCGATATCGTTGAGATCGTCCAAAGCGATCCGTTTCGCGGAAAAGTCGCCGCGAAGCGAATTCACCGCCGCATTGCCGTGCCATGAGGGCAACGGAAACTTCGCATCGTCTCCATGGCATACCAGCGCCATATTGTAATTGTCGGTAATCAGAACGGCATTGGATTTGATTTTCGCGTTGTATTTATAGAAATACTTTTCCGGATTATCCCCCGTTGCGCCGATGCCGCCGTTATAAGGGAAGATATCGACGTGCGCGCCGTAGCTTCCCTGTGTCGTGGAACCGCTGTCGAATACGCCCGGCCGGTAAGGCACCGGATCGCGGGGACATTGCAGTAGAATGGAGATGCGTCCGTTGCGCAGTTCCTTCTTGCCGAGGTAGGTGCTGACCGGAACCGGCCAGTTTTCCTTCATCGCCTCTCCGCCAACCTCCGGACGGATATACCATTGCCGGAATGACGGCAGCCAGTCGTGGTTGTCCTGCATATAAGAGTACACCCCCTGCCCGATCTGCTTCAGGTTGGCAATACACTTCATGTCTTGTGCCGCCGCCCGCGCCTTATTCAGCGCCGGCAGCAGCATCGCCGCCAATATCGCAATAATCGCAATCACTACTAGCAGCTCAATCAGCGTAAAACTGCAGCGGGATAGTCTCCGACGGAGGATTTCGCTCCTGCCGGAGCGACCGGCGCTTTCGCCGCTGGACCACGACCGGCAAGGCGCCGGTGCCGGGACGGTCGACAAGCAGTGCCGCAGTCGCCCGGCGGAAGAAGAAAATTCCGGCTTGCCGCTTGCAGAGCAATCGCAATTCAGTTCTTTCATTTTTCACCTTCTCCCTGTTTCAAATAGATGATTCAAAAACAAACTGAAATCTTAGCGGATCTGCCTGAAATCGATTTCTCCCGGTTGTTCAAACGATTTCAGGAATGTCCACCGGGTCACCGATTAGATCGGGGGCCCGGTGTCCGATGCCGTTTCTCAGCGTACTTCGACCTGTTCCGGCCCGACCAGATAGAGCAGTTCGGGGGAAGCGGCGTACTCTCCGGCGGGAACGCTTTTCGCTTCACCGAGATGGTTCAGCGCCTGCGCTTTGCCGGTGATCTGCAGTGATATTTTCTGCACGGATTCCGCGGTCCACACCGCCCACACCTTCACCTTGTCCGGCCGGGTCCACCCCGCCAGATAGACCTTGCCGTGCGTCGAAATCACCGGAACAGTCGAACCGGAAGGACACATCGAAGTCAGCGTTTTGTAAGCCAGGAACGCGGGTTTCGGAGAAAAATCGGCGTGGACGATGCCGAAATGGTGTTCGCGCTCGTCCGGCTTCCACTCTCCGGCCCGGAAGTTGTACCAGAAGACCCGCTGCACGCCGTTCGCCAGCGCGATCAGGTAGGTGCGCGGCAGCATCTCCGCCTGACGCTTTTCGGTGGTGGAGTCGATCACGCCCAGCCCGGAGTAGACGATGATGTTGCCCGTGAGATCGCTGTTGAATTTGTAAAGGCCGCATACCGTTCCCTTGTAATCATCGGTTCCGGCTTCGATCACCGGGATGAACTCGTCTCCTTTTTTCAGGTTGGCGGCGGTCAGAAAGCGACCGGTCGGCTTGAAGTCGACCTTGAACTTCCCGGCGAAGCGGGGAGCGGCCTTCTGCCACTTTTCCTGTGACGGAACCGCCTTGTTGACCCACCACGTTTCCCAGCCGATATGCAGGTCCTTCAGGTATTTGTCATTGACCTGAACCAATTTGCCGCCGCCCTTGCCGTCCATCTGGAAATCGTGGTAGAACGGCAGCCCGGAGGGAAGCACCAGCGTCCCGCCGCGCTTCACGTAAGCGACCACATCCGGCAGATAAGCCATCGGGAACTCCTCGGAGGTAGAGGGAACCAGCACCGGATACTTCTTCACATCCAGCGACTTCAGGTCGGCCAGCCGGATGCGGTCCACCTTGCGGAACATGCCGAGATTGAAATCGGCGTTGAAATTCGGAGCCTCAAAGAAGCCCAGTTCGGGATCGTTCACAATCGCAACCATGCTGTCGGCCGGTTTCACCCCGGCTTCTGCCAGAACCGACGGCAGCACATCCAGATAAAAACGCGGCGGCTGCGCGGTGGCCCAGCCCACCTCGGTAATCCAGACCGGCTTTTCGCCGACGCCGTACTTCCGCATCAGCGCGCGCAGGCTGGAGAGGTCGGAGAACATCATCTCCGGCACTCCCCGCCAGTGGTACGGATGGATGTTCATCACATCGAAATAGTTTCCGGCCCCCGCCTTCAGCGAGGCTTCGATGAACGGCAGCGGCACTCCCGCCGTGCCACCGTACAGCACGGTGATTTCCGGGTTGATCGCCTTGATCTCCCGATAGGTGCGCTCCAGAAGTTTGGCATAGTTTTCGCCGCTGGAAGCGTCATGCCAGAAGGAGGGGGAATTCTGTTCGTTCCAGACCTCCCAGTAACGCAGCAGCGGGTAGCGGTTCACAAGATTGCGCACATAACCGCTCCACAGATCGAGGTGTTTCCACGCCGGAGTCGCCCACGGCACGTCATAGTCGAGGATCGGCAGCACGTTGATCTTCTCTTTCTTCGCCAGCTCAATCACCCGGTCGAGGTGGCTGTAATTCCAGCTGCCCTGTTTGGGCTCCGAATATTTCCAGTCGAAATCGGTGCGGACCCAGTTGATGCCCGCCTCGTGCATTTTCTGAAAAGTCTGCGGCGCGAACTGCCACTCGCCGCGGCTCACATGTGCACAGACTCCATACGGGTCCTGAATCACCGCCGGAGCGGCGGACAGCGACAGCCCCGCGGCCGCAGCCGCCAGACAACTCCACGTTTTTTTCATCTTCTCTTCTCCCTGTGGTTGGATGAATCAGTCGACATCCTGACTGATGGTGACGGGCACAAGCGCCTGTGAAAGCATATAACGGAAATTGAACGGGCACTGATTCAGCTCCTGCCGGCTCATCGATTCGGCATGGCCGTCCGCCGCGCCGACAGTGGCCCGCTCATCATGTGCCAGATGGAGTCCGACAGTCTGGCTGTCCAGCGAATAAGAAGGTGAAAACGACCAGCAGGACTGCCCCTTCTGATTTCCGGCGGATGCGGCGGTGTCTCCCGCCAGAAAAGTGCCGCTCGGGCGCTTCATCCGATGCAACGCGAAAAACATATTGTCACTACTGCCTACCGTATGAAAATAAGAACCGAGCCGGTTGCGTTTTTTCATATTGGAATCATGATATTGAGTATCGTTTTTGCCCTTGACAAAACCGTACACCCCCCAGAACAAATCCTCGGAACTTGCATTCTGATTTTCCGGCTTACCGGGGCAACGCAATGTTTTCAAAGTAATATAACCATTACCTGTCGCCAAGACGCCGGAGTGGCTTTTCGCTCTGGTCAGCAACGCAGTCCACGGTTCAAACGGCTTGTCCCCGGTATATGCGGCAACAGTGACCATATAACCGCCATTGTCTTCCGAATAAAGTATCTGCGCTTTCATCACCTGCCCCACGTTGGAGAGGCAGGTCGTCTTCTGCGCCGCCGCGCGGGCTTTGTTCAAAGCGGGCATCAGCATTGCCGCGAGAATCGCGATAATCGCTATTACAACGAGCAGCTCAATCAAGGTAAAACGTTTATTTACAACCATTTCCGCCTCCGTTTATTTTATTGAAAGTTCAAGCGGCAACGCAGCCGCCAGATGCGCGAGTCGGTCGCCGGAGTGACTTCAAAACGGACCTGACTGGTCGAATACGGCGAAAAGCTGTTCACGCCGCCGGGCATTCCCGGATCAGCCGGGAGTTTCCGCACCGCCACCGCCAGCTTGGCGCCGCCCGATGCTCCGGTCAGTTCCAGCGTGTCGATCAGGCAGGTACGGTTCCCGCACCGCCAGCGGATCGCCTCCGGCAGGCCGGAAAGTTCCGCCAGCGGGTGAAATTCGCCGGAAGCATCTTGGAACTCCGCCGTTTCATCCGGGATCGGCAGCACGAATGTGACCCGGTCGCAGTAATGCCCCGCCATCCCCTTCAGGCCGAAATCCAGTTCGATCCGGTCCGCGTGATAGCGGTTGTGCACGTAGAAATCGAACCGGTTCGCCCGATCCCGCCGCTGCCAGTTCAGTTCGAGAAACTCCCCGTCTTTCAGGAAGAGATTGCAGGGGGCGTCATAGGGATCGAACGCGGTCGAATCGAGCATCGCCCCATCCGGTGAGCGCCGGACTGTCACGGAGGTATCGTCCTCCGGCGAAGTCGAGCAGCTCAGGAAGCGGCGGCCGTTGTGATCGTCCAATTCGATATGCCACAGCGAAGCCGCCGGGAAACTCGCGGCGTACAAAAGTTCGTTTTTCGAGAAAAGCGTCGCCAGCGGAGCGCCGCCGATCAGCGTGCCGAGGTTCGGGTCGCCGTAACAGGGGACCACCGGAATATTCCGCAGACAGGTGTGCCCGGCGAAAGAGGTCTCGTATTCGGGAGTGCTGACCCGCAGCCAACCCGCTTCCCACGCGAACGAGCCGTAAGCTGGCGGCTCCACCGGAGCAATCGCGTCAACCTCGCCGAACTCGGCCAGCGCCCGCGCGATCGAGCCGTAGAAACGCGCGCTCGCCAGCTGCGAAAACTGCGCTTCGATATTGATCTTGTGGCCGTAGGGCTGCGCCTCCGGCAGGCCGCTTCCGGCATAGGTCGGGCGGCGCTTCACGAACTCCATGTAACGGTCGACATACCAGCGGCAGTACCCCGCCAGTTCGGGCAATCCCAGCACTTCGGCCAGCGCGGCGGCTTCGAGCGGAATCCCCTCCACCAGCACCGGGCCGTACCAGGCGCGGTGAATGCCGTAGCCGTCGAGGTCGCTAGAAAGGTTCCCGGCCCGGCTCAGGTTGCGCGGCAGTCCGGCGATATAGTTCCGGCACAGCCAGTCGAAATCGTCGCGGCGCTCGAATACGCCGTGCTTCAAGGCATGCAGATAGACGAACATGAATCCGTTCGGCTCCGTGCAATAGTAGGCCGGAGTGTGGGTGTTGGTCGCGTGCCGGTCGGTCAGGCCGCCGCCGCAGACGTAGTTCCAGGTCCAGTCCGAGTTCAGGCTCGGCTGAAGCAGCGGGCCGTCCACCGCGGCGGCATGGGTATAGCGGTAAATGCCGCGATCCAGCGCCAGCTTGAACCGCTCCTTCCAGACCGGATCGCCGGAAAGCAGCGCCATCCAGTAATAGATGCGCAGTTCGAAGCGGAGCTGCTGGGTCTTGCCCTGCGCCCCTTCCGGGAAACGGATGCGCGGATGCCGCTCCGCCAGCCGGGTCAGCGCCGCAAGCACCTGCTTTCGCTCCTCTTCCGGCAAACCGATTTCGGAGGCGTAGCAAAGGCTGGTTCCCAATGCGTCGCCCAGCGTGGAGGCGTAGGCGGGGTGGTCGGTGAAACCGTTGTCGGTCAGGCAGTAGCCGTCCTCGCGCACCTGTGTGGCGAGCCAGGCGGCCAGTTGCGCCGCCCGGCCCGGACGAACCTGTTTCAGGCCGAGTTTCTCCGCATAGACCAGATAGTAGAGCGCATGAGCGCAGACGCCGCCCGGATCATAGGCCGGATTGCCGGAGGAAACCGGAAAATTCAGATAGTAACTTCCATTCCAGCAGCTTTCCAGAAACTCATGGAAAGGACTTTCCTCCAGAAAATTCCGGAGCGAACCGCGCGGCGTTGTCATAACTTATTCTCCAATCGGATCAGAACTGAACACAATATCGCGTACCAGCAGCGTCACGCCGCCGGCCTCAATGTCATAACGGTAATCCCGGCTGCCCAGATCCTGCGCCCACATCGTGCCGACCCAGCTCGACGCATGGCGGAACCTCTTGCCGGTCTGCCAGCCGCCGCCATTGAGCGCCACGTCGCAGGTTCTGCTGTTGAAATCCAGCCTGATATCGACGGTGAACCATTTGCCCGGCTCCACCCGGCCGACCTTCTGCCACTCCACCTTGCCGTTGCCGTCGCCGTTGCTGACCAGCACATCGAACCGGTCCCCTTTCGGCTCGAAACCGATAAAGGCGGCGGTGCGGTTGTTGACCTGCTGCAGCCGCAGCGAGCCGACGATCCCCCTGCCCGCGAGTTCCGGGATCAGGAAAGAGGCGCGGCAGTAAACCACGCTCTGCTGGGCGTCATTCTCTTTGGCGCTCCACTCCGCGGCGTTGACCTGAAACCCCTTTTCGATTTCGAGGACTTTCCGGCCGTCCCGCTCGACGACTTTCGCGCCGACCGAATCCGGCGTGCGCGGCCACATGCCCCACGTCGGGCGCAGAGAACTCATCTTGCCGGACGCGTCGGTTTTCACCAGCACCGTCCCCGGCTCCATGCTGTTCAGGTCGAGCCGGTAGAACTCTCCGGCCATCGCTCCGGCAGCGGCGCACATCGCCAACGTCATGTACAGATTCTTCATTTTTCGTTTTCCTCCTATTTGGCCTCGGTGATCCGGTTGACCATTCTCGTATAAGCGTGCTTCAATCCGCGGTGGGTTTCAAAGCGGATTTCGAGGCGCAGCGAAGCGTCGTTGCGAAGTTCGGCGGGGCAGGCGATCCGCAGCGAACGGCCCGGCTTCAATTCGTCGAGCCACTCCGACTCCACCACATTGTCCGGCGAAACCAGCTGGATGCTGACCTTGCGCAGTGTCGCGACATCCTGATTTTCAAACTTGATCGTATTGCCTTCCCGCGTCAGTCGGAAAGGCGCCATCACCTTCTGCAGGAACTCCCGGCCCCGCACGTCGAGCAGTTCGCCGTGGTGGGCGTACAGGAAGCCGCCGACGCACCCTTCGGTGTTGCGCATCGAAGCGAGCTTGGCTTCCATATCCTTTTCCCACTGGGCAATATCCTTTTTCCGCAGCGCGGTGCCTTTGGTCTCATTCTCGGTCAATCCCCACTCGCAAAAGACGACCGGCATTCCGGTTTCCTGATAGATTTCCTTCATCATCTGCGTGAAGTCGTCCGGGAAACGGTAGCTGTTGTAGCCCAGCACCCCCTGCCCCGCGGTGAAGAACCAGTCGGTGCCGAACGTATCCAGATTAGCGTAGGTGACCGGGCGGCGGTCCGGGTCGAACTTGTGCAGATACCGTTCGGCCGTTTCCAGATACCGGTCCATCAGCACCTTGTCGTTGTAGCCGGCGGTATGGTGGTTCTCGTTGCCGGAGTTCCAGAAAAGGATGTTCGGGTATTGCGACAGCGTCAGCGCCATCTCCTTGTGCGCATCGGTGTTGAACTCATGGTCCGGCGCTTCGAGGTTGCCCAGCGCGACTTCGGTCGTGTTGCAGGAGCCGGAGGCGTACACCGGCATCACCATCAGGCCGTAATCCTGCGCATCCTGCAACTGCTGCGGCGTCGCGCCCTCGATCCGGAGCGCGTTGAAGCCGAGCTGCTTGTAGGTGCCCAGCATCTTGAGCCAGCGGCGGCGGGTCTGGCGGCGGTCGTTGTCCCACTCGATCCCGACCTCGCCGTTGATGCCGCGGATCACGAAACGGTCGCCGTTCACATAGAGCCGCCCGTCGCGCAGTTCGATCACCGAACCGTTGAAGGCGATATCCCGGCTGCCCACGCCGCGCCCCTCCCCGTCGAATGCGGTCAAGGTGAAATTCCAACGGTCGAAACCGGCGGGAAGCCGCAGCGAGCCGCGGAAATTGCCCTGCCCGTCGACCGGAAGTTCAAGGCGGCGGTCGTGGCCGGTCACCGTCACGCGTTTCACGCCGGGAACCGTCTTGCCGCTGAACACCCGTTCCACGGTGCCGTCGGCGGCGACCTGTCCGGCGTTGGCGCTTTCCGCCCGAACAAAGGCCGGGCGCGCCTCCACCAGAAGTTCGACATCGCCCAGCAAGCCGAAGATATTCTTATAGGAGCGATCCTCGGTGTGCCGGTAAATCCACCACCCTTTGACCGGATTGCCGTAGAGCCGGATCGCCAGCGTGTTTTCATCTGCTTTCAGCGCATCGGTGATGTCGAACGCATAGTTCCACGGATATTCGCCGGTGTAGATCGGCAGCATCATCACTTCGGCATCCGGCAGGTCGGCCGGATTGAACGGGCACTTGATCCCCATGCGCTCGAAGTGCTGGAATTTCACCACCTCCTTGACCGGCTTGCCCCAGGTGTTGGTCTGGCGCGAACCGTTTTCCAACACCCACTCATGCCGCTTGCGCGCACCGGACTGGGTGCCGATCCGTTCGCCGTTCAAGTAGATCTCGGCGCTGTCGGCCAGGTCGCCGATGCGCAGGTAGACTTTTTCGCCCGCCTTCGGAGTGAAATTGAAATTCTTCTTGTACAGATAGTAGCCGCCGGGCTGATCCGCCACCGGCGCCTCCGGCACGGTCACGCGTTTCGCCGCTTTCAACGGTTCGCCGGGACGGGCGAACGAGGTGTCGGTGAGCTGGTCGTACTTCCAGGTGATGTCGCCGATAAAGCTCTTCTGAAACTCGCCGTTCAAGCTCACGGAGGAGACGAACGGATTGGCGTCCAGCGCCTCAGCCGGAACCAGCCGGTCGTATTTGCCCCGGTAGAACTTGCCCAGTTCCGGGTAATTGCGCCAGTTGTACTGTTCACGGTAGCACGCATTCTTCTGCTGCGTGTAATCGGAGGCGCTCTTCACCAGTCTGGTGCCGTGGATGCGGACCTTGGCTTTTCCTTTGGATTCGCCGCCGATATCATGCAGGAAAATATACAGATGGTCGCGGTTCGCCTTCAGCCGCTTCGCCGGCAGGGTGTCGAAATAGAAACGGTAGGCCCGCCGTCCCGGTTTCATCGTCGCCTCCTGCTCCACAAACAGCCGGGTCGGCCAGAACCGGGCCGGTTCGGAAAGGGAAGCGGCGATCCGCAGGATCGGCCGATCCACCTCCGCGTCAATTTCAAGATAACCGCCGGGCAGATATTCGGCGAGATCGAATTTCCCAAGATCGATATGCAGATAATTATCCTGGTTGGTCCGGTCGGTGAAGTCGATTTCAATCACACCGTCGTTCACCTTCGATTGGAAAGCGCCGGTATCAGAACCGTTATCCGACGGTTTGAACTGCAAATCCTTTTCCTGAAAGATCTGCGCTGCCCCCAAGCCGGCAGTTCCCAAAGCAAACGCCATGCCGGCTAACCAAACATATTGTTTTTTCATATTGAATCAATCTTTTCTTTCAGTTGTCAGATATTGGTCTTAGTGCCCCAGAGTTCCTTGGTCGCGATTGCGCTGCGGTTCGGACTCAGCCGGAATTTACCGGCGTTACCGCCGATATATAACATATTTTTAGCAGTACCGTCATGGGTGGCGGCAGTCTTGGCATTGATCAGCAGCAAACCGGAGGGTTCGTGCATTTCTACGTACTTAACCCAGGCAACCACCGTCGGATCGGCATCCCAACCGGTACTGAAATATTCCCCCATCGCCATAGTCGTACTCGGATTGCGGAAAGAGGAAATCTTTTTGTAATAAGGCCCGTCATACAGATTCAACTGAGTCGATCCCACCATGCTTTTATCTTCCATCGGCATAAAGAACAGATTCGGCTGAAGCGTGATGCCGAAATAGGTTTTCGTCCCATTGATATCCACCCCGCCGTCGTTGGAACGGATGCGGTTGCCTTGCGTTCCCGGGCAGCGCAGGAACTTCAGTCCGGAAGTGTTGATATATCCGGCATCATACAATACTTTTCCGACGCCGTAATCGCCGCGCCGCGAGGTTGGCGGCAAATCTTCGTTATCCGCGCCGTACAGACCGATGAACGTTCCCATCTGTTTCATATTGTTCAGGCAGGATGTCTGTCGCGCCGCATCCCGGGCCCGGTTCAGCGCCGGCAGCAGCATCGCCGCCAGAATCGCGATAATGGCTATCACCACGAGCAGCTCAATTAAGGTAAAAGTTTGTTTTTTCATTTTTTCCTCCGTCTTATAATAGCAAGTATGTTAATATAATTGTGGTGTTTACCGCTTTATAATCATCTGTTTACTCCTGATTTTTCTCCGACGCGAAGCATCCTTCTGGCTCCGCTTTTCAGTCGCACGTGATCATGTAATTATACTTAAGTTTAATTCGCCTTTCCGTATCGTTGCCAGTCACAAACTGGTTGTTATGTCTTATGCGGATGGCTCCGGAGGAGCTTTTTCAAAGCCTGCCCGCCTGCGGCGTGCACGATCGCCCGTCCGGACCTCCCCGCTCGTGTCGGAACTCACGTTGACTTGCGAAGCACTTCCATTCGCGGCGGGGCTAGCAGCCTGTCGGACTTAAAAGCAAGTTCTGCGAGAAAAATCATAGAAGCA